>Ga0209829_10002825_pt1 | contig 12983 bp, 12 predicted proteins | sample C_140205_EF_Meta_FD_187311 | JGI IMG/M metagenome (GOLD analysis project Ga0209829, IMG submission 187311) | Freshwater microbial communities from Lake Croche, Canada to study carbon cycling - C_140205_EF_MetaG (SPAdes) (version 2) | ecosystem: Environmental > Aquatic > Freshwater > Lake...
GAAATGATAGTGGTTTATATTTATTAGTGCGTATTTACCTAAGTTCTACCAAACCACCATCATATTTTCAGAATTTTGAGTTTGATATATTTATTATTCCACGAACAACAGAACAGTGGATCTATATAGAAGTATTTTCTAATCAAGCAGATGCGGAAAATGCTTTAGTGATTGGAGCCCCTAATAGAAGATTATATGGTATTTCTAGTGAAAATGCTACAGGTGATTACGCAACCAACACAGGGATTATTACCTTTAAAGTATTAAATAATTCATTAGTCTTAAAAACTATTTCACCTTATTTTAGTTCTTAATAATATTTCGGAAAGGTTTTACGCAGTAGATAATACACTAGGCCGAAAACTGCGGCATGGAATACAACCTGAATAACACGGGGCTGACCCGGTGGCAATGCCAGCAGAAGACCGGGCGACAAGAGAACAAAAAGCAATACAGGTATTACGATGTTGAGGTCCATAATACTCTGTAGATATATTATATTTTTGCCGGCGATAGAATAGAATGGATACTGTTTCGCTCCCTATGAAACTAGCAGTTGAGTTTGCTGGAACGCTCTTTTTCTTGTCCGTTATTATCTCAACGGGTAACTGGGCTGCTATCGGCGCGGCTCTAGCCCTTGTTGCTTTCCTGGGAGGCGGTATCTCGGGAGGACATTACAATCCCGCAGTCACCTTCATGTTTTTCATCAAGGACCAAATTTCTCTCCGTGATGCTCTAGCATATGTTGTCGTACAATTACTAGGAGGAGCATCTGCTTTCTTTTTATATGATACGCTCGTTACAAAGCGTGTTGTGTCTCCTTGATAGAACGAGGTCAAAGGAGTGAAAAAGATGCCGCAAGAGCAAGTAGAAGAGCAAAAGCAGCTAATTTATTGGGTGTGCTAGAATCATACGCAACAAATCCCTCTTTAACTCCAGGTTTTAGTTTCCCCTCAAAAGTATGTGTTTTAGGTCTAGTATTGAAATCTGCCTCGGATAACCAAATGGGATAATCGTCCTTATCTAATTTCTGAATCCATTTTGTCTGCCGCGGAGGATATCCGGGATCTAACTGTCCTTCTACCCATGTGGTATTTCGCCCCGGCTTCTGTACATCAGGCTTTGTTCTGCCATACAAGTCACCCACATCTTTTGTCACAAGTTGACAATCGGGAAACCCACTTGACATAGCCGCACTGAAAAGAGGAAAGGGATTCAAAGCATCACGAGCATCTTCCAAGATACCTGGAGCAACACCTGCTGGAGCAGGCAGGCCAGCAGACTGTAAACCCCTCTTAATTTTTTCACCCAAAATATCACCCTTTGTCACAGAATCCCTATAAATATTCATTTCTGCTCCATTTGGACACATGAGTCCAGTTCCAACAAAATTTCGTACTCCAGGTTTAACCACATCGCGGTCATTGAGCAAGGACTTGTCACCAAAAGCGATAAAATCAATATAGTAATTCACACCTTTCACGTTGGAAACTAGTTGTTCCATTGAATCTCCGTCCCGAACTCCAATATCACCAGGCACAGGCACAGCATCAGAGAAATCATACGATACTATTTCAGCTTCTGGCTTTTTACTTGCCATCCCTATTGTATTGCCGCGTTTATTTTTATTGAAATTCAGACTAAATTTGAACTTAAAAAGAAGCCCCCATTTTCAACAAATGGAGATTTCCGAGGATATCTGGTTAAGTATTAAAGATTTCCATTTAGTGGATGATTCTCCTGAAAATGTAAAAAAAGTCGCAGAAAATTGGTCATGTTCTGAATGCGGGTCAGCCGCTGCTGTGGAAGAAATTAACGAAGAGATGATATGTCGCTCATGTGGTACTGTGCTAGAAACTCTTATTTTACAAGGCCCTGAATATCGTTGGTTCGGTTCGGAAGACCGTAATCCTGACCCAAGTCGTTGTTCATGTCCAATTAATCCACTTCTCCCCGAATCCTCTCTAGGCACAACTGTTCTTGTCAAAGCCAATCACAGCCGTGAAATGCAGAAAATTAAGCGATACCATCTTTGGAATCAGACACATCATCGCGAACGTACTCTTTGGAATATCTTTGACAGTCTACAAATTCGCGGTGTAAATGCGGGTGTTTCTCTGGCAGTTGTGGAGGAAGCCAAGCGTCTTTATCATGAAGTCAGTCGCGATGTTGTTGTGCGTGGAACACAGCGGGAAGCACTTCTGGCATCATGCTTATATGAAGCACTTAAGACTTGTCATTCCCCCCGGAGACCCTGTGATATTGCCAAGATTTTCAAGATTGAGACAAATCAGATTACGAAAGGTATCAAGCAGTTCCAGAATCTCTTTGAACGGGCGCAGCGCAAGGATGGCCATTCATCAGATACAATTCGCGACCAACTTCTGAAGTCATGTACATACAAGGATTTTGTTGAGCCATTCTTACAGAATCTTCATTTTACACGCGAAAAGCATCTAGCAGTAACCGAGATGGTTCATGAGATTTGCGAACGAATTGAGGAGTGGGGATTAGTCCCGGAGAATACACCACCTTCACTGACTGCTACCGCAATTACAATGGCAATTAAACATTTGGCATACACGAAGACAATAAAAGAAGTCGCGGCTGCCTGCGATATTAGTGCGGTAACAATACAAAAATGTCTAAAGCGCCTCCAGCCCTGGCAAGAATCTATTCTTACAGGAAATTTGTAGACTAAAGTAGGGTAAATGTCTTTTCTTGGGAGACTATTTGGAGTAGGAAGTTCCGCAACAACTGAAACTGGTTCATCATCTGAAGCAGATAAAAAAAGGGATGAAATGAGCCAAATTTTTAATGGACTCATCCGAAACACAAATGAAATTGACATTGATAAATTAACAAATCCCAATTTGTGTAATCAATATGTGTTTCAGTTACATCGGGCATTTCAAGATATGCAGGAGGCTAGAAAAGCAAAGGAATTGAAAACACTTGTTATGGATTCAAAGGATAGTTCAGATTCATTTGAAAGTATTGTTTTCCATCCGATAAAACGCAAGAGACCAACAGATGCTGATATCTGTAAAGAAATGTCAGTTTTTTATATTGAACTTATTTTCTTACTTTACACTGTAGTTCTTTCAACAGGCAAACAGTATGTATCTCCTGCGGGTATTCTTGAAGGTCGTCGTGGTACTCTAGAAAGTGGAGCTCGTCGCACACGCCGCAGACAGCGTGGTGGTGCGCGGCCATTTGAAGACTTAATAAGTTTCCTTGACAGAGAATATTCCCTTCCTTCTTCTAATTTTTTCCAAAATCCTGACCCCTACCGGCAGTTATATCCTAGAGTTGTAGATGACAGCGTACCGAATGAATTAGTTGTGTTTCAGCGTCCTTCGTCATCAACTGTATCCTTGCGTCATGTTGATATATGGGTGTATCTACAAGGAAAACGTTTAGTAACTAATGTATCACCTATACAATTTTTCTGTGAATTTGACAATGCGGACTCGGCAGCCTTCATGATGACAATCTATCGCTGTGCTACTTACAATCGCTATGATAAGTCATTTCCAGTCTTAAGAATCAATGCGTCAATTTCACAAAATCGGGATTATTCGGAAAAGCGATTCTCGTTTAATTTACCTTCTCAAATAATGTCGGGGATTTATTCTATTTCCGAGCCTGGTCCTTATACATTTGAACACATTGTTCGTATTCTTTTGACGGCCGCAAAAGCAGATATTCGGCAGATTTCCACGAATAAGAATGTAATTTTAGACCAAGGCAGAAGCCCTGATTTGCCTATCCTTCCGCTTGGAAGAGCAACTTCTGGAACGGGAATAAGCAGCACAGCATCTACTGAATTTTCCACAACAGCCTCCAAAATCCGTGCCATAATGGCTGTCAACAGATTTAGTTTGTATGAAATTCGTATAAAGATGCTCAAACCTGATGGCGATCGTGTTGAACCCATGAACACTTCGTTAAAGACGGACCATATCGCAACTGTAGCGGGTATTCTTGCTCGCGGTATTTCATATTTTAATAGCAATCCGGTTGTTATCACACGACTTGCGCCCTTGCTGGATGAATTTAATAAACTACGCCAAAATAATGAGCGAATTTTTAGCACATTATCTGGACGGTCGCCGCGGTTATCCCAGCAGCGTATTGACCAATTGACTGTTCTTCGTAATAAAATCAGCACGATACATAATACGTATACCATTAGTGTTGGAAAGATAATTACGAGCAAGGTAGTGAAGTTTGAGGAAGGCAATTATAAGATTAATCCCGACTTTACAATTGTTACTGAGACCCGGTTGTCTACTCTGAAGAAGATAGATCGTGTCGTAGAAGAAATAGCAGAACTAATGTTAAAGTATTATATTGATATTGAAAGAGTCTTTGTGGAAGCGTTAAATACAACATTATCATACACAGGGGCTGTAATTTGATCATAATAAATCAAAAATGCATATAGGGCATATTATGGAGTTTCTTTAATGGACGACCCCAACATTCTAGCAGTAAAAATCCTTCCGCTTCAGTCCATCCTTTCTTCTCGTCCGCGCTTTCCAAATCAAAATCAATGTACAACGATGAAACCCATAGTTGTATGTTGTTTGGACAAACTTCTGCTAGAGCAGAAAGGCCGCATGAGTGTTGTATCCAGCAGACTTCCCATTGTTCCTTTCCACCCGGAAAGGTTCGGCGCCATGTATTAAATAGAATAACCTTAGTTCCTTTTACATTTAAATGTAATATTCGCTCTTCCTTCTTTATTGGCGCAGAATGACCAATAGTCCAAATGTATTTTTCTTTCCGAAGAGGCGGGACAAGATCATGAAGAAGATTTCCTGCTGGAGTCTCCCGATATCCAAGAATGGTAAATGCCTCATTATCCCGTAACCATCCCATATTTGACCCCTGTAGAATAAGATTTTCTAGCATCATTGCTGTTAGACCTTTCCCGCGGACATTACGATGAACACAGATACAATCCACTGACATTGTTGTCCACGGATCTTCACCAATACGCCGAAACATTAGAGTTGCTAGTAACATGTCATTATGAGAATACCCCCAGATTCTCACATTATTATCCGACAACCAATCACTGACAACATCTGCTGGAGGTACAAACATCCAGTCTGAATCACAATAATGATTTCCCCAGAAAAGTCGCAGGAGTTCAATATGATCTAAATTCATACGCCGAATATATCCATCTTTGGGTATTTGCGGTTCTTTTGCTAAATCTTTGCTGAAAACAGCAGTTGGATTACAAGATAATTGATAGGTACGTGGCCAAATGGACGTCATCCTCTAGCAGTAAATTTGAAACGTGTTGCTAAAGTATAACGCATTAGTGAAATGGAGAATCAGATACAGAATCAGAAGCCCATGTGCGCAATGTCAGGTTGTAAGCGCAAGTTGCGTCTAGTTGAAACAACAACACTCTGTAAATGTACTAAAGCATTCTGCGTGGCGCATCGTCACTCAGAATGTCATAATTGTGATTTTGATTATCAAGCTAAGAGTACTCGAGATCTTAGCAATTCGCTAGTAAAGGTACGAGCACATAAGGTTGAAATAATTTAGCACTTCTCCAACCAATGTTGTATGTCAGGATGCTTTTCTTTAAGATAAGTTAGCCAAGATTGCCCTAATTCCCATGAAAGAGTCTTTTCACCATTACCGCTAAATCCATTTTTTTCACGCCAGCAGATACGATATAGAATAGGCTCGGACATTTACAAACTGCTAAAATAAAGAAGCAGTCAATTTTTATTTTTGACTACTTCACAAAAAAGAGTAAATACTGATATTCATATCCAATAGTGCGTAAATCCGTATAATCCCGATAGCGGAATCCCACTTCTTCAGCATCTTTTACGATTTTTTCCATTTCCGGCATGAAGAGATGATGCTCCTGTTTTCTATGTGTTCCATCCTTGAATTTAAATTCTTCCATGAATTTCGCTTTTTCATTTTCTAAATCAAATTTGGCATCGTATGTAAATGTGTCAAACACGACACTTGAGTTCATGACTCGTTCACTAACATATTTTTGTATTGAGAAAGCCGGAAAAGGACTAGCAGAATCTAAAATAGGGTCAAACTTATTGCGATTTACAATATGGACTGCTAGAACCGACCCGCTTTTCATCCAAGTATAACAGTTTTTCAGAACATCAATTCGGTCGGGGAAATAATAAAGAGTAAAATAGAAAAAACAAACAACATTAAATTCATCCGGCTGGAACATGGAGGATGTTATAGCATCTCCGATTTTCCAATCCACATTTTTATCGGGGAATTTAGCACGAGCACGATTAATCATTGCTTGACTCTTGTCAAGACCAGTTACGTGGCCCGCACCCAACTTTAGGAATTCACTAATATGGTCACCTGTTCCGCAACCAATATCTAGTATTTTCCATGTTGTCTTATCAGGAATGAGGCGCTTACAATATTTATCTACAATTTCAACTTCAAAAGGAATTCGTTCTTTTTGTCCTTGAACTAGTTGGTCGTAGATTCCAGCATAAAATCCATCATATAATTTATCAGTTCCGATAATGTATTCATCATTGGCAAATCCTTCTATAGAATCATTTCCAACACCGTATTTTCGGATGGCATAAATCACGAGACAAAATACGAAAAAAAACAAGAGTGGTCCTATTACAAAGTCTAATGACATCCTCCCTGTTAAAGGCCCCGGTCTTTTCTCTAATAAATAATCGCTGTGGAACTCAGCGATATGGCTGAGACAATCACAGGATTTTCCAGCACAGAAGTAATACGAACACTTATTGGTTCTATTATACAAGGTGACCGAGTTGGTTCTCAGCGATGGACTGCTGAACTACTCTGCTCGGAGAAAGGATATCCAAAACTTCTCAGTATCTATGTTTTCATCGGATTTCGATATTTTCTTCCCGCTAGTTATTCGTGGGTTCCACATATTCGGCAAAAGATTCGTCTGCTAGAAGATCGGTGGCGTTCATCAGGAGCAACTACACGCACATTTCGTAATTCAACAGAAGTTCGTTCTATAGTCGCAGAGTGGACAGAAATTTGGTGTCAGCAACAACAGAAACCATCAGCAAAACTTCCTACAAAAAAAGAGGTTTTTGCTGCTGCGGCGCAACTCAAAACAAATTTAAAAACAAATCCTACCTCCACACTTCATCCTTCAGTACAAGCAACATGGAAGGCTCATTATGACTCAGATGATTTGCGGATTCTAGCAAATGAACTTATCTGGGCAATACAATACCACCAAATGACACGGGCGCTTCTATATTTTACCTGGTTATGGGAACTGGATGATGAACGAGGAAAAGGAGGAACAATTAAACTCTTACGAAGAGGCCCCGAACATATACCCGACTCAAACAGAGAACATATTGCTTGGTTTATATATAGTATCTTTCAACATTATGCTGGATATCTCGGCACCAAGAAAACTGCTATTCAAGAAACTTTAGAATTATGGAAAGAAACATGGCTTCTGCTAGGAAAAACACAGCGACGCCAATGTCTTGGTGCGATTTGCGCGTGGTTAACTGAAGGAACTTTCCCTGATTCTTTACTCATTAAGAATCCAAATCAAATACGACAAATTGTTGGAGAAACTGAAGCAATCTATGGTATTATCAAACAAGAAATGGATGGTCATATTGAGTTGAAAGAGCAGAAAGCTGCTGCAGCTAATAAAGTAACAGATCGATTTTCAATGACAAAAGAACAGAAGGAAAAGGAGTCTCTTACAAAGATGGATATTGTGAATAAAAAATTAGCAGCCGTTATGGGAATTGATTTTACGGATTTTGAGGACTAAAAATTATGTCTTAATGGATAGGATAGATAAGATGGAAAATTTGGGAAATACTATAAAAGAAAGTATTCAAATAAATATGCCTATAAATTTAGATAGAATACTTGGACCAGTTGTATACTTAGTTATATCTGTACTTATTACAATAATTGTTCTCATAGTAATTTGGGCACAGAGTTATAATTATTATACTCCCGAAAATTTAGTGATCCATACAAATTCATTTCTTAAAAAGTGGGAAGCAGTCTATGGAGCAGCCGCAAATGGCCGAAAATCATTAAATGAATATTTAACTACACTAACAAATGAAAAGAAGATTCAGCCCAATCAGAAATGCCTAGGAAATTTCTATATTATGACTGCTAATGCCGCAGGGACGGGAGTTTCCCCCGATGGCGTATTGTTGCCAGGTTTACCTATCTGTAATATTGAAGCATTATCCTTTCTTCTTCGTGCTGGATGCCGTGGATTTATTTTTGATGTTCATGAGCCTCTTTCTGACAGAGGAAAACCTTTCATATCAATTCTAGATGCGAATCCCAATAAGAAATGGCGAACTACCAGCATGAATAGTCTTCCATTCCGTGATCCAATTAACCGTCTCCGAGCAGAGGCTTTTGGCGAAGGATCACTCGGGCAGACGCAAATTGTCCAAATTAAAAATACCACAGACCCTATTTTTATTTATCTCCGTTTTAATCGTCTACACAAACCTGAATTCTACAATGCTGTGGCGGCTGATTTAGAGAATGCTTTCAAAGATTATCGTCTTGATTATACCTGGGCTGCTGGTCGCCGGGAAACTGATTTCTATACAACGGATATCCAAGAATTTATGGGTAAAGTTGTTATCATCTGTAATCAGAAAGCAGCCGGAAGTGTTTTGGAGGATTTTATTAATATAACACCTGTTAGTAGCGTAAAGCCCAATTATTCTACAGCAGATATTCAGAATATAACGGCAGATGAGATTATGAAAGTAAAACCGATTATCCAACAGCATTTATGTGCGGCTTTTGATGTTCCGGGAACACCCGAAGCCATAAAAAATACACTTGATTGGAAACGTGCTCAAGATCTTGGTATTCAGATGGTTGGGCTCAATTTCTTCACAGATGCTGGGAATTTGAACGGATATCGTGAAACATTTGGACTTTATAGTTTTAAAGTAAAACCGGAGGCACTCCGATATTCAGTGAAACTCAGTAATCAGCCCCGAAAAGCTGGACAGGATTCCAATATGAATGGTGGTAATATCACGGTTCCCGAATTACAACTCCGAACTTAGACATTGACAAGCAGATGCTCCCATGTAATCTGGTCCTTTTCATAGAGTCGCTTGAGAATATGACTGATAATCATTTCTGGCTTACCACCCGGTGGAACCAAAATCTTCTTTGAAAGTGTAACAGTAATTGCAACTTCAATAGAAGAATCCCAGTCATCCTTATAATAACGCTTCACGAACACCGTGTTATCCGTTGTAGTCCATGTATCCTCATTTAGACCAAGGAGCTGGTCCCGGTTATACGCCGCAATCTTCTTATTTTCTGGGAGAAGCCACTCTTCATTCTGCTCGGCTGTCATAAACTTCTTGCGAATCATCTGAATATTTAGTTCCCCTTCATTGAAATCGGTCCACTTGGATGACCCATTCCATGCCTGATAGACAGACTTCTTAATAGTGGAACGCTTTAGAAGTTCTTCCATCTGAAGCTTCAAATCATTAAATTCACGGTTTGTGACAAAATCTCCTAGTGAAATCTGAACGGAGGAAAGGACATCAGTTACCATCTGCGCAGATTTGGCATAATTATCAAGTGAATTCCGGAATGTGGAAATATTGGTTGCTGTTGAATATGCGATATCTTGTACATTGCTAATCATTTTAGCTTCCAAGGTATCAATGGTCTTATTGAAATGGCTCTTTGTAGCATTATTTGTATCAACTACAGTTTTACACAGCTCAGTGACTAGATTACGGGTAACTTCCAACTTGTTATCAATCTCTTCAATTCTAGCATGAAAGGTGTCAATGTCTGTCTGTACCTGTGCCTCATCATTTGTATCCTTCTCTACATCAAGCACTTCATCTACATGTCCTGTATCCTCTTGTTCTACTGCTCCAATCGCGCCAGCATCCTCTACTTCGCCTTCCTCTACCACCGCCTCTACGGCTTCCTCTTCATACACTTGCTCTTCCTCCACTTCCATATCCGCGTCTTCTGCGTCTTCTGCGCCTTCTGCCTCTACACCAACAAGACAATCGCCTGCCATAGTGGGATTAACACGCAAATATTTTCCAAAATTCTTTGAGAGTTCCCAAGAGATAATTCCAATCATTCCGATTATCATTGCGACTGCGACAGGTACATTCATTTCAATAATTGCTGGCTCCATTTACTTTACCTACCATTCTTGAGGTAGTAGGGTTCAAATTTTTACACCCGTGAAAGAGTAGGGATGGAGAATAATATAACAAAAATTAAGGAAGCCGCAGCAGTTGTACAAGAATATGCCGATGAAGCTCTACGGATAACAAAAGCTGTCATTAGCAAAGATACATTAGCATCGCACATTATTTCTATTGTAGAAACATTTCTAGCAGAGAAAAAACGTATTATCTATGGCGGAGCAGCAATTAATGCTTTAATGCCTAAAAACTTACAATTTTATGAACCTGAGATAGATCTACCCGATTATGATTTTCTGACTCCCGATGCGCTTGAAGATTGTGCTATCCTCATGGAAAAATACAAAATTGCGGGATTTAAAGATGTAGAAACTCGTCTAGGAATTCATGAAGGAACTTATAAAATTTTCGTAAATTTTCGGGCGGCCGCTGATATAACAGAGTTACCACATGATATTTATAATCGTCTTCATAAGAAAACCCGCAAACGGGGAACTTTATATTGTGCTCCTCCCGATTGGTTACGTATGGCCTCATATTTAGAGTTAAGCAGACCAGCAGGAGATGTTAAGGAGCGCTGGGCAAAAGTATTCTATCGCCTTCAACTTCTTAATAAAATTTATCCACTCAAGCCGTCAGCATGTACAGATTCTTCAGCGGATGAAATTACTCGTTTTCCGCCACAGAAAAGACGCCGACTCCATAGTATAATTCTTCAAGTTCTAAATGATACACGAACATTCTTTGCTGGAGCTATGGTAGAAGGTGTCTATAAAGCCCTAGAAGATCATACGGCCAAGACGGAAATTATTCTTGGCCAATCGCTTATTAAATATGATCCTCGGTATATTTTAACAACTGAGACACTTGATGAAACAACGGAGTATCTAGCAGCGGAACTCAAGGCTCGTTTTCCCGCAGAAGATATTACAATCAAAGAATTCGCAGAGGTTGGAGAAATTATGCCAAAGCGCCGAGAAGTCTTTTTTGATAAACGTCGTATTGCTACAGTGTTTCCAACTGTAGCATGTCACGCATTTCTTTCATTGAATATTCATATTCCTTATGATGAAACTAAATATATAGTGCGTGTGGCAAGTGTAGACTCTAGCATAACTCTGCTCTATAGTATGTGGTTTGCTGGGCTTCAAAAAACAGTTGGGCTACGCATTTTATGTGTAATCCAAGCATTAATTGATATTGAAGCTCATATGCGTCTTGAGAATCCTCGTGAATCTAAAATTTCTCTTTTCCCATTTACATGCTTAGGCCATCAGCCTTCTCTGCCAGAACTCAAGAAGGCGCATAGAGAACGCGTGTTAGCTAAAAAGGAAGAAGTAAGAGAATATTTAGAAAAAATTATGAAGCGAAGCCGAACACGCAAATCTAAGATAGATAAGGTTTGATTATTTTTATAAGCTCTTTTTCTTTACTAGCATATTGAACCGCTGTTTTATAGTTTTTCTCAACAATATCAATATATTTCATATAATATGTTTCATTTAATTTATGAAGTTCATTATATAATTCTTGTAAGAAATTTTCTTCATTTGTAAGTATAATCCAACCTGTTGTATCAAAATATTCTTCAACATTTGCGCAGCCATAATAAATAGGGATTGTCTTTGTTATAACACAATCCATTAATTTTTCACTAAAAAGATTTCTTTCGCGTGTATTTTCAATTACAATACTAAATTGATGTTTTTCAAAAAGTATGTACTTACTTGAAAGTGGCTCTTTGGGAATTAAGGGATTAATTCCAATTTCCGGAATAATCATATGAGCACTACTCCTGTAAAATGTAATGGGAAACTGCTTGAAAGCAAGTTGATTTTGATAGAGTAAGTGCCGTAAATAATAGGCTAAACATCCCGTTTTCCATCCAGTCAAATTAGAAATACTATATTCCTTTTTTTGGATATCAATTGATTCATAAAAAGAAGGCTCTAGCCAAGTGCCCGCACATATCACTTTAATTACATTTGTTGCTACAAGTTGTGTTGGGTCATAACAAAAGATAAGGTCATATTTTTGTATATTTTCACGAAGATAACTATATGTTTTATGAATAACATCCGCTTCTCTTTGTATATAAAATTTTAGATTATCATTCGGATGATATTCTTCGGTATCAATATAAATATCTATATTCTTATGACTTGATAAATCATTTAACAAATGATCTCCCGAACCACTGTAAATTGTAATTGGCATTTTATATTAATCAACCTCCTCAACCTTAGGTCCTTGTTCGGAACCATGCATTCCCGGCATATTTCCCTCTGCTGAGCCCTCCGCTGATTCTTCCTTAGAAGACGCAGGATACAACTTCATCATGATAGGCCGGCAAACCCCCTCTACCTCCTTGTACTTATCCTCATATTCAAGAGCGCCTCGTGTTTCTTCTGCTTCTAGCCACTGGAATCCATCCTTTACAGTATCTTCAAGTGTTTTAACTCCTTCTACACCCAACTTCTCCCGCACCTTCTCATCCTGCGTTGATGAGCGAACCTGGTACAAATATCCCTCCAACTTATTCTTTGCCTCTACCCGCTCCATTGTACGCTTATCTTCCTCAGCCGCTGCCTCGGCTTCCCTAATCATACGCTCAATCTCCTCCTTTGGCCGAGAAGATGAGTTGGTAATCTTGATAGACTGGCTCTTGCCCGTTGACTTCTCCGCCGCCGCAACCGAGAGGATTCCGTTGGCATCCAAATCATAAGTAATCTCAATCTGCGGGATACCACGAGG
>Ga0209829_10002827_pt1 | contig 12979 bp, 11 predicted proteins | sample C_140205_EF_Meta_FD_187311 | JGI IMG/M metagenome (GOLD analysis project Ga0209829, IMG submission 187311) | Freshwater microbial communities from Lake Croche, Canada to study carbon cycling - C_140205_EF_MetaG (SPAdes) (version 2) | ecosystem: Environmental > Aquatic > Freshwater > Lake...
TGTGCATCCAATTCGGCAGGTGGCGCACGATGAGAGCGGTCGAGCGGTCGGAATTGCGGTTCATGCCACGGAGGACCTCCGCGTTGATCACGCGCATTTGGCGTAGGGTGAGCGGTGCGGTCGCGAGGTCTCGTTCCCATTCGGCGAGCCCTTGGTTGAAGCGGAAATCGGCATAGAGGAACTCGCCGCCGGGACGCAGCACGCGGGCCACTTCGTTGAGAAATTGGGGAAAATGGGGGTAACAGTGGGACGCCTCGACGTTGATCACGGCGTCGCAAGACGCGTCCGCCATGGGCAGTTTTTCAGCATCGCCTTGCACAAAAGAAAGACCCTCGACGCGGTGGCGCTTTTGGCAGAAGGCCACGCCGGTCGGATTCAGATCGAGCCCGGTGTAGGTCGCCGGCCGCAGCGTGCGGGTGAGCCACGAGGCGCCACCGCCATGACCGCAGCTCACTTCGAGCACGTTTTTCCCCCGTAAATCCGTCTGCGTGGCGACCTGATGGTAAAGCTGGATGCAAGCGCGGTTGGGCTCGTCGACTGACTCGAGCGGGAGCGGACGTGGCGGGTCTTCCTCAAAGGCATAGTTCAGGAATAACACTTCGTCCTGGCGGAGGCGGCGTGTGAGAAAGGGATACCAGAATTTCCAGATCGCTCGGCGGACGAGGCCAGACGCGAGGAGGTGATCGATCAGGGGCATGCTTGCATGTGGGGGAAACGTGCGACGTTGCCAATCTCCATGCGAGGAACCGTGGCCCTCCATGTGCTCCATGCCGACGAAGCCCGTCCTCCGCCACTTCCGCGCGCTCGTGCACCGTGCCTGCCCGGACGCGACGGAGACGATCAAATGGGGCATGCCCTTTTTCGAACACCGCGGGCTGCTGTCCGTGCCCGCCGACTTCGCCCGCGCGTTGAATAAAAATTAGGCTTCCGCCGCAGACTTCGAAAATTCCCTCCGGGGCAGCGCCGCGAATACGTGGAATGAATCACGGAGGCGAAGCGCCCCGAGACGCGGGCCAAGCGACGGGCGACCACCCTCGAATGGCTCGCCGAGGGCAAAACGCGCAACTGGAAATACGAAAATTGCTGAGCAGCGCCGTTGCGCGCAGCGGCCGGACAAAAAAAGCCCGGCCGAAGCCGGGCTCGCGAGCGCACAGGAAAAAATTCCGCAGCGCGCTTATTTCTTCACAGCATAAGACGCGGAATATTCGAGGTTTTCCCACGCGAGCGACAGCACGCCGCCGGAAGCCGCCTTTTTCACGGCCATCGTGAATTGCTCCACCGACGCCGGGAGGTCGGTCTTCTTCAGCGCGATGCGGGCAAACTCCGTCGCCGTCGGATAGGGATCCACGCCCCATTGGCCGATGGATTTGTTCACCACGAGTTTGGCGGAACCATCGGCCTCGGGTTGGAGGTAGAGGCTGTAGGCACCGGCCGGGAGGGCGGTGCCGCCGAGTTCGATGTCCTTTTGGGTAACGAGGAGGGTCGCCTCATCGGAGCCGAGCCGCCAAATCTTCCCGAAGGGCACGAGACCGCCCCAGACCTGGCGGACGGCGCCGTCTTTCTTCGGGTCCTTCAGATTGGGACTGCCGTAAACGAGAATGACGCGGTTGTCGTCGATCTTGGCGCTGGTCGTGACGTGGGGACTCCACGAGCCGGTGGACGTGGCCGCACCCTTTTTGGCGGCGGCTTTGGGGGCGGGAGTCTGGGCCGTAAGCGGTGAGAGCACGCAGAGTGCGGTCAACGCGAGTATCAGGGAGGAGGATTTATGCATGGTTTTTTTTGGGAGGAACGAAACGATTGGGTTGGCCGGCGAGGTGAGGATCAGACGGGAACGGAATCTGGCCGCACGCCACACGGCGTCGAAGCGACGTCGACATTGTTGAGGCAGTCCGTAGCGGCGAGAAAAACTTTCTGGCGTTCTCCGGTGGTTGCGGTTCGTTTCGCGTTAACATGGATCACCCCGTTTGCCCTGCGAGCGTGCTCACCCGAGCCCTCCGTCTCGCATCGTTGGCCGCCCTGCTCTCCCTTTCCCGCGTCACCGCGGCCGAAGCGACGAAGGGGCCCGATGCGCCGGCTCCGACGCCTGCCGCCGCAGTAAAGACCGACTCAGTGGAAAACGCGGTCGTGAAGATCTTCTCGACGATGCGCGGCCCCGATCCCTACAAGCCGTGGACCAAACAGGCTCCCCGCGAAGCCACCGGCACCGGCATCGTCATCGAGGGCAAACGCATCCTCACCAATGCCCACGTGGTCCTCTACTCCAGCCAGGTCCAGGTGCAGGCCAACCAATCCGGCGACAAACTTCCGGCAACCGTCGAGTTCCTCGCCCAGGGCATCGATCTCGCGGTGCTCAAGCTCGAAGACGAAACGTTTTTCGATACCCACCCACCGTTGCCCCGCGCCACCATGTTGCCCGCCGTCAAGGATGCCGTGATGGTCTACGGCTACCCGACCGGCGGCACCAGTCTCTCCATCACCAAGGGCATCGTTTCCCGCATCGAGTTTACGATGTATAACTTTCCGACCTCCGGCCTGCGGATCCAAATCGACGCCGCCATCAACCCCGGAAACAGCGGTGGTCCTGCGCTGGTCGGGGACAAAATGATCGGCCTCGCCTTCAGCGGCCTGCGCGGCGCCGACAACATCGGCTACATCATTCCTTGCGAAGAGGTGGATCTATTCCTGAAAGACGTCTCCGACGGAAAATACGATGGCAAGCCGTCGATGTTTGATGAACTGCAGACGCTCGAAAATCCGGCCCTTCGCTCCTACCTCAAACTCGACAAAACGGTCGAGGGCATCGTCGTCCACGAACCGGACGGAACCGACGCTTCCTATCCGTTGAAGGAATGGGATGTGATCACCAAGATCGGCGACACCAAGGTCGACAACGAAGGCATGGTCAAACTCGGCGACAACCTCCGGGTGCGACTCCGTTACTTAATCCAGAAAATCGCGAAAGACGGCAAAGTGGAGCTAACCATCGTGCGTGCCGGCAAGGAACTCACGGTGCAAGTCCCCGTTGCGCCGAACCGGCCGATGTTGATTCCCAATTTGGAAAACACCTACCCGTCGTATTTTGTCTACGGACCCCTCGTCTTTTCTCCTGCGACCGCAGTCTATGTCGTAGGCCTAAACAATGCGATGGCTGCGCTGTCCGCCTCGGCCAGCCCGCTCGCGCTGCGCCGGGTCGAGAAGCCTTCCTTTCCTGGTGAAGAGCTCGTCGTCGTCGCGTCGCCGTTTTTCCCGCACAAACTTTCGAAAGGCTATTCGAACCCCCAATCACGCGTCATCGAGAGCGTGAACGGCATCAAGGTGAAGAGCCTGAAGCACCTCATCGAGGTCCTGCGTGATTCGCGCGATGAGTTTATCGTCTTTGAATTTTCCGGCCATGGCGGCGAATCACCCATTTTCCCCCGCAAGGATATGCTGGCCGCCACGGAGGAGATCCTCACCGACAATGGCGTTCGCAGCCAAGGTTCGCCCGATACGCTGGCCGTCTGGAACGCCAAACCCGCGCAGTAGTTCAAGGGGCCGGGGTAGGGCAGGAGCTCTGTCCCGCCCTTTTGCTGGCGTTTCTCGTGTGCGCACCGCGGCGCTGAATTGCGCTGTAACAATTCAGCACCTTACGCGTCCTGCGCTCTCCGCGGTGCTCGATCCAAGCGAGCATCCCGCCTCACGCTCCATGAAATCCCTCTCCGCAACCCTGCGTGGCCTCTTCGTTGCGGCTTTCGCCATTTTCACATTCCTCCGCGGGGCCGACGCCCCGACTTGGCACGTTTCCCATTACGAGTCAGTGCTAGGCACCTCGCTCGAACTGCGCTTTGCCGTCAGCGACCCTGCCCGTGCCGTCGCCGCCGAGTCCGCCGCACTCGCGGAGATCGACCGACTTGGAAAAATCCTGAGCGGCTACGATGAAACGAGTGAATTCCGCCGCTGGCTCGGCACCCAGGGCGAACCGTCTCGCGTCTCGCCGGAATTGTTCGCGGTGCTCGCGCTCTTTGACACTTGGCGCGACCGCACGGGTGGCGCGCTCGACGCTTCCGCCGAAGTCGCCGGCCGCCTTTGGAAAAATGCGGCCCGGGAACAGCGCGTGCCCTCGGCCGACGAACTTGCTGCCGCCGTCGCTGCCGTGCGCCAGCCACACTGGCGCCTCGACGCCGCTGCGCGCACCGCGACCCATCTTTCCGCCGTCCCGCTCATGTTGAACTCGTTTGCGAAGAGCTACATTATCGACTGCGCCTGCGCCGCTGCGCTCGCCGTCGGACAAGTCGCTGCCGCGGTGGTCAATCTCGGCGGCGATATCATCACGCGCGGCACACTCACCACCGTCGTCGGCATTGCCGACCCGCTGGCCGACGGCGAAGGGGATGAACTTGTCACGAATATCGCAGTGCGCGACCGGGCCGTCGCTACCAGTGGTGGCTACCGTCGGGGCGTCGAAATCGCCGGCCGTTGGTATTCCCACCTCGTCGATCCGCGCACGGGACGGCCGGTCGATCACGTGAGGAGTGCGACCGTCGTGTCGCCCCGCGGCACGGATGCAGGCGCGCTGGCCACGGCACTTTGCGTGATGGCGCCCGACGAGGGCCTGCGCCTTGCCGCCACCGTGCCCGACACCGAATGTTTGCTGCTGCTCGCCGACGGTAGCCGCGTTTCCAGTCCTGGTTGGCAGAAAAATGAAGTGCCCCGCTTCGACGTCCGGGCCGCGCTCGCGCCGAGTAATGCACCGGTAGCGGGCGCTGATCTCGCGGCCGAGAGCTGGGACCCGACTTATGAGCTCGCGGTTAATTTCGAAATTGCCACGCAGCCGATTGGCGCCCCCGGCCCGGTCGGCGGCGAGAGCGGCAAGGGTGGAAAAGGCGGCAAGGGCGGGAGAGGCGGGCGCGGCGGCGCCAAGCGGCCGTTCGTCGCAATTTGGATTGAGGACAAAGATCATTTCCCGGTCCGCACGGTGGCTCTCTGGTATCACGGCGAGCGCTGGCTGCCCGACCTCCGTTCGTGGACCCATGCCGACCAAGTTCGCGAAAAGGTCGAAGGCACGCCCCTCGCGAATACGGTTTCCAGCGCCACGCGCTCCGCTGGAAAATACTCCGTAAAGTGGGACGGATTGGACGCCACCGGACGCCCGGTGCCTCGTGGAAAATACACGGTGTTCCTGGAGATCGCCCGGGAGCACGGCACGCACCAAGTGCTCAAATGGGAGCTGGATTTGGCGACCGGACCCACGCACACCGAATTCCCGGCCAATCCCGAACTGACGACCGCGTCGTTCGACTACCGGCGTAGGACGAGCGCTCACTGATCGTGATGGCCCCCGATTCCGCGCCCGCGCACGTCGTTGGATATTGGAAGCGCCGCAGCGCGTCGTTTTCCCGCTGGCTGCACACCTATGTGTCGCTGGTGAGCTTCGGCATTTTGTTTTTTTTCGCCGTTACCGGCCTCACGCTCAACCACGCCGATTGGTTTTTCGGCGACCGCCTGACTGCCGTGAAACTGAGTGGCACCCTCCAAAAAAAATGGGTCGCGCCGGGTGACGATGGAGCTGTCGCCAAACTCGAAGTCGTTGAACACCTCCGACGTGTCCACGCGGTGAAGGGACTTCTCGCCGAATTCCGGATTGAAGAGACGCAGTGCGCCGTCGCTTTCAAGGGAGCCGGCTATACGGCCGACGCGGTGATTGAACGTGCGACCGGCGTCTATGAACTCTCGGAGATCCGCATGGGATTTATCGCCGTGATCAACGATCTGCACAAAGGTCGCGACACCGGCCCTGGCTGGTCGCTCGTCGTCGATTTTTCCGCCGTGCTGATGATCCTCGTTTCGCTCAGCGGGCTTGTGCTGATTTATTTTGTGAAGCGGCGATTTGTCAGCGGCGTAGCGATGGTCGTGCTTGGATCGGTCGCGAGCTATCTTGCTTATCTCTGGTTGGTGCCGTGAGGGCTGCTCACCCGAGTTGCACCCGGTCGCACGCGGAAAAATCGATGTCACCGGGCACGCCGAAGGGAGCGGCGTTGACCGAGCCGAGGGCGATTTTTCCGTGGCGGATGTCGAGGCGCGGCCAGCCTGCGGCCGCTCGCACATAAAGATCGGCGTGGTGCGCCAGCGCGTGCGCCTGCAAGCTCGCCGGGAATTCCGAGAGCCCCGCGAAATAGTGATGTCCGTTGCGCTCCACGCTCGTCACGCCGAAAGCGGCCTGCGCGGCGAGATCCTGGAGGAGTCCGACCGGGCCCACATTCGCCAGATCTTCTCCGCTCAACACAGTCGGCTGACCATCGCAGCGCAGTTGGGCGAGGATGCACGCGTTCACGACGCTCTTGAAAACGCCTTTGCAGTTCTTGTGGCTCGTGCCCGCGTAGCCCAGCGCGAGGGCCGTCGGCAAACTCGCGAGTTCCGCATCACTTTCATCAATGATGATCGGCGGTCGGTTCGGCCACGTGCGCACAAGTTCACCGATGGGCGGACTCAACGCCACGCTCCGATGCCAGGGTTGTTCGACGTAGAGCAGGCGCGGCCACAGCTCGCGGAGCGCCGGGGTTGCGAGCAGGTCGCGGAAATAGCCTTCGAATGAAGCCACGTCGTGGAAGCTCTCGTTGCCGTCGAGGGAGAAGGCAAACTCGTCGCCACATCCTTCCGTCAAGATCTCCGCCATCCGCCCGAGCCGGTCGCGGTCCCGTGCCGCCTCGCCGTTGATTTTGATTTTGAAATGCCGCAGCCCGTAAAATTGGATGCAGGCATCGAGTGATTGTGGCAGTTCATCGTCGACGCGGTCTTCCGGTGTGATCTCCGCTGCTCGCAACGGGTCCGACAATCCCACGGTGTGACGCGCCAACAACTCCGTCGGCGGTTTTTCCGGCAACCAGTCGCGCGGCGTCGATCCCGCGAGATCGGGCTGCAGGGCGCCCAAATCGACACCGAGCAGATTTTCCCGCAGTGCCGACACGAGGGTCGCGCCTTTGGCCCGGCACACCGCGTCGATCAGCGCCCGCTCGACGAACGAGGTGCCGAAATTTGAAAGCAGCGGCGGCAGCTTTTCCGCCGCCGACCAGGCCTCCTGCGCGGCGTGGAGCTCCCGCCAAAAATCAAACGCGGTCGCCGCACGGATCGCGCGCGCATGGCGCACCGCCGCACGAATCACGCCGAGCATTTCTTCGACTTCATCCTCGAGCAGCCGTGTCGGGTCCTTGGTGAACCACTTCGGCGGGAGGTTGTCCGCTGCGAGTCCCGTTTGCGTTGTGCCGTCGATCTCAAACGTGACGCGGATCATGACATGAGGCAGCCACGTCATCGTCGCGATGCCGTAGCGAAACGGCATGCGCGCCCGCAAATCGCAGCGGAAGAGTTCGGCGTCCTTTAGCGTGATCATGATTTTTGGATGGGCCGGTGCTTGCCGCCGAGCCGTCACGCGACGCGCGTCGGATTCGTGGCGGCCGGGCGACGCGCGGCCGCCCTACGCCTTGGCAAACATCGCCTCATAGTGGGCCGACGGCTGCAGCACCGCCCCGCTCTGCGCGTAGTAGTCCGCATCGAGTTCGAATACCCCGCGCTGGGTCCGCGCCCACGGCGCATCGGCGCGCGGATGGTAGCTGCGCATCGTTTCCCAGTTTCGGTAATTTTGGTGCCCGTTGGTCTCGACCAGGCCGAGGCCGAGGCCGGGAAATGGCGCGAGCCGGGCGGCGACGTTCTTGTTCCACTCGACCAGCAGCGGGCTCACGGTGAGATCGGCGCAGAAACAGGGCACGCCGTGCTCATGCGCGAGCTGCGCGATTTTGAGCGACATGCTGAACGTCTTCGCGATCGGCTTCAGCGCGATGGCGGTGTAGCCCATCTGGATCCGTTTGAGCGCATCGCGGTCCGTGTGTGCGCTCTCGTCGGCGGCGATGCGTGCCGGGATGTCGCGGATATCGATTTCGAGTTCCTCCGGAAACGGTTCCTCGATGAGCGCGATTTGTTCAAACGCACCGATGGCCTTCGTGTGGTCGATCAGGCGCTGCAGGGTGTCTTTGCTCTCGTAACGCCCGTTGGCGTCGAAGTAGTAGGGCAGCTTTCCGTTCGCCGTGTAGGGTGTCCGCGCGTCGCCGATGGCGGCGTGGATCGCGCTGATCCGTGCCTTGTCCTTTTCCAACATCTCGGCCTGCGTCCCTGGCTGGCCGATTTTGATCTTCATGAAAAAATAACCCGCCTCGACCGCGGCCTTCAGTTCCTCGATGGGAATGCCGTAGGCCATGAGCGGGATGCTCGCGACTTTCGCGTGCCGATGGGCGAGTGCCGGACGATACGCCGCAGGGATGAGATCATCGAAATGGGTTATCCCGTTTTCCGCTGCGTAAAGCAGCCACGCCGCGAAATCGACGCCCACGAGCGCGTTCAGCGCGAAGGTTTCACGCAATCCAGCATGGCCCGTGATCTTTTTTCCATAGGCGTAAACGTCGTGCCGGATTGCATCGAGCAGCTCGACGGGGTTGGTGAATTTTTGTCCCTTCAGCTGCTGGATCGCCCACTCGGTCATCGCATACATGAGCGCGTTGCCACCGCTCTCGGAATGCCCCGCAAACACGTGCGCATCGCTCCACAGCACGCCTTGCGCACACAGCCCGATCCCGCGCTTCCCCGACTCACTCTGGAGCATCGCGACGCTCTGCCAAATTTCCGACATGTAGCCGCCCTTGAAACCGAACGGCCGCACGAGCGGCTCGCGTTCGAAGTTGGTGCTGACGGCGGCGAGGGTGATGCTTTTCGCCATGGTCACGCGACGCCGTTCTTCGCCATCACTGCCTTCAGCACCGCAAGGTCTTTTTTCATCAACGACGTCATTTGCGTGAGGCGGTCGGCCGCGCTGAGCGAGGCGGGCGGCTTTTCAAACGGCGAATACTCCAAGTGCATCGAAATCGGACCGCCGATCCCCAGCTCCTTCACGGCCTTGAAATACGCATCGTGCGGCACGATGCCTTCGCCGAGCGGCACGTTGTCGATGACCGCCTTGCCGGGCGACTGCGTCCACTTGAAATCTTTCATGTCGGTGCAGCGAATCCACGGTGCGAGCAACTTGAGCTGGAGCGGCCAAGACTGTGCGCCCTCCACGGTGGCGTGGCGGATGTCGTATTGGACGCCGAGGGCGCGGGGATCGATGTCCTTCAGCAGGTGGTAGAGATCCCAGACCGCGCTGCCGATCCGGGTGCCGGCGTGATTTTGAATCGCACCGTGGATGCCCAGGCTGGCGTTGAGCGCGGCGAGTTCCTTGAGCGAGGGCTGAAGTTTTTCGATCGTTCCCATCACACCCAGCTTCGCGTCGTAGTTCCAGTTGCCGAGGCGGTAAAATTTCACGCCGTGTTTCGCCGCGGTGCGCAGGAGTGCCTCGGTGTGCGGCTCGCGCACGCTGGTGATATCCGTCGTGATCATCTCGACCTTCAGCCCGGCTGCACGGGCGGCGTCGATCGCGCGGGGGAGATCTTCGGCGACTTTTTCCGGCAGCACGTGGCCCTGCGCTTTGCGCACCGTATAGTCGATGCCACCGTAGCCGCAATCGGCGATCAGCTTGGCGGTCTCCGCGTGCGACATCATGTGCATCGGCTTGGAGAACACGTGAATGGTCGTCGGGCCGGCGGGCGTCACGGCCATGGCGGGCTGGACTCCGGTGATGCGTTTTTCCGCGGCCAGACTCGAGAGTGGCAGCGCAGCGCCGGCGAGCGCCAGTGTTGAAATAAAATCGCGACGCGTGGGGTGGAGTGTTTCGGGTTTCACGCCGAAGACGTTTCGCGAATCCAACGTGCGGTGCAAGTCCGACCGCAGCCGAGTCCTCCCGGCGACCTCCCTTCCTCAACCCTTCCCGCCCTTGAGCAAAATCAAATGGTCCACGCCTTTGGACTCGAACTCGCGCCAGTAGGTGTCTTCCAACACCTCAACACGGTCCTGCTCCTCTTCGCTCAGCTCTTCGCCGAGCTTGGTGATGTCCTTGCCCTGCTCCGCGCGCAGATCGCGCTCGGCGAGCCGCCCGACGAGCTCACTCCAAAACGCATCCTCCACGAACTTATCGAGCTTCTCCGCGACCGGACCGCCCGTCAGTTTTTCGTTGGGAAACACTTCGCCGTTCACGTCGGATTCCACGAGATCCGCACATCCGAATACTTCTGCGAGGCCGAAAATTTTCTGCGACACCTCGGCGTAGCGCTCGGGCATCGTGGCCGGATCATCGGGGCGTGCCCCCGCGACCCAGAGGCCGAGATGGGCGAGTTCCAGCAGACGCGTGTATTCTTTGGTCGTAAACGAAACCTTCATGCGGCCAAGAGAGGACGCGTTCCCCGGCCGTGCGCAAGGTCGGAGTGCGGCCCCAACGGACGGGAGCTTTCCCAAGCGCCCGTGACGGCGATTGGGAAACCGCCGCTCCATTCGATTCCGCTCTACGGCACCAATTCCGGTTTCGCCGTCTCCGTCGTCATCTTTTGCGGCAACCGATAGACCTCGCCGGCCTGTGTCGCGAAATACAGCGACGACGGCGTGGGCTCGAGCGGCGAGCCGTCTGCCCAGATCGCGTAAAACCCCGGGTCGGCGTTCACCGGCTTGCGCGCGTAGGTGTGGTTGTAGCGCGAATCGTGCGTGAGCACCTTGTTCACGCGCCAGGTGCGGCCCTGGTCGCGGCTCGCCCACATCATCATGTCGCCGCCCGTGCCGCCCTTCTGCGGCCCCGGCGACGTCGGCGCAATCACGCGCCAAATCCCATCCGCCTCGATGTAAAGCGAACCGTGGTCGTAGTTGTGATCCGACGCCGTGAACGGCCGGATGTCCCACGAGGTTCCGGTCCACCGCGCCGTGCTCCAAAAGCAGAATCCCTGCTTCGGTCCCGGTTCGAAGCTCTTCGACGTCAGATAGAGAATCACTGGATGGCCTTCCTTCGTGAAAGCGATGTCCTTCAGGTAAACGTTGAGATCTTCCGAGCGATAATCGCGCACGAGCGCAGGATTGTCCGCCTTTGTGAGCGGGAGCGTGACCGGTTTGCCGTCAACGGTCGTCCACGTGCGCCCGGCATCGCGGGTTTCGAGGTAGTAGATGTTCGTGCGATAATTCAGCCCCGTGCCCGCCCGCCCGTGGTCCGGATGCAAATCGAACGCCGTCGCCACGCGGTCCGTGTCACCCTGCCGCCAGGAAATCTGGTAGTCGCCCATTTCGATGTGCGCGATCAGCTGCGGCGGCGTCCACGTCGTCGCATCGGGCGAAGATTTCCAGTTCAGCGTGCGCTGGTTGTTTTTGTAGAGTGTGTGGAGAAACAAAAACTGCTTCGATTCCGGCAAATACCACGGCTGCGTGTAGGAAAAGTTCGACGTCACCAGCAACTCCCATGCGGTGATGTCGTAGGGCTTTTTCGACTTGTGGATATACGATGGCCGCGACGTCCCGTGCGCCGACGAAAATACATAGAGAAAACCGTCGGCATCGATGGAGAGCGTCGGATTGTCGTGCGCGTCTTCTGTGCGTTTTTGCAAGAGCCGCACCGGCCGCGGCACCGTGCCCGTCGCGTGATCAAAATAGGAGACGTAGTGCTGCAATTCATCCTGCGACTCCGACACGTTCCCCGCCGACCCGCCGAACACAAAAAACGTCTTCTTCTGCGCCGCCACGTAAATCGCGATCGGCACATGTTGCTGCGGATAGGTCGCGAATCCGCCGGAGTATTTGTAGCGATACTCAGACTTTAGCGGCTGGTTCATATACCAGATGCCGCGGTAGCCATCCCCCACCTGCGCGACGAGATCGTCGGGCTTGGCGGGGGCCTTCGCGGCTTTATCCGCCGCGAAACAGAGCGACACCACGGAGCCGGCGAAGAGCGCGAAGCGAAGCCAACGCAGAACAAAGGGGAAGACGTGCATGGGATCAGCACAGCATTTTCCGGCGAAGCGTCGAGACCGAGCGAACCCCCATTTTCGTGCTCATAAGGTTGCGAGTTGAATCCCGGCACCGACGGACCAAGCTGCGCGTCGCTTGGCCGCCGGTGCCTTGGTGCGTTGCCCAAGACAGATATGAATTTTTCGAAAGTCCTGACGGAACTCAGTGGTCGCCTCGATGCGGCCGGCATTCGCTACGCCCTCATCGGCGGGTTTGCGATGGCGTTGCGCGGGGTTCAACGGGCCACGATGGATCTCGATTTCCTGCTCATGCTCGACGACCTCGACCAGACCCACGCCATTTTGGGCGAGTTGGGTTACCGGCGGGAATTTCACTCGGAGAATGTGTCACACTACAGTGGGGCCGGCCCTGACTGGGGGCGGGTCGATATTCTGCACGCCTTTCGTGGGCCGAGCCTCGGAATGCTGCGCCGGGCCGAGCGCATCCGGATCGATGCGGACCTCTCGCTGCCCGTCGCGCTGACCGAGGATATCATCGGTCTGAAGATCCAGGCGTCGAAAAACGACGTGTCTCGAGCCGTGGGCGATTGGCACGACATTCTCCTGCTCGTCGCGGCGTCCGCCCGGCAGGGGCGCGCCATCGACTGGCCGCTCGTCGAGGACTACCTGCGGCTGTTCCAACTCGAAAACAAGCTGCCCGAACTCAAATCCGCCTATGGCCCGCTTGAGTAACACCGAAAAACGCCAACTCGCCGCCGCGACGAAACGCCGGTCGGCACCGCCCGCCCCGGTCGCGCCGCAGCTGTCGCCCCGCGCCTACGTGGACTTTGCGACGTTTGCCGCACGGTTTAGTCCGGCCCCGAAGCCGGTGCGCTTTGTCGGGGAAGAGTGGAAATTGTAGCGTGCCGCAGAGAGGGCGCCGGGTTTCTTGAAGCTGCCGGCTGCGCGAGCCGCACACGACGCGCGCAAAGGAAGAAACGGTGAAGGGCACGCGCACAGTATGTTCCGGCGACGCGTCGAGATCGAGTGAACTCCCACTTTCGTGGTCCGAACGGAGCGGCGGTTTCCCAACCGCCGTCAGCCCCCAGCGGGCGCGTGGGAAAGCGCCCCTCCGCCGGCCCACACCGCTCATGGTGTAGCAA
>Ga0209829_10002829_pt1 | contig 12967 bp, 10 predicted proteins | sample C_140205_EF_Meta_FD_187311 | JGI IMG/M metagenome (GOLD analysis project Ga0209829, IMG submission 187311) | Freshwater microbial communities from Lake Croche, Canada to study carbon cycling - C_140205_EF_MetaG (SPAdes) (version 2) | ecosystem: Environmental > Aquatic > Freshwater > Lake...
CGATTGCATCGTCTCATTGATGCAGAAGACGGGGCGCCAGCGGCTGTTGGAATCGCTCCACAGATTGCCGTTGGTGCTGGAATCGTCGGCATTGCCGCTCGAGCCGCAGGTGCCGTACTTCTCCGCCAAGAGGACGGTGCTCGTCGTCCCGTCGGGCATCGACTGCGAGATCCGCGAGCTCCCCTGGATGCGGGCCTCGGGGGTCGCGGCAGTGGGGTTGCCGAAGACGTTGTAGTTGACGGCATAGTTGCCGACGGCCCACTCCTTCGCCCCGCCGCTGGTGGTGGCACCCAGCCCTCCGGTGCTCGACATTTCCGTCGGGCAGAGATAGGTCGGGATCGAGACGGCGTAGATCGTGCCCGCCCCGGGGACCCCGGGCACCGGCGTGTAGACGGTCCGGTTGGCGAGATCGAAGAGGTTCCCTTGTTCGACGTAGGGGAGGAGCCACGTGAAGGCGGTAAATCCGGTCGACCCGCGATAGCCGTTGCCGGCCAGCGTGGCCAGATCCCGGCTCGACGGCGAGGCGACCGGCGGCAGGCCGCGCTTCGCGTCATTGATCGAATGGCAGGCAATGCCGAGCTGCTTGAGCTGGTTCTTGCACGACATGCTCCGGGCGGCCTCGCGGGCGGCCTGAACCGCCGGGAGGAGGAGGCCGACGAGGGTCCCGATGATCGCGATCACGACGAGCAATTCGACGAGTGTGAACCCGCCGGAGAGGCCCGGGGAGGTCTCCCGTGACGACGCGACCGTGCGGGAACGGGGAGTGGAGGGAGTGAGGCCCATGGTTCGGTAGCTCCGGTGGGAAGCAGCGGGCCCTCGAGGCTGACGGGCCGCCTGACCCGACCGCTGCACGGGAACGCCGACGCGGCACGGAGCCCCATCGAGGGTCCGGGCCGCCATCAGAAGGGCGTTCCAGGTCGGGGCAGCCTATCTGGCCAGTAGGGTCGCCGCCATCGGGCCGGCGCCCAGCAGATTTCATGCCGTGAGCCCCTGCATGGGCCTTTTTAAAACCCACAAAACGAGGCCACGTCAAGACTTGCGCCGAGGTCTGAAGGCCCTTTTGGGGCCGCCGAGCCGGGCCGAAAAATTGCCTCAGCCACGGTCAGCGGGGAGACGGCTCCAGCCACAATCGGGCCGTTCGCGGCGAAGGGACCCCGTAGCGAACTTCGATCGGCAGCCCCTCAGCCCCAGTACCCGAGGAGATCCCGTCACCCTCTTTGTCGCCCGGGACCGGCTTCAAGGCGGTCACGGCTACCGGCCTGTCGACCTCCGCCGACTGCCGCGCCGCCACCGACCCCAGCACCACGCCGAGCGCCGCGAGGGGGATGATCGCCCAGCGAGGCCGAGGCCCCCAGAAACCGACCGGTAATCGAGACATGACACGCCCTCTCCAGGATCGGGCACCGGGCCCCGGCCGAGGAAACGTAGGCCATGGAACGCCCCTCGGCAAACCTCCTCCGTGACTTGGGGGGGCGATCGGGCGCCCGTTTCTCCGGCCTCTCCCTGTCTGGCCGCAGAACCGGAAAAACCCCCCGGGGCGAATGAACCGGGGGAAAACGGTTTATACTGCCGTTGTCACTTCCCCGCATGAACGGCCTCCCATGTTCCGCCACATCGAATCAACCCGCCACGGCACCGTCGATGTCGTGAGGATTCTCGAACGTCGGCTCGTCGACGGGGCCCCGCTTGACGACCTCCGGGAGGAGATCGGCCAGGTGGTGGGAGCCCCCCGGGGAATCCATCTCCTCCTCGACCTCAGCAACGTCGAGTTCCTCGCCAGCGCCATGCTCGATACCCTTTGCCAACTCTACCGGCGGATCCACGCCGCCGGCGGTCAACTCCGGCTCTGCGGGATGAGGCCCTCGATCGCGGAGGTCTTCCGGATCACCAACCTCGAACGGCTGTTCCCCATCCACGCCGACGTCGACGAGGCGATGGCAAACTTCTGACCGCCCCCGACGAGAACCGGGGCCGCGGCCTGGATATACTGCGGTCTTCCATCCCATTCCCATTTCTTCCCTTCTTCTCTTCCATCCGAGGTCCATCGTCCATGAGCGACGCCTTTCGCAGGATCGACGTTTCCAAGCAGGAAAAAGCGGAGATCGCCAAGTTCAAGGACAAAAAGATCCTCGACGAGACCGCCCTCGATGAGCTGCGCGTGGAATTGGTGCGGTTGATCAACGACCGGCAGGGGCTGAACCTGCTCCTCGACTTCTCCAACGTCGAGTTCATGTCGAGCGCCGTCCTCGGCCTCCTCGGTCAGATCCACCGCAAGATGGGGACGCTCAAGGGGAAGCTGAAGATGTGCAGCATCCATCCGCAGATCTATGAGGTCTTCAAGCTCACCAACCTCAATAAACTGTTCTCGATCCACAAAGATCAGGCCGAGTCGTTGGCGAAGTTCTGATCCCCCGACCAAGCTGTCCTCCAGGCTGTCGTTGTCAGCAAATCAGCAGGGATTCCCCTCCACTGGCCCCATGACACCTTCTCGGGGTCGCCTTTCCCACCCCGTGGTGCCATGAGCGAAACCCCGTCCCCAGGCAGCGCCCCGAGTCCCTACCGCCCGCGCCACCGCGTCGATGTCCTCATCGCCGAGGACAGCCGGATCCAGGCGAAGATGCTGGAGAAGCGCCTCGTCGATGCGGGCCACACGGTCCGCTGGGCGATCAACGGCGCCAAAGCGGTCGATCTCCTTAAAGAAAAGCGGCCCGATATCATCATCTCCGACATCGAGATGCCGGAGATGAACGGCTACGATTTCTGCAAGATCGCCAAGACCGATCCGTCGTGGCAGACGATTCCGCTGATTCTCCTCTCGTCGCTCTCCGACCCGGTCGACATCATCCGCGGCCTCGAGGCCGGGGCCGACAACTACGTCACCAAGCCCTACGATCCCAACTACCTCCTCGGGCGCATGGATTCGCTCCTCGACACGCCGCTGGAGGCGGAATCGCCGAGCCCTGGCAGCGGGATGGAGGTGACGATCGCCGGGCAGAAGTTCAAGGTTCAGGCGGGCCGGCAGCAGGTGCTCAACCTCCTCGTCTCGATCTTTGAAAACGCGGTGACGAAGAACAAGGAGTTGATCGTCACCAATCAATCGCTCTCCGTGGCGAAGGATTCGCTCCAGAAGGCCTATCTCGAACTGACGACCTTCAACGAGCAGATCGAGCGCAGCAACAAGCGGATGACGCGCGACCTCCACGCCGCCGCAAAGGTGCAGCAATCGCTGCTCCCGGCCAAGGCGATCGACGTCCCTTCTGCGACGGTCGCCTGGAAGTACGTCCCCTGCAACGAACTTGCCGGTGACTTCCTCAACGTCTTCCCGCTCGACGACGAGCATCTCGGGATGTTCGTCGTCGACGTCAGCGGCCACGGTGTGCCGTCATCGCTCCTGGCGGTGACTGTCGGTGCCTTCCTCACCAACCGCGTCTCCGACTCCTCGCTCCTCGTGCGCCCGGGGAAGGACGGCGGGCCGGCGGTGGTGGTGTCGCCGGCCGAGGTGGTGACGCAACTCAACAACCTCTTCCAGGCCGACAACCAGGTCGGCCTCTACTTCACGATCATCTACGGCGTGCTCCACGTCCCCACCGGAATGCTCCGCTTCACGTCGGGGGGTCATCCGCCGCTGCTCCACGTCCCCAAAGCAGGCCCCTTGAAGCTCTTCGAGGTGGAGAGCTTCCCGGTCGGCTTCGTGCCCGACGTCGAGTTCACCGAGGAGGCGCTCCAGTTGCAGCCCGGCGACCGCGTCTACTTCTACTCTGACGGCGTGCCAGAGGCGATGGACGAGAAGCTCGACCAGATGGGGAACGAGCGGATGACGGCGCTGGTCGAGTCGCTTCGCGGAGAGCCAGTGGAGACGAATGTCACGAAGCTCCTCGAATCGGTGCAGGCCTGGTGCCAGCCGAAGGGCCCGCTCGACGACGTCTCGATCCTCGGCGTCGAGTGGAAGGGCTAGCAGCCCCTCAAGGGCGCTTCGCCGCGGGGCCGCTCCGCGGCCGGTAGGCGCTGCAGCCGACCCCTTCGACGCGGTCATAGGTGTCGCAGACGCCGAGCATCGTCTCGGCGCCGCCGAGGAACAGCGCTCCGTCGGGGCGGACGGTCGATCGCATCTTCGCCAGGATCGCGGCGCGGGTCGGGATGTCGAAATAGATGAGGATGTTCCGCAGGAAGACTAGGTCGCACGGCGGCACCCCCTGCCAGGCCTCGAGGAGATTCATCCTCCGGAACTCGACGTACTTCCGGCAGTCGTGCCCGATGCTCCACTTCCCCTGGAGCCGGACGAAGTACTTGTTGCGAAGCTCCACCGGCAGGCCGCGGGCGACCTCGAAATCGCTGTAAAGCCCCTCCCGGGCCCGGGCCAAGACCGGCTCGGAGATGTCGGTGGCGAGGATCCGCACCGACCAGCCGACGAGTGCTTCGCGGAAGTGCTCGTTCAAAAGCATCGCCAGGCTATAGGCCTCCTGCCCCGACGACGCGGCCGCCGACCAGAGGACCAGATGCCTGGCGACCGTCCGACGTTTGAGGAGATCAGGGAGCAGTCGCTTCACCGTCTCAAACGGCGATCGATCGCGAAAGAACGACGTCTCGTGCGTCATCATCGCATTGAGGACGTCCTGCTCGAGCCCAGGATCACGGGCGCTGCGGAGGCGCTCGACGAGGCCCTCGAAATCGTCGAGGCCCCGCTGCCGCAGCACCGGCAGGAGCCGGGCCTCGACGAGGTAGGCCTTCGCTGCGTCGATGACCACGCCGCTGCGCCGCTTGAGGAAGGTCGCCAGGAAAGCGAGCTGCTGGGGATTGACCTTCAAGGGTGCCGTCCTGTCTGGAGTCCGCCCGGCCGTGGAGCGACCGTCAGCCGCGCCGTCGCAACCGCATCCCGACCTCGACGCCGAGCTGCCGCAGGGGGAGGACCGCCTCAGCCAGGCCCGCCCGGGCGACATGCCCAGGCATCCCCCAGACGACGCTCGTGATCTCGTCCTGGGCGAGGATCGTGCCACCGGCGGCGTGGATCGCCTCGCTCCCCTTGAGGCCGTCCTTCCCCATCCCGGTGAGGACGACGGCGAGCGTCGCCCCCCCCCACACCGCCGCAGCGCTGCGGAAGAGAACGTCCGCCGCCGGCCGACAGGCATTTTCGGGGGGGCCGTCGTCGATCTGCACGATCACCTTCGTGCCTTTGCTGGCCACCTTGAGATGCCGGCCGCCGGGGGCGAGGAGGATGTCGCCGGCGCCGAGCTCATGGCCGTCGGGCGCTTCCCGGACCGGCAGGCCGCAGACCTTCGTGAGCTGCTCGGCGAGGTGGGCGGTGAACACGGCCGGCATGTGCTGGACGATGAGCACCGGCACCCCGGCCGTTTTCACAAACGCAGGGAGGAAGTCTGACAGCGCCACCGGCCCGCCGGTCGACACTCCCACGACCACCACCGCGACAGGGTCGGCACGGGGCCGGGGCGTGGACCTGGACTGGAGGAGAGCGGCGGCGCCCCCCGGCGCCGACACCTGCCGGCGGAACTGCTTCAGCTTGGGGATCACGTCCTCGCGGATCCGTGCCGCCACCTCCTCGCTGCTGGCCCCCTTCGGCTTGGCGACGTAATCGTTGGCGCCGGCAACGAGGGCCTCGAGCGCCACTTTCGCACCGCGCTCGGTGAGCGTCGAGAACATCACGACCGGCAAGCGCGGATGGATCCGACGGAGCTCGCGGAGCATCGTCAGCCCGTCCATGACCGGCATCTCGACGTCGAGGAGAATGACATCGGGGCGGGATTCGGCGACACGGGCGAGCCCCTGGACCCCGTCGGCCGCCGTCCCCGTCACGCTCAGCTCCGGATCGGCCGAGAGCGTCGCCGACACGACGCCACGGATCGCCGCCGAATCATCGACAACGAGAATCCGCACCGGCGCGTGGCCGGGAGCGGCACCGGGGCGGGGAAAGGTCCGGGCGCCGACGGCGGCGATGGCGTCGCCGATCGCCGCCGGGGTGAAAGGCTTGGCGACGAAGACGCCGGCCCCCGCCCGGATCGCCCGGTCGACCACGTCCGGAGCCCTGTCGGACGACATCGCCACGATCGGCAGGCTTTTTAACAGGGCCTGGCCACGGATCCGCTCGATGAGCGCAAAGCCGTCCATGACCGGCATGTGGAGATTGACCGTCACCACGTCCGGCCGGCCGCTGCGGGCGAGGATCGCCAGCGCCTCCTCGCCGTCGGCCGCCTGCTCGCACGCGTACCCGAGGTCGCCGAGCATCTTCGCGAGGATGCTCCGCACCGGCTTGGAATCATCAACGATCAGGGCACGCATGGAATCAGCCATCGGGTCAGCGTGAACCGGGGCCCCCCGGCCCCGGCGTCACTTCTGGTATTCCTCCACGAGCCGCTGGAGGTTCTGGGCCATCCGCGCCAGCTCCTGGCTCGAGAGCTGGGCGTTGCTCGCCCCCTCGGCGGTATTCTGCGCCGCTTGCGCCACCTGGCCGATGTTTTGGGCGATCTCCGTCGATCCGATCGTCGCCTCACCGATGTTGCGGCTGATCTCGCTGGTGGTGACGCTCTGCTCCTCGACCGCGGCGGCGATCTTCGTCTGCAGCCCATCGATCTTCTCGATCACCGCCACGATCTCGCCGATCGCCCGGACAGCCTTGGAGGTGTCGGCCTGCATCGCCTCGATCTTCGACCCGATATCCTCGGTGGCCTTGGCGGTCTCGCGCGCGAGGTCCTTGACCTCGTTGGCGACGACGGCGAAGCCCTTCCCCGCCTCGCCGGCCCGCGCCGCCTCGATCGTGGCATTGAGAGCGAGGAGGTTGGTCTGCTCGGCGATCGAGGTGATCACCTTCACCACCTGGCCGATCTCCGCGCTCGACGTCCCGAGCTTGTCCATCGTCTTTGACGTCGCCCGCGCCATGTCGACCGACTGCCGGGCGACGCCGGCAGCATCCTGGGCGGAGCGGGCGATCTCGTAGATGCTCTGGACGAGGTTCTCGACCGAGCCCGACACCGTCTTCGTGTTGGCGCTGACCTCCTCGGCGGCCGCGGAGACGAGGTTTGCCTGAGCGGTCGTCTCCTCCGCCGCAGCGCTCATCTGCTGGCTGACGCTCGTCAGCTCCTCGGAGGCGCTGGCGAGGGTGTGGGTGTTGTCCTTGATGCCGTCGACAAGCTTCGCTTGGCGGCGCGCTGAGCGACTGAACGACGATGCGATCCGCGCCGAGAGGAGGGCCACGCCGAGGGTCGTGAGGCCGAAGATCCAGCCGGCGAAGCGCTTCAGGGCATTAATCGGGGCCGACACCTCCGTCTGATCGATTTTTGACACGATCGCCCATCGCACCGCGTCGTTGCCCGGGCCATCGGCCGGGTGGATGACCGCCGGCCCCCAGGAGGAGAGGACGGGCTCATCCCGGTAGTCGAGCGCCGGGCCGGTGCCGCTGCCCCCCTGCTCGAAGACATCTCTCACCGGCGCGGTGTCGACTTTGTATTTCGGGTTACAGATCGTCGTCTTCACACCGAGCCGCTCGAGAAACCGGGAATCGGTGCGGAACATTTTGTCGGGCCCGATGGCGAAGGTCTCGCCGGTGGCGCCGAGGCCGAGGACCTCGCCGACGATCGCGTTGATCCGGTCGAGGGGCAACTGAAAGGCGACCACGCCCACCACCTTCCGGCCGTCGAGGATCGGCGCTGCGATGAACCCGGCGGGCTTTTCATAGGAGGGGAGATAGGGGCCGAAAGCACCAAAATAGACGACATCCCCGCGCCCGGCAGCGGCCGCTTGGCGGAACACCTTCCCGAGGCCCGTCTCGGCAAAGGCGCCGTTCTTGAGCGACGTGGCGAAGTCGATTTCCTTGAAGACGCTGTAGACGATCTCGCCGCTTTCGGCATCGATAAGGAAGATGTCGTAGAGCCCGTAGCTCCGCTGCACCTTGCGGAGCCGCGGGTGATGCAGGGCATGGGCCCGGCTGTAGGCCGAGGTGTCGGGGGCGGCATCGAGGAGATCCTTCGATCCGGTCGGGTTGGCATTGCGGACGAGATAGAGATCCTGGAGCCAACTCGAGGCATCGCCGAGGACGGCCGTCAGCCCCTCGGTCTTGATCTCTTTGTCATGCTCCGCCTTGTAGCGCGGGGCGAACTCATTGGCATACCACGTCCCCAGATCGCGCCGGGCCTGGAACTGCTCCGGCTCGGTCACGGCGCCGTCTTGGAGAACGGTGCGGAAGCCCTCGCGGAAATCGGCAAGCGCTCCGCGCGTGGAGGGATCGTCGGCGAGCACGCGGAGTTGGTCGTGGAGGCCGGCGAAGTAGCGTTCCACCTGTTTGACGGTGATCTCGCGGACGACCGTGAGCTTCCCCCGCGCCTCCACCTCGAGCGTCTGCGAGGCGCTGCGGTAGGTGGCGTAGCCCATCAGGGCCAGGGGCACCAGCGACACCAGCAAGAGCGCGAGGAGGAGGGGATTGGTGGCGAATGCCACCAGCTCCCAGAGCCACCCGCGCCGGTCATTCCGCACGTCTGCCTGCACGCTCATCGGATCTTCCTTTCGACGGTCGGTTCAACTAATCCTGCCAGAATCGCCTCGATCCCGAGGAGGTGCACCAGGCCGTCCCGGGCGGCAACCACCCCCACGATGCACTCTCCCAGGCTCCCCTCCGCCCCGACCGTCGACGTCTCGATCAATGCCACGGGGATGTCGACGACGTCGGTGAGGGCGTCAACGATGAGGCTGTGCGTCTCGCCGCCGGCCGTCAGCACGACATGGATCCCCTCACCTGCGATCGGCTCAAATCCCATCCGGCGGCGCATGTCGATCGCCGGCACGATCCGGCCACGGAGGTTGAGGAGCCCGCGGATTGCCGCCGGCCCCCGCGGCACCGGTGTTGTCACGGTTCCGCGGAACACCTCCTGCACAGCGCTGGCATCGACCGCGAAGGCCCGGCCGGCGACAACGAACGTGCAGAAGCGACGCGTCATGGCCTGATTTCCGGGGTCGATCATCTCCGCGGCACGCGTCATGGGGTCACCCCCGGGGTGGCCGTGGTGGGAAGGGCACCGGGGAGGGCGTGCCGGACATCAATCACCTCGGTGGCCCGACCGGCCACGGCGATCGTGCCGAGCACGCCACGGGCACGCAGTCCGTGGTTGATCGGCGCCTCGGGAGTGACGACCTCGAGGATCCGTTGGACGCGAAGGGCCACCTCGCCGCGCGTCGCCGCAAGGATCACGGCGGTCATCGCCGGCAAATCGACCGGTTGCGGCGTACCGGCGAGAACATCGTCGATATCGGCGATCGATGTCAGCCTCCCCTCCCGATGGACCACCATGTGCCCAGCCGCGTGCTGGAGCCGGTCGCGTGGAAACGTCTCGAGCCGGGCGACCTCCTCCAGCGGCACGGCAACAACGCGCCCCGCCGGCGATTCGCAGATGAGGTAGCGCTCGAGCGGGGCTGCGTCGGCGCTGGTCGCCTCCGCCGCACAATCCAGCGCGGGGCGGGGGGGCATCTTCGCCGCTTGAGCGATGCCGCGCGGGTCGAGGATCAGCACCACCGCGCCATCGCCGCGGACCGTCGCGCCGGCATACAACCCCAGCGCCACAAGCACCGCCACGATCGGCTTAACGACGATGTCCTCGCTGACAGTGACGCCGTCGACGACGAGGCCATATTCGACCTCATCGCTGCGGAGCACGACGACGGTCCCACGCGGGGGATGGCCGGGGGTGCCGGGCATGGCACTGGCCTCGATCCCGAGCAGTTCACCGAGGAATACCAATGGCAGGAGCCTGCCGCGGAGGCGCATCACCGGTGCCCCCTCGAGCCCCTCGACCGACACCGCCGCGCCATTGGTGCCGGCGCGGAGCGCGATCAATTCGCGGACGGCGGCCTGGGGGATCGCGAACCGATGGCTGCCTGAGGAGACGATTAACGCCGGGATGATCGCCAGCGTGAGCGGGATCCGCACCCGAACGGTGGTGCCCGTGCCGGGGACGCTCCCGATGTCGACCGCCCCGCCGATCGCCTCGATGTTTGTCCGCACGACGTCCATGCCGACGCCACGCCCCGACACATCGGTGACCGTGGCGGCGGTCGAGAACCCCGGCTCGAAGATGTAGTGGAGGACGCGTTCATCGGGGAGGAGTGCGGCCTGTTCGGCACTCACCAGCCCCTTGGCAACCGCCTTCTTCCGCACCGCATCGACGGGAATCCCGCCGCCGTCGTCACGGATCTCGACCATCACCTGACCACTCTCGTGGTAGGCCCGGAGCGACAGCCGGCCGGCCGCCGGCTTTCCCCGGGCCACGCGCACTTCGGGGGGCTCGATGCCATGGTCGACGGCGTTGCGGACAAGGTGCGTGAGCGGGTCGCGGATCGTCTCGATGAGCGAACGATCGAGCTCGGTGTCGGCCCCGTCGATCTCGAGCGTCACCTCCTTCCCGCAGGTTACGGCGAGATCGCGGACGATCCGCGGAAACTTGCTGAACACGTGCTCGATCGGCTGCATCCGCGTCTTCATCGCCGTCGCCTGGAGCGACGCGGTGACGGTGTCGATGCGGTGCACGACCTTGAGGAGCTCGGGGTGATCGTCCCCCCGGGCGGCCGTCGTGTGGCGGACGGTCGACTCGAGCTGGTTGCGGGCAAGAACGAGCTCGCCGACGAGCTCGACGAGCGTCCCCAGGAGGCCGAGGTCGACACGGATCGATTGCTCGGCCACCGCCGGCCGCTTGGTCCGCGGCGTGGCCGGCTGCGGCGGGGGCGAGGCGGACAATCCCGCCGGAACGACCTCCACCGCTTCCGCACAAGCCGGCAGGTCTGGCACAGCGGGCGCGTCGGGGATCACCGCGGCCCTGATCTCCGCCACGGTGGAGATCTCCGCCAGCGCGCAGATCTCCGGGAGTGGCGCGTCGACCGGAGCCGTTTCGTCAGCCGCGGCCGGGGGGAGCTCTGGTTCGGCCGGGATCGCTGCCACGACCGGCTCCGTCAGCGGCGCAGCCGGGGTGGGCGGCGGCGTCAGGCGGGTGACGACAACGCCGCCATTCTCGCGGCGCTTGGCGGCCTCGAAGCCGACCCGGTCGAGCGACTGGGAGAGATCGTGGAAATCGCTCTCCCCCTCTCCGCCGGTTTTTTCGATCCGCTCGAGGATCGAGCGGACGGCGTCGACGAGCGTGAGGAGGACACCGGTGACGTCGTTGTCGAGATCGATCTTTCCGTCCCGCAGCTGGCCGAGGAGATGCTCGCCGCTGTGCGTGATCGCCCCGAGCTTGGCGAACCCGAAGAACCCGCTTGTCCCCTTGATCGTGTGGACGGTGCGAAAGATGCTCGCCAGCCGCTGGGTATCGCGCGGGTTCTCCTCGAGGGCAACGAGGTCCTGGTCGAGTTGGTCGAGATTCTCGGCCGATTCGACGAGGAACTCCCGCACGAATTCTTCGTTGTCGTTCATAGCCCCACCATCCGGGCGGGGGACCGACGGCACGCCCATCCCCACTCCGTTACCATACACAGGGGTTTCGGCGGATTGGCATGCCCACCGTTTCTCCCCCGACGGTCGCGACGCTCGCACCGATAGCAACGGTTTCCCGGAGGCTCCCGCGGCATCCCCGCCCGTCCATCCATGCCCAGCCTGCCCGCCCCGCTCCGCCACGCCCTCCGCCTCCGCTGCCCGCGGTGTGGGGCCGGCCGCCTGTTCGCCGGCTGGTTCCGGATGGAGCCCCGCTGCCCGGCCTGCAGCCTCGATTTCCGCCGCGAACCGGGCTTTTACCTCGGGTCGATCTACATCAATTACGGAATCACGGCCCTGACGACGATCGCCCTCTATGGCCTTCTCGTCCTCGGCGCCGGCTGCTCGGCGGAGCAGGCCCTGGCAGCCTGTCTGGCCATGTCGGTGGCCCTGCCGATGTGGCTCTACCGTTACGCCCGGGCCTTCCTCCTGGCGATCGACAGCTCCGTCAACAGCGAGCCTTCGTCGGCCCCAGGGGACGCCGGCGGGGGCCTCAGCGCCGCCCAACTCTCCTCCCACCGCACCAATGACGGCCAGGCGGGATGTGCGATGGGGATCGCGCTGACCCTGATCCTCGTCTTCGCCCTCCTCATGGCCGCGGTCACGCTCTGGTTCGCGATCGGCCCCGGTTCACGGGGGGGAGCCTGGGACGACGGCGGGCTGATGGAGGAGCCGGGGTGATCGGGTAGACTGCCGCCAGCCGGGGGGGCATAGTCGTCGCGGCGATTCGCCGCGCCCCCTCCGCCGACGCCCCCGAAGGAAACCGTCATGCGCCGCCTGCCGCTGTTGTGCCTCGCGCTCCTCTTGGCCATCCCCGCGGTTCGCGCCGAGGAGGGGGGCCCGGCCGATCTCCTCCCCACCCTCGGTGCGATCCAGCGGCTCGACCCGCGCTTCGACGGCCTGGTGCCGAAGGATGCCGTTATCGAGGTCCTCGCCAGTGGCTTCGAATGGGCAGAGGGTCCGGTGTGGGTGAAAGGTGACGGCGCCGTCCTGTTCAGCGACATCCCCCGCAACCGGGTCAATCGCTGGAAGCAGGGGGAAGGGCTTTCGACCTACCTCGAGCCGGCCGGCTTCACCGGCCCCGGCGCCTACGGCAACGAGCGCGGCAGCAACGGCCTCACGCTCGACGGTCAGGGCAACCTCGTCTCCTGCGAGCATGGCGACCGCCGCGTCAGCCGGCTCACGCCCGGCGGGGGCAAGCGGACCGTCGCCGACAACTACAACGGGAAGCGGTTCAACAGCCCCAACGACGTCGCCGTCCACTCCTCCGGCGCGATCTACTTCACCGACCCCCCCTACGGCCTCCCCAAGGGCTTCGACGACGAGCGCCGCGAACTCGACTTCTGTGGCGTCTACCGGGTCACCCCCGACGGCACGGTAACGCTCTTGTGCGACACGATGACCCGTCCTAACGGCATCTGCTTTTCCCCCGATGAGAAGCGTCTCTATGTGGCCCAGTCCGATCCCCAGGCGCCGATCTGGAAGGTGTTCAACGTCCAGGCCGACGGC
>Ga0209829_10002830_pt1 | contig 12965 bp, 8 predicted proteins | sample C_140205_EF_Meta_FD_187311 | JGI IMG/M metagenome (GOLD analysis project Ga0209829, IMG submission 187311) | Freshwater microbial communities from Lake Croche, Canada to study carbon cycling - C_140205_EF_MetaG (SPAdes) (version 2) | ecosystem: Environmental > Aquatic > Freshwater > Lake...
TCGATCCGCTTGCCATCCTGCTCGTAGCCCTTCACCGTGCCGTAGGCGAGGCGGAGGGTGAAGGTGGCGTCGGGATAGAGCCCGTCGCCGGCAATGGCGTATTGCGCCTGCGTGATCTCGGCATGGGCCTGCTGCTTCACCTCGCGGACCGCTTCCATAATCTTCCGAAGCCGGCGGGCCTCGGTGTCGACTGCCGCGGCCAGTGCGATCATCGGATCGCCTGACTTCTCTACAGCTTTAGCGCCGCCGTCGAGGCCGGCCTGGTAGATCTCGCGGCGCGTGTCACGGACCGGATCCTGCCCCGGCTCTGTCGGCCGCTTGCCGAGCCCGGTTCCCTTGACGAGCTCCGCGGCCCGGTCGCGCGGCGACTTGCCAGCGAGCACCGCCTTGACGATTGCGTCGTCGACGCCGAGCGCGCCCGCCATGAAGGTGAGCGAGTCGGCGAGCTTGACCGTCTCGAGGGCGTCGTAGACCGGCTCGTCGGAGAACAGCCCCAGTTCCATCGACTCGCGCGCTGACTCGCGGAACTCCCGGAGCCGCTCGCCGCTCCCCTTTGCCTGCTCCTCGGCCGCCCGGAGGATCGCCCGGGCGGTGGAGAAATACTTGCTGTTGAAGGCCGCGCCCCCTTCGAGAAGGTTGTAGCGCAGGGCGATGGCATCGATCTCCTTCTCGGCATCCTCGATGCGGGCAAAGGGCGTCGGCTTGCCGCGCGTCGTTGCTGACTTGGCCATCTCCTCGCGGAGGTAACGCTCGGCCTCCTCCTTCCGCTTGATGACGCGCGGATCGAGGAGCCCGGAGAGGAGCCCCTCGCGAGCCTTGCGGCTATTCTGAACGCCGAAGAGATCCTCAGAGGCCTGCCGGGCCTCCTCGGGCCCCTGCCCCGAATAGACGCCAAGCATCACCTCGAGCCGGCGGAGCATCGCCAGGCCCATCGGCATCTGCCGGTCGCGCATGGCGACGAGCTCGCGCATCGTGTTGGCACGGTCGGTGTGGCCGGGGTGGCCGGAGACGAACACAAGCTCCCCTTCGCGGACCGGCTCGGCGCCCCAGGCGAGGAAGTGCTCCACCTTCGCCGGCTTGCCATTCTCGTAGGCCCGGAACAGACACATATCGAGGTTGAAGCGGGGAAACTCGAAGTTGTCGGCGTCGCCACCGAAGAAGGCAATCTGCCGTTCGGGGGCGAAGACGAGGCGGACGTCGGTGTACTTCTTCGCCCGGTAAAGATGGTACGCGCCGCCCTGGAAGAGCGTGACGACGTCGCTCCGCAGGCCGGTCTTCTCGAGCGACTCCTGCTCGATCGTCGCCATCGCCTTGCGGCGGGCGGCGAAGGCATCGTCGGCCGACATCCCCGGCTCAACGGCCCCTTGGACGCGCTGCGTGACGTCCTCGATCGACATCAAGACATTGAGCTCGAGGTCGTGGCAGCGGAGCTCGTCGTCGCGCGTCACCGCGGCGAAGCCGTCGCGATAGTAGTCATGGGTGTCGTCGCCGAGCTTCTGAAGGCTGTCGGCACCGACGTGATGATTGGTGAGGACAAGACCTTCGGCGGAGACAAACGACCCCGAGCCTCCCGAATTAAAGCGGACGCTCGACTGCTGGAGATGGAGGAGCCATTCCGGCGTCGGCTTGAAGCCGTGGTCCTTCTCGAGGCGTTCCAGTGGCGGCTGGTTGAACAGCCACATCCCCTCATCGCCCCGGGCGAGCCCTGAAGCGACCAGCGCCAGCCCCGCTGCCGCTACCAGCGCCCCACGGAAGAATCGTCCACCCGAAGCCGCCATGCGTCGCTCGTCCATGGAAACTGGTCCGCGAAGGAAAGGGGAATCGCTCCACGACCGCGTGGAAGCCGGCCTGTGAGGCTACCCCATCGCCCCGGTCGGGATGAAGCCGGGAAGCGGAAGTTGTTGGGGGACAGCTTGGCGCCGAATGTGTACGGGCGTACACTCTTGAGTGTTCCAGACCTCCCGGCTGCTTCGGCCGGCACAGGACTCACGGCCAAACCGGCCTGCAAAACCCTCCGGCCGCCTCGGCCGACAAGAACCTCCGGCCGCGGCCGGCATGAATGGAGCTCTCCCATGCTCGCGCGACTGCGGACCTTTTCACTCCAGGGGATCGAGGCGGTGCCGGTCGATGTCGAAGTCGACGTCTCGACCGGGGCCCTCCCGGCGACCGTCGTCGTCGGCCTCCCCGACGCCGCGATCCGCGAGAGCACCCACCGGGTAGCCCGGGCGATGGTCAATTGCGGCTACACCCGGCCACTCGACCGGGTGGTGGTCAACCTCGCCCCGGCGGAGCTGCCGAAACAGGCGGCGACGTTCGATCTCCCAATCACGCTCGGGATCCTCGCCGGCAGCGGGCAATTCTCGTCTGAACGATTCAATGACTATGCCGTCGTCGGGGAGCTGTCGCTCGAGGGCTCGACGCGCCCTGCCCGCGGCGCTCTCTCGATGGCGATCTCGGCCGCCCGCCAGAAAAACCTCCGCGGCGTGGTCGTGCCGTCGGCGAGCGCTACTGAGGCGGCGGTCGTCGAGGAGATCGAGATCATCCCCGTCGCCTCGCTCACCGAAGCGGTGCGGTTTTTCGCCGGGGAGCTCCAGATCAGCCCGTCGCCGTCGCGGATGGGGGAGTGGTTCGATCAATACGCCTCCTACGACATCGACTTCGCCGACGTCCGCGGCCAGGAGGCGGCAAAGCGGGCGCTGTGCGTGGCGGCGGCTGGCGGCCACAACGTCGCTATGCTCGGCCCCCCGGGCGGCGGCAAGACGATGCTCGCCAAGCGGATCCCGACGATCCTCCCGTCGCTCTCGGCGGCTGAGTCGATCGAGACAACGCGGATCTACAGTTCGCTCGGGCTCCTCGCGCCGGGGCAGCCGCTCCTCGCCACCCGCCCCTTTCGCGCACCACATCACACGATCTCAGAGGCCGGCCTCGTTGGCGGCCGATCAGTGCCGATGCCGGGCGAAATCAGCCTCGCCCACAACGGCGTCCTGTTTCTCGATGAGCTTCCCGAGTTCAACCGGCGGACGCTCGAGGTGCTTCGGCAGCCGCTCGAGGATGGATCGGTGACGATCAGCCGTGCCAAATCGACGACGCGCTTCCCGGCCGAGTTCATTCTCGTCGCCGCCTTCAACCCCTGCCCCTGCGGCTATCGGGGAGACCCGCGCCGCGAGTGCCAGTGCACGCCGCCGCAGGTGGAGAGATACATGGGGAAGATCTCCGGGCCGCTCCTCGACCGGATCGACATCCAGCTCGAGGTGCCGGCCGTCGCCTACCGCGATCTCTCCGCCAAGCGGGCCGGCACGTCGAGCCAGGAGATGCGGGCGGCGGTGAACGCGGCCCGCGAGCGGCAGGCGGCCCGGTTTGCCGGCAGCAGCACCCGGGCCAATGCCCGGATGTCGAGCCGGCTGGTGCGCGAGCATTGCCAGCTCGACGCCCCGGGCAGCGAGATGCTCAAAGGGGCCGTGACGAATCTCGGCCTCTCGGCCCGGGCCCACGACAAGGTGCTGCGGGTGGCCCGGACGATTGCCGACCTCGACGCTGCCGAGACAATTCACTGCGCCCACCTCGCCGAGGCAATCAATTACCGTCTCCTCGATCGAACGCTCTGGACCTGACCGCTGGGAAGCGGCTCAAGGCTTTCCCCGCGGCGCCGCTCTCCAAACCCGATCCGGATAGACCGTCTGCGCGGCTTTTGGCACGATGCGGGGCATGAAACGTCTTCCCACGCCGCGCCCCGCCGGCCCCCCCCGCGCCGCCGTGAACTCCGCCGAGTCGATCGTTCCAGGCGCCGATCGGCCAGCCTCGGTGGGTCTGCTGCTGGGGAGCGCGGCAGGGCTGGTGTTCCTGGGGATCGCCGCCCTGGCCGTCGATGTCCCGGTGGCCGCCTGGTGCAAAGATGGGGCATGGCCGGCAGCGATGCCGAGCGTGCTGGTGAAGATCGCCGGAGAGATCCATCGGCTCGTGACGCTCTCCGAACTGATCGGCCACACGGTGAGTGTCGTGATCCTCCTCGGCCTCGTCGCAACGCTCGATCGCACGCTTGCCTGGCCGCTGTGGCGATCGCCGGCATTCGGCAGGCCTGCGCGGCAACCGACGCCCCAGCAGGCGACGTTTGCCCGGTTTCTCGGGGCCACGTTCACCGGCGGGATCCTCACCGACATCATCAAGCTCCTCGTCGATCGGGTGCGGCCGCGGGCCGCCGATTTCGTCACCCACAGCAGCGTCTGGGATTCGTTCAATGAAGCCGTGATCGCCACGGTCACCGGAAGCCGTTCGAATATCAACAGCTTCCCTTCGGGGCACTCGGCGATCGCGGCGGGGTTTGCCGCGGCACTGGCCTGGAAATACCCGCGCGGCCGGATCTTCTTCGCGATCTTTGCCCTCATGGCGGCGTCGCAGCGAATCGTCTCCTCCGCCCACTTCCCCAGCGACGCTTGCTTCGGCGTAGCCCTGGGGCTCATCGGCGCGAGCTTCTTCCTCCGCAGGCAACCGTGGCGACCGGCGTTGCTTCCCCCGAGTGAGCGCGGCTCCAGCAGCGAGCCTTTCAATGGTAGCCCGGCGGGCGATGCCGTATAGTGCGAGGCCTGCGGAGGCCTGCCGCTCCGCACCACATCACCAGCCACGCACCCATCAGGAATCACACCATGCCCGCCCCCAAGAAAGCCAAAAAGGCCGTGAAGTCACGACGTGCCGATACGGCGGACGGGGCGGAGGAAGCGTCGCTCGCTGCCGTTCCCCAGAGCCCACCGGAGCCCCCCCGCAGCCTCCGCGTGCTCCTCGTCGACGACGACGCCGAGATCATCGAATCAATGCGGACTGTCCTCGAATCGAAGGGCTACGAGATCCTCGTGGCCCGCGATGGCAACCAGGGGCTCCTGATCGCCGAGCGCGAGAACCCCGACCTCGTCGTCCTCGACATGATGATGCCGAAGCGGAGCGGCTTCCTCGTCCTCGAGCGGCTGCGCCGCAGCCGCCCCGTGCCGATGCGCGTGATCATGATCACCGCGAACGAGGGGAGCCGTCATCGGGCCTATGCGGAGATGCTCGGCGTCGACGACTACATCCGCAAGCCGTTTGCGATGGACCGTCTCCTCGACAGTGTTCAGCGTCTCCTCGGCGCTGCGCGCTGAGAAGCGCAGCCGCCCGCGATTGCGATGCCGACGTTGCCCTTCCGTCGGCTTCACCTCGCGCTGCGATCCTTTATCCCGCGCACTGCTGCTCGGGCTTTTGAAGTCGGAAGCGCAATCGCTGAAAGCCGGTTGCGAGTTGGCCGTCAAGGGGGATCGCGACGGCGGAGTTTGGGGAGGATACGCAGGACGAATGTGCGGTTGACCCTCCTCGAAGGGCGTCCTAGATTGCGGCGGTAACCGACCGATGGCGGCGACACGCGGTGTCGCGGCCGCGAACGTCGGAACAGACGCTGGATGGGCCGTGCGACTCCTTGCGGGGTGTCGCGGCGAACAGGGGTGCAGATGCCGATGCCAGGTGACGAACGTCGATTCGACACCGCCGTGCCGCAGCCGCCGAACGGCCCGATGACGGGCCGGTCGATCCTCCCGCTCGCGCCCCGCTCCGGCCCGGCTCCCTGGCCCGATGGGGATGACATCAAGGAGCGCGTTCGCGACGCCACCGACATCGCCGATCTCGTTGCCTCCTACATCACGCTCCGCCGGCAGGGGAAGAATCTCGTCGGCCTCTGCCCTTGGCACGACGACTCGAAGCCGAGCTTCAACGTCAATCCGGAGCGGCAGACCTTTCGCTGCTGGGTGTGTGACATCGGTGGTGACGTGTACAGCTTTCTGATGCGGATGGAGAAGATCGAATTCCGCGAAGCCCTCGAGCAGCTCGCCGAGCGGGCCGGCATCGATCTCCCCCGTGGACGGGGCGCCGTCCCGGTCGACGAGCGGAAATCGCTTCACAAAGTCCTCGCGTGGGCCTGCGACCGATTTGCCGACCACTTCCGCCGCGCCCCCGACGCCGAACCGGCCCGCGCCTACCTCCGCGACCGCGGCCTCACGCCTGAAACGATCGAGCGCTTCCAACTCGGCTACGCCCCGGCGGGCTGGGACTGGCTCCTGCGGCAGGCGCCGGCGGCGGGATTTTCCGCCGAACTGCTCGCCCGCGCTGGCCTGGCCGTCGAGCGGCAGGAGCGCGGCGGGCACTACGACCGCTTCCGCGACCGGGTGATGTTCCCGATCCGCGACGCGCAGGGACGGTGCGTCGCCTTCGGCGGCCGCGTCCTTCCCGGATCGACCGAGGGGGCGAAATACATCAACTCCCCCGAGACGCCGGTGTTCTCAAAGAGCTCGCTCCTCTACGGCCTCGACAGCTCGCGTGACGCAATGGCCCGGACAGGCCGGGCGGTCGTCGTCGAGGGCTACACCGACTGCCTCGCGGCCCGGCAGGTCGGTTGCCATGACGTCGTCGCCGTCCTCGGCACGGCGCTCGGCGAGCGCCATGCCAAGCTTCTGCGGCGCTACGCCGATCGTCTCGTTCTCGTCCTCGATGGCGATGAGGCGGGACGGCGGCGGGCTGACGAGGTGCTCGATGTCCTCCTCGCCGAGCCGATTGACATCCGCATTGCCCGCATGCCCGACGGTGTCGATCCCTGCGAGTTTGCCCTCGAGCAGGGTCGCGAGGCGTTCGAGGCCCTCGTCGAGTCGGCGGTCGATGCCCTCGACTACCGGCTCGAGGAGGCGGCGGCAAAGGTGGCCGGGCGGGGCGACGATGCCGCCCTGGCCGCGGTGGAGAGCGTGCTCGTTGCCCTGTCGCGCGTCTCCGATCGCTCGACGCTCGCCCCGTCGCAGCGGCGCTTGCGCGAGGATCAGGTTCTCGGCCGACTCTCGCGCCGCTTCGGGCTGTCGCGGGAGGCACTCCTCGGCCGGCTCTCCGCCCTCCGGAAAGACTTCTCCGCCCGGATGCCGACGACTGCCGAGGGGGACAGTGAGCCCCGCGCCGAGCGTTTCCTTCCCGTCACCCCGACCCGTCTCCCCGCCTGGGATCGGGAGGTCCTTGAGGTCCTCGTCGGCGTGCCCGAGGCGATGGGGCTGGTGATCCGCGAGATTCCCGCCGACGATCTCGAACACCGCGGCAGCCGCACCGTCCTCGAGACGGCGCGGCGGATGCATGCCGAGGGGCGCGAGGTCTGCCTCGGTGCCCTGCTCTTGGAATTGACCGATCCGGCCTTGCACAGTCTGCTGGTCGCCGTCGACTCGGATCTCCACTCGAGCACCGCGGCCACCGCCGCCGACCGCCTCTCCCATCTCGAGGAAGCGCTGCGCCAAAGGCGCGCGGATCGGGATGTGGCTGCGGGGATCCGCACGTTGAAATCTTCGAGCCTCGATGCCGAGGCCGAGGCGTTCGTTCTCGAGCAACTCGTCGCCACGCGGCGGGAAGCCCAGGGCATGACCGATCCCAAGGATGGGTGAAGGTGCCCGTCTCGTTGACTGCGATCGGCGAATCCCGGCTCCGGCCAGGAAGCGCCGGGGGGCGGTACGCGAGTGACGGTAGAATGGTGAAGGAGACCACCAATGAAGAAGCAGGCTGCACGGATGGCGATGTCGCACGACCCCACTTCCCGGATCTCGTCCCCCCGGACGAGCGCTCCGGACGATTCCTCCCCCCAGCCGAATCCGTCGAGCACGGCCGGCGGTGACCAGGTCGAAGCGGCCGCCGGGGACGGCCCGGACGTCCTCCCCTTCGTGGCCGCCGGGAATCCCGTTCCTGCCCATGACCACGAGCTGGCCGCGCTCATCGCCACCGGCCGTGCCCAGGGTTACCTGACGTTTGACCAGGTCAATTCCTACCTCCCCGACGAGGCGGTTGACCCCGAGAAGATCGACGCGCTGCTGGTGGCCCTCGAGGAGAAGGGGATCGATCTCCTTGACGAGGCCCCGCCGCCGCGCGTGACGGCGGCCAGCGGCCCGGCACCGAAGGCCAAGGCACCCCGTCGCGACGAGGCGATTACTTCGGCCCCCTCCAACGCCGGCAACGATCCGATCCGGATGTACCTGGCGCAGATGGCCGAGATCCCTCTTCTGACGCGGCCGGAGGAAATCTCCCTGGCGAAGCGGATCGAGGTCACGCGGAAGCGATTCCGGAGGGCGATCCTTGGCTGTTCGTGGTCGATGCAAACGACCATCGACACCCTCCAGCGGGTCCACGAAGGGAAGCTCCCCTTTGACCGGACGATCAAGGTCTCGCTCACCGAGCGGCTCACGAAGGAGCAGATCCTGTCGCGGATGCCGCACAACCTCACCACGCTCCTGCGGCTCGTGGAGCGGAACAAGGCTGATTTCCGCCTCCTTGTCAGCAAGCGGACCGGCCCCGACGAGGCCCGCGCAGCCCGGCTGCGATTCCGTCGCGACCGTGCCAAGTCGCTGACGCTCGTCGAGGAATTGAGCCTGCGGACCCGGCGGGTGCAGCCGCTCCTGAAGGTGCTCCGCGGGATGTCTTCCCGGATGGACCGGCTCCAGCAGGAACTGCGGCTGGTCGATCACGGCCACGGATCACGTGACGACCGGGCCGACCTGCGGAAGGAGCTCCGTGACCTCATGCTCTCGACCCTCGAGAGCCCGCGGTCGCTGCGGACGCGGGTGGGGGCGCTTGAAAAGCTCCAAGCCGAGTACGAGACGGCGAAGCGCAGCCTCTCGGCCGCAAACCTCCGCCTCGTCGTCTCGATCGCCAAGAAATACCGCAACCGCGGTCTCTCCTTCCTCGATCTCATCCAGGAGGGGAACACCGGGCTGATGCGGGCGGTCGACAAGTACGAATACCGGCGCGGGTTCAAGTTCTCGACCTACGCCACTTGGTGGATCCGGCAGGCGATCACGCGGGCGATCGCCGACCAGGCGCGGACGATCCGCATCCCGGTCCACATGATCGACGTCCTCTCCAAGCTCCGGACCACCGCCAAGCGGCTCCTCCACGAGCTCGGCCGCGAACCGACGACGGAGGAGATGTCGCAGGCCTCGGGGATCCCCCTCGACGAAGCACGGCGCGTGCTCGACATGGGGCGTCAGCCAATGAGCCTCGACCGGCCGGTCGGTGAGAGCGAGGATGCAAGCTTCAGTGAGTTTGTCGAGGATTTGTCGGCGGAGAGCCCGACGCAGTCGGCCACCAACGGTCTTCTGAAGGATCGCATCGAGTCGCTTCTGAAGACCCTCACCTTCCGGGAGCGGGAGATCATCCGCCTCCGCTACGGCCTCACCGACGGTTACACCTACACGCTCGAGGAAGTGGGGCGGATCTTCCGCGTCACCCGCGAGCGTGTCCGGCAAATCGAGGCCAAGGCGGTGAAGAAGCTCCAGCACCCGGTCCGGTCGCGGCAACTCGAGAGCTTCCTCGGCGGCGTGCCGGGCTGACGCCCCGATCCGCATCGTTCGGCGGGCCGGCCGTGCCGGTTTGCTCCCCCGGGAGCCGACCGACGGCCGGCCCGCCCTCGTTTTGCCCCCCCTGATGACCGGCGGAGGGCTCTGGCGGCGGACGGATGAATGGCCGGCAGACGTCTGGTAAGCTGCGATTTCCTGTCCGCCCCATCTCTCCCACGTCAGGCTCCCATGGCCCTTGCCGTCACAGCCGATGCCGTGCGCACCCTGCACCGCATGCATCGTCAACTCGAGGATCTGCGCTCGCGGCTCGCCGCCGGCCCCCGGGCGATCGATGCCCGCAGCCGGAATGCCGACGCCATCACGGCCAGGCTGGGTGTGCTCCAGGAGGAGATCCGCAAGGCGCGTCTGGTGGCCGATCAAAAGCAGCTCCAGCTCCGCTCCATGGAGACCCGCATCAAGGATTGTGAAGCCAAGCGCAACGCCGCGAAAACCAACCGCGAATACCAACTCCTCGGCGAACAGATGGCCGCCGACGACGCGGCGAAGAAGGTCCTCGAGGACGAGATTCTCGAGGCCCTCGAGCGCGTCGACGGCCAGAAGGCGACCCAGCCGCCGATGGAGGCCGAGCTCGCAGTGGCTCAGGCTTCGCTCGAGGAGATGAAGCGAAAGGTCCAGGCAGAGCGCGGCGCCCTCGACACGGAAGTAACGCGGATCGTCGCCGATCTGGAGCGGGCCGAAGAGGAGCTCCCCACCGAATCCCGTGAGTCATACCGGCGGATGGTGCGGAGCAAGGGGGCCGATGCCATGGCCCAACTCGACGGCGAGAGCTGCGGGGGATGCTGCCAGCAACTCCCCCCCAATGCGGTCGCCGAGCTGTCGCAGGGGCGGGTTGTCCCCTGCCGAAGCTGCGGCCGCATGGTCTACGCCTCCAGGCCCGACTGATCCGGCCACCGCTCGCCCCTTCCCATCCCCTCCGCGGCGAGGTGGCCGCCGCTTCCCCCCGATCTCGTTCCGTTTTCTTCTTTTTCGAGGATCCGATGTCCGACCGCATCCCCATGACCCAGTCCGGGTACGAGAAGCTCCGCGCCGAAGTCGAACACATGAACACGGTGGAAATGCCGAAGATCGCCGCGCGTGTGGCCGCCGCCCGGAGCGAGGGCGATTTGAGCGAGAACGCCGAATACCACGGTGCCCGCGAGAGCCAGGGGATGATGCAGGCGAAGATCAACCTCCTTGCCGACAAGCTCGCCCGCGCCGTGATCGTGGAACGGCCGAAGGAGGCCAACGGCGAGGTGGTGTTCGGAGCCACCGTCGTCGTCAAGGATCTGAAGTTCGGTGACGAGGAGATTTACGTGCTCGTCGGCGCCGGCGAAGAGGATTTTGACGCCGGGCGGATCAATGTCGCCAGCCCCTTGGCCCAGGGGCTGCTGGGGCGGAAGGTCGGGGAGACGGTCGCCATCGACGTCCCTGCCGGCACGATGCGAATGGAGATCCTCGAAGTCCGCTTCGAGGACATCTGATCAGCCGCTCGCACCCGTCCCATCGGCCAATCCCTCCCACAAGGCGCTGCCGATGCGGATGATCGTCGCCCCCTCCAGGATCGCGTCGACGAAGTCGCCGCTCATGCCCATCGACAGCTCGATAAGCCCCGGATGATCGGCCGCGAGCCGGTCGCGCAGCCCCCGCAGGAGCGCGAACTGGCGGCGGGCCGTGCCATCGTCCCCCGTCGGCCCCCCTGATGTTGGCGCCGACGCCATCCCCATTAGCCCACGGATCTCCACCGGCCCCCCTGCCGCGGCGTCGAGAAGCGCTCCCACCCCCTCCGGAGCGATCCCGCTCCGGCCGGGATCACCGTCGAGATTGACTTCGACCAGCGCCTCCACAGCCCGCGACTGGAGCGCCGCCTCGGCCACGATCTCGTCGAGGAGGCGGCGGCTGTCGAGCGAATGGAGGAGCGACACTACCGGCATCGTCCGCCGGACCTTGTTCCGCTGCAGGCGGCCAATCAGATGCCAGCGGGCGGCCGACCAGGGGGCACCTGCGACGGCGAAGCCTGCCGCCCGCTCCCACAGGCTCTGCGGCCGGCTCTCCCCCAGATCGGCGCACCCGGCTTCGAGGAGGATGGCGGCCCAGGCCGGCGGAACATACTTCGTGACGCCGACGATCCGCACCGTCTCCGGCGCGCGGGCCGCGCGCCGGCAGGCTTCCGCCACCGTGCTGCGGACCGCGGCCAGGTTCTCCCGGGAGCGGTCGACGAGACGCGGGTCGGGCGTGGAGAGGTCGAACGGTGGCATGACCGGGGGCGTCATTCGATCTCCAGCGTCCGCGACACCTCACCACTGCGGCGCAGCCGCCCGAGGAGGAACTCGCAGGCGACGTTGCAGCCGAGGAGGGTGCGGTTGCGGGGGGTGTCGAGGGCCCGGTAGAGGAGCCACTGCTCGAGGCCGACCTGAACGCGGAAGCCGACCGCCTCGTGGCGCTTGAGATTCTGCCGCTGGTCGGCGACGGAGAGTGGCCGCCAAGTGAGAGAGAGATCGGCCCGGTCGGGATCGAGGTCGAACCACACCGGAAAGGAGTACCGTCCCCCCTTGCCGTTGCCCCACAGTCGCAACACATCCCCATCCTCGTCGAGCGCGCCGGCCGCGGTGGCCGCACGCCATTCGGGCAGGGCCAGCGGGAGCACGCGCCACGCCTTGCGCTGGCCGACCCGGAGCCGGATCTCGCGTGTCTCCGCCTCCCGGCTGGCCGCGGCCTCGGCGAGGGGGAGATGGCTGCGGTAGGCGATTCGGTCGGGCCGACCCGCGGCGGGAAGGCGAGCGCCGGCGTCGGTGATCGAATCGGTAAGGACGAGGACCCGGTCGCGCGGCAGGAGGACGATCTGCCGCTCCGCCTGGAGGCCACCGGGGAGCGGCGTGACGATCTCCAGGAACGACGCTCGGGCGTCCGACTCGAAACAGCAGACCGTCCACGGCCCGGTGGGGAGAAGCGGCACCCCGTCGGCCTCCACCGACCAGCCCCATTCGCCGGCAACGACGAGCCGGTCGCCGACGGCGATCTCGAGGTGATGGCGTGGGGCGCTGAAGTCGAGGAGGAGACGGACCGCCCCCCGTCCCCAGTCGGTGCGGAGAACCGCCACGGTTCCCCCTTCACAGGCGCTGTCGCGGGGAATCGTCTTCCCCGCCGGGGCGGAGTGCCGGTGCCCCTTCACGGCCGCCGCCGTGCGGCACAGGGCCGGGCTGTCGGCCGCGGCAAGGATCGTCAGGAGCGGGGAGGGATCGAGGGCTTCGGGACCACCGTGCCCCGGCACGCGGCCGCGGTCACCCAGGAGGCGGAGCGCCGCGACGCAGCTTCCCTTCCAGCGGGCTTCGGTGGCTTCGTCCCAGGGGACGCCGCAGCCGCTCAGCTCCGCCGCCGTCCGGACGCGCGTCCACGCCAGAACGCGGGCCACGAAGGCCAGCGCCGGTCCGGCTTTCGGCGCCCCGTCGACCGCCGTCACCGCGGCGAGATCGGCAGCGAGGACCGCCCCGATGTCCTCGAGCGACGTCCCCCCGGGGAGACCGGAGAACAGCCCGAGGAGCGTGACCAGCAGCGGAGCCGGGGCGAGATCCCCACCGCGCAGCACGGCGTCGGCGGCCCGCC
>Ga0209829_10002831_pt1 | contig 12964 bp, 10 predicted proteins | sample C_140205_EF_Meta_FD_187311 | JGI IMG/M metagenome (GOLD analysis project Ga0209829, IMG submission 187311) | Freshwater microbial communities from Lake Croche, Canada to study carbon cycling - C_140205_EF_MetaG (SPAdes) (version 2) | ecosystem: Environmental > Aquatic > Freshwater > Lake...
CTCCAGTTCGGCGAGCACGTGATCGTGGGTGTGGTTCGAGTCGAGGCAAACGAGCACGCGTGTCGCCTGCAGGGCTCTGTCTTTGACGCTTGCAACGATGCCGGCATCGATCGAGGAGCCCGCTACCAGATCGATCATTCCCGACAGGGGGTGCTTCTCGATCTCCCGGCGGTTGTGTGCGCGGATGTCGATGTCGATGCCGATCACCCGCCGCGAGGATGCCCGGGGATCGAACGAAGCGCCCCGCTCCAGGGCATCGCAGACGTCGAGGAGCGTCAGCATCGAAGCGGAAAAGATCAGCGATCCGCCGTGCGCGATGCCCGTTTCGATGATCAGGTCCGGCCGGCACCGCCAGATCACTTCCTGTACCGCCAGCACGTCCTGCGGATACTGGATGATGGGCCGGCCGAGCCAGCTGAAGTTGTAGGAATATTTCGCATCCACGGAGGCGTCGAGAAATGCTTCCGCAGCATCAACGAGCGGCTTATTTGCCGGATAGGAGGCAACCCGATTGCGGCACTGGGTCGCGAATTCCTGGTTCGGATCAGACATCGTCGATAGCCTCGTAGGTGTAGCGGTCGGTGGTCATGTCACGAATCTCATCGAGATAGTTGGAGTTCATCACACAGATGCGACGTCCCGGTGGGATGCAGGCGAGACAGTGCTCTGGCGAGAGAATTTCAAGCCCGGTTCCCGGCAGGTACATTCCCTGCTTTGCCGGATTAACGTCGACGGCCGCGGCGGCGGGACAACCGAGACGTTCTCGCAGCAGGGCGTAGATGACGCCCCTGGAAGCGGCACCCCAGATCACGTCGTTCGGCGATAGCCGCGGTCCAGCGAGCGTGCTGAGGAAGTCCGGGGGGAAATCGAGCGGCGAGATCGCGGCCCGCGGCGCACGAACCGTGGCCAGTTCGGCGACGGCATACAGATACTGGCCGCCGAAGATCCGCCCTGAAGCGTGCACCTCGCCAAACATTCGCTCGAGGTCGGTCAACCTGAAGTAGTTGACGTGCTCGTAGAAAATGTCGAACCACGCCCGATGCGCAAGGATCCAGTCGAAGCAGGGAACTTCGATGTAGATCCGGCCGCCGCCATTGGCCTCGGCCACCATCTGGAGGAATCCCACCGGATCTGGAATGTGCTCCAGCACGTGCCTGAGAACGATGTGTTTGTTTCGGTATCCAAGACCACGGGCGTAGAACGCCCTCGCGACGTCTGGGTTCGAGCCTTCGTAGGTCGGATCACAGCCCTCGATCCGGCAGCCAAGCGACGCGAGCCGCTCCAGGAATACCGCCTTACCGCAGCCGACTTCCAGCAGATTGGTCGAGCCCAGCCATTCCCGCACGATGCGGGCTACGTCATCGAGATGTCTGCCGAAGGCTGGGCTCAGGCTCTGCTCGTTGTTGTAATGCCGATCGTATTCCACGAGCGCTGCATCGAAGGCCTCGTTGAAGACCAGTCCGGTGCTCGCATCCTGCACCAGACGCACGTCCCCGCGAACGCAGGAGCGTCCCTCCGCTGCCGTGGCAAACACTCGATTTTGCAGAACAGGCACTCGGTCGACTGCATACAAAGGCTTACGGCCTGTCATGTCGCTTCCAGGAGGGACTGGAGTTTCTCGTTGCTTCCCCAGAACTTCATCGGCTCATGATCGGGATAGGGGTGGTGTCCGAGATTCAGCCGGATCGATGAACCCGCCTCACGCACCCACCCGTCTACGAGTGATCTCACGGTGCGTGGCTGCCCCGAGCAGACATTCACCACGCCGGCATTGGCGGCCCGCAGGGCGAGCGAGCTCACGAAGCCGGCGGCTTCCGTGACATGCAGGTAATCCCGAACCTGTTCGCCACCCGACATGTCGAACACCGGATCGCCTCGGCCAATGGCCTGGAGGAGCTCACTGTAGAGCGTGCGGTCGGGCTGCCCGCTCCCATACAGGTAGAAGAACCGCAGCCACGTGAGTTGGAACTGGTGCCTGGCCTGCATGGCTTCAAGGAAACACCGCAGCCTGTCCTTTGCGGATGCGTAGGGATTGGCTGGCCGGGACGGACACTCTTCGGAGAGCCGACCTTCCTGCATGCCGTACTCGGAGCAGGTTCCGGCCACGACGACCGCCTTCAGACCGTCGCGGATGACCCGTCCGAGGAAGCCTTCGTGCAACGGAAGTTCCGCCTCCAAATGCCGTGCGGAACGGTAGTTGGGAAGCCCGCCCCAGGCCAGATGCACCAGCACGTCGGGAAACGATAGGTGTCGCAGCGGATCGTCTGGCGGGGACTGCAGATCGAGCGTCACCCAGCGAACTCGCGGGAGCGGGGCAGGCTTGTCACTGGCGCCGCGGGTCGTGGCGATGATCTCGAGCGGCTCGCCCCGCATCATGGTTTCGTCAACAGCCTGCAGTCTGGCGAGCAGGTGCCTGCCGATGAAGCCCGTCGCTCCTGTGATGGCGATTCTCATGCAGCCGCCCTTCTCTGGACCGTGTCGGTGACCTCCAGTGCCGGCACGGCGGTGACGAATCTGCAGCCCGCGGCCCGCAGGTGTCCCAGCTGATCCATCACTTCTGATCGCAGGTTCCACGGAAGGATCACGACAAAATCCGGACGCATCCTGGTCAGATAATGCTCGTCCACGATCGGAATCCTGCTGCCAGGCATCCAGTGCCCCTGCTTGAAGGGATTACGGTCGGCGACGCACGCGATCAGGTCCGGTCGCACGCCGGAGTAATTGAGAAGCGTGTTTCCCTTGGCCGCGGCACCGTAGGCAGCCACGGTTCGGCCTGCACGCTTTGCCTCGAGCAGAAACCCGAGGAAGTCGTTTTTCACGCGATCAACCCTCGACTGAAACTCCCCATAGCAGTCGCTTCGGCTCATGCCCGCAACCCACTCTCGGGCAAGCAGGGCGTCGACCCGTGCTGTTCTGGCATGGCAGGCGGTGTCACGTCGCTGGGCAAAAACACGCAGGCTTCCGCCATGGGTGGAGAGTTCTTCAACGTCGAAGATGACCAAGCCGTTGGCCGAGAAGATCGGTTCCAGGGCGGTGAGCGATAGGTAGGAGAAATGCTCGTGGTAGATCGTGTCGAACTGGTTGTTGTCGAGCAGGTTCTTGAGGTGCGGAAACTCGAACGTAGCCACGCCAGTTGCTGTGAGCAGCGTGGCGAAGCCCGCCACGAAGTCATTGATGTCCGGCACGTGGGCCAGGACATTATTGGCAGTCATCAGGTCTGCCCGGCGTCCCTCGCTCACTAATCTCACGGCCAACGGCACACCGAAAAAAGCGTCGATCACATCGATGCGCTTTTCCCTCGCCGCCGCGGCGGTGCTCGCCGTCGGTTCGATCCCGAGGCATGGAATGCCGCGTGCCTGCACATACTGCAGCAGGTAGCCATCGTTGGAAGCGACTTCGACGACGAGGCTGTGTGGCCCCAGTGCAAATCGTTGGACCATCTCCCCCACGTAGGCCTTGGCGTGTGCCAGCCATGTAGACGAGTAGCTGCTGAAATAGGCGTATCCGGCATCGAACAATTCGTCCGCCGCGGCGAAATCCTCGGTCTGTACCAGCCAGCACGTCTCGCAGACGAGTACGCGGAGTGGGAACCACCGCTCCGCCGCGTCGAGTTGGTCCATCGACAGGTAGGCATTCGAAGGGGGCGCCGAGCCGAGGTCCACGAGGGTCATCGACAGCGGTGAGCGGCAATGACGGCACTTCATGCGGCCACTTTCGATAAAAAACTATCCGGGCATCCCGCGTCAAGCAACGGATGGCAACGGTCACGGTTCGACATCTCGGATATGGGGCATGGCCAGGCGATGGCGATCCGGGGGTCGATTGGGTTTAGTCCCCCCTCTGCTGCGGCGCACCAGGCAGCCGAGTGGAAGTAGAGAAGTTCGCAGTCTGCGGCGAGGGTTTGAAAGCCGTGCGCGAATCCCTCGGGGATCAGCAGGCTTCTGCCGTTTGTTTCGCTCAGCACCTCTCCGTGCCACTCAAGGAAGGTCGGCGACGACCGCCGGATATCGACGGCTACGTCGAACACCTCGCCGCGCAGGCAGGTAACCACCTTGGTTTCTGCGTGCGGTGGCCGCTGGAAGTGCAGCCCGCGCACCGTGCTCGGCAGCTCGGTCAGCGTGCGATTGATCTGTACGACGCGGCGGTCGCCGCCGAATACGGCCTGAAGATCCTGCTCGCAAAACAGCCGTTCGAGGTATCCCCGGGAGTCTCGGTGCGGATGTCTTTCCAGCACGTGCAGTCCCGCAAGCCGCGATGGCACGATCGTGAAGCGACCACTCATGACGCCTCCGCCAGGCCGGGCGTTGCCCCGCGCTCCTCATAGGTTTCGATCTGTGCCAGCGACACGTTGGCCATGTCGTTGCCCTGCCGCTGAGCTGCTCCCATGAATGACGCCAATTCTAAAGTGAGGGGTTTGCCCTCCAGCAGACCAGCCCCGTGCGTGTGCTGAGGCGTCGCCGAAGGGACGCTTCCCGCGAAGCATCCTGCATCCGATCATCGGGTGACCGCCCCATGTGAGGGAGCTGGAAAAATAGCAGCGGCAGCCGGGGGTTGGAAGGTCAAAACCGCGGCGCCGCGAGGGTTGTCTTGCCGCGGAATCAGCCTCAAAACGTACGGAATTCACGCGAGATTCGCTGCGACTTCCCCCGCAGGTCAAGGGGCAGCAGTGGGTGATCGCTTCCGTCCGATGATCGGTGTGGTGCCGACCGATTTCGATCGATGTATGGCCATCACATCGGCAAGACGGGTAGCGCGGTCACGTTCATCGCAGGTTCCGGAAGGGCCGTGCGATTTCCCGCATGAGTTTTATGGCGTTCGAGGAGATGACGTCGCCGAAGCCTCTCGTGTCGCAGCGATCGGGGCTGGGCGGTGAGGGCTGCGGTGCGACCGGGGGAGGAGGTGGTGGCAGCAACGCCTCGCGAGCCCTGGGATCGGTGTAGATCATTTCCGCAATCCGCACGGCTCCATCGACATCCTGAACATTTGCCGTCGCCAGGATGTTGACGGACCACCGAAAGATTGGCATCCAGCCCGTGGAGGCCAGCTCCTTGCGAAGTCGGGACAACTCAGTGGGCTCGAGCGCCGTCAGTCGGAGGTGGGTCTGCTCCTGGCCGATTCCGCTGGCAAGGCGACCAACCGTGGCCGCGTCATCAGGCTGAGGCAACGCGGCATTCTCAACGAAAGATCGGACAAAGGCAGCCTCGAGATCGATGGGCACATCGTGCGGGAGCAGTCCGGAATCGCGGCAGGTCAGCAGGGCTTCGAGGATCAAGGAGCCGATCGCACGCATGGGCGGCACGCTGGGGTGCTGAACGATCGTTGAGTCATCTTGGAACCGTCTGTAGATTCGCGGATCACCAATGCCCTGGCTGGATGCCCCATTGCTGTTGGCAGAACTGCCGAAGATGCTTTGCGATGTCTGCATGCGCAGGTAGCGCCCGCATAAGGATGCCACCGCTACGGTGAGATAGACGTCGGGGATCCGCGTGGCGATCTGTCGGCCGACCTGCCTCCGAATCCGCTCCAGGAGCCGGGTGTGCACCATGCCATGGTAGATCTGGGGCAACTCTGTGTAGTAGGCCGAGCGAAAGTCAGCGAGTTTCCCCAGCCATTGTCGGGCATCTCGCACGTGCTCGTCGTCGGCCTGCCCGAGCGCAAGAAGGCCTTGCTCCAAGGCGGTCCTGGCGGGATTCGGATAGATATAAAAACTGTACGGCCAGCTGATGGCTTCGATGTCGGGGTGCCGTGCAGCGGCCTGCCGCAGGTTCGGCAGGGCCTTGGGAAGTAGCCCGTCGTCATCGCCGATGATCACAACCCAGCCGTCCTTGATGTGGCCGAGCGCAAACTCCCAGTGCTCCGACATGCCCAGCCGGTTGGCAGAGCGGATCGAACGAACCCGCGGGTCCTTGGCGGCGGCCCGGGCGATCACATCCGGCGTCTCATCTTCGCTCGCATTGTCGCTGACGAGGATGGTGCACTTGTGATCCTTCTGCGCAAGGCAGGTGGCCAGCGAGTACTGCAGGACACCGGCCCGTTGGCAGGTCGGAATGAGGATGGTGATCTGCTCGTCAGCCATAGCTTCGCCCTCTTGGGCCGCGAGTGTTTTGCAGCCTGGAAACAGCACTGAAAAAATCGGCCGTGGTGCGAATGCTCGGTCGTTCACGCCGCTGCCAAGCCTGCTGATCCGGGAAGGGTACAATCCGACCCGCGGGCTTGGCGATAGATGAAAATGCGTTGTCCGGGGCGGACGGGTCGGATTTCACCGGGGCAGGGCCGTCTGCGGTGCCAGTCGTCGGTGTGTCGTCATTCGTGGGTCGTCAAAGCACGCGGCGACTTCCGCCCGCTGGCGGAGCGGCTCGGCGTTGTTGCTTCGACGATCACCGTCGTGACCGGCCACACATCGCCCGCGAAGTTCGTCACGATCGATGGCATGAACGACGACGCCCCGAGGGCCGTCATTGCCGTCATGGCCGTCAGTGGTTGAACATGAACTCGCTGGAGTTGAGCAGGCCGGCGAAGATGTCCTCGTACACGGCCGGCGGCTTGTTCTCCGCCACGATCTTCAGCATGGCCGCCATCTCATCCGACGTTGGCCGGCGGGAGAGCACGCGGATGAAGATCGCCTCGACGACGTGTTCGGGGGTCGAATGGTCGTCGATGATCTTCTTGAGTACGCCGCTGGTGGCAGCGGTGTGCACCCGGGGACCGGCCGTGTCGCCAACCAGGAAGTGCATCACCTGGGAGAGCGAAGGGTCGGTCTTCGTGTCGCAGGCGCAGACCGAACCGCGGGCCGACTGTCCGAACGTGTCGAGCACGCGGTCTCCCGTCGTCGCGTCCGGTACTCGGTTGAAGTAGGCGACGGCCTTGGTGCCGTTCGCCCAGCGAGGCAGGGAACGGGGAGTGCCGGTCACGGCCACGACGGCGTCGAGCAACACGTCGGCGCGGAGCCGACGAAGCCGGGAGTGCGAGAACTGCCGCGTATCGCTGGCGCCCGAGGGCGTCGGCTTGACCGAGAGTTGATAGACCCGGGAATTGCAGATGTCGCGGATGGTCGGTCGCAGCTTCCGGCCGGTCTCCGTAAAGCGGGCGGCGAGGGCGGCGAGGAGCGGTTCGTTGGCCGGCGGGTTCGTGGCCCGGAAGTCGTCGACTGGATCGACGATGCCCATGCCGAAGAGGTGGGCCCAGAGCCGGTTGGCGATGTTGCGATTGAAGAGGTCGTTGGCGGGATCCCGGATCCACGCCGCAAGTGCCCGTCGTGGGTCGCCCTCACCTCCTGCCGGTTCGGCCGCCCCGAGAACCTTCGCCGGCATGGGCCGGCCATCGACCAAGTGCGTGGCCGGCGGGGCCGTCGGGTCGAAGATCACCCGCCGGTCGCGACCATCGCTGCCGGCCTTCCGCTTCACGCAGGTGAAGAAGCTCACGAAGCCGTAGTAGTCGTCCATCGTCCAGCGGTCGAACGGATGGTTGTGGCACTCCGCACACTGCATCCGCACGCCGAGAAACAGCTGCGAGAAGTCGGCTGCCAGAACCTTGGGGTTGAGCCTGTAATCCTTGACGAGCATCGTGTAGAGGCCCGTCTCGCCATCGATGTTCGTGCTGCCGGTCGCTGTCGCCATGTCGGCGACGATCTCGTCGAACGGCCGGTCGGCCGCCACCTGTTCGCGCAACCATGCCACGAATGCATTGGCCGGCTTGTGCGAATCGCCCCGCCCCGTGTAGTCGATGCTCTTCACGCGGAACAGTTCCGCCCAGATTCCGGTGAGATAGTCGGTGAAATCGTCGCTGGCCAGAAGGACGTCGATCTTCCGGGACCGTTTGTCCGCCGCATTGTCGGCCATGAAGGCCTCGTACTCCTCAACCGTCGGTGGCCGGGCGGCGAGGTCGAGCGTGATGCGGCGCAGAAACGTCTCGTCGTCGGATAGTTCCGCAGGCACAATCCTCAGCTTCTCAAGCCGCTCAAAGACGAGCCGGTCGATGAAGTTGTTTTCCGGCGGCGTGGGCCACACGAAGCCCTCCGCCGAGGGCAGAACGATCACCTCGGCGCCGATCGTGAACCGGTTGAAACGGGCGAAGACGGTCGTGTCGCCCGGCCCCTTGGCGGTAACGCGGCCCTTCTTGTCGATGTCGGCGACGCTCGCGTTGTTGCTGGCGAAGAGGGCCAGGTCCGTCACGTCGCGGGTCGTGCCGTCGGAATAGCTTGCCGTCACCCGGGCGGACCCCTGTTGGCCGATCGACTTGAAGACGACGCTCCGCTTGGGGAGGGAGATGCCCGTGACCTCGGGCACGCTCCCGACGTCGTTTGGAGCACCCGCTGCGATCCAGGCGAGAAGGGTCTTGGCAAGTTCGCTATCCCGCTCGAAGAGTTTGCCACCAGTGTGGGACACGGCTCCGGTGGCCTTGAGCACGAGCAGGCTCTCGGCCGGCACGGAGGTGTTCACGCGACGGCCGGGAATCTCCTCGACAGTACGAAAATAGTCGCCGGCCGGATCGTAGCCGAAGAGCGAGAGCATGAACCCGTCCTTGCCGCGGGCCGAGCCGTGGCAGGTGCCAGCGTTGCAGCCGGCTCGGAAAAAGATCGGCATCACGTCGCGGCGGAAGCTCGGCACGGCCAAGGCACCGGCGGCAGGCGTGCCGTCAGCGGGGTCAGCGGCGGAAACCGCATGTGCGGCCGAAGCCAGGGCCACAATCAGCAGTGTCACGATCGTTTTCACGCTCACGATGTCACCTTTTTCCTGAGTCCTGCGCGTCATTTTTCCAACCTCGGGTCGATCCGCAGCTTGCCCGAGCCCGTCCGCAGACTCGTCTCATCGCCGTTGACGGAGAACCGCACGGAACACTTGAGATCGCTCACCAGGCCCAACAGGGCCTCGTCGCGGGCTTCGAGTTCCACGGCGACCTCCGTGGATGTCTTGTCGATCGTCGGCTCAGGGCCGACCGCGGTCATGCCGACCGGCAGGCCGAGCATGCGGACGCTCGCCCGTCCCTCGAACGATCGTATCTGCTTCACGGCCCAGCGGTATGCAACCCGCTCTCCCCGGCGGATGCTCTGCGGTTCTGCAGAGAGCGAGACGAACGGGTCGGCGACCTCGATCGTGACGACTTCGGACGAGACCCTCACTCGCTCGGCCCCGGTGCCTGTGTCACCACTGACCGAGCCGTCGGCGCGACCACCCCGAGGCTGCGTTGTCGTCACCATCACATAGAGCGGCGAGGTGCCGAGCGTGGCGTTCGCCTCGGCCGAGAGGGTGAGAGTGGACTTGCTCTCCCCTGACGGAATCAACTCGGCCGGCGACGTGCCAACACCCGACGGGGCAAACTCACACTGCATCTCGAGCGGTTCGTCACACCCGGGCTGCCTCACGATCCGCACGGGGATCGTCATCTCCGATCCCCGCATGAGCGGCTGCTTCGGGGTCTCAATCTCCACCGCAAATCCCGCCGGCTGGCTCACTGCCGCGGCGAACCGGTCGACCCGGATATTTCGCCATGGGTAGTGAGAATACGACACCCGCTGCAGGTTCTGCTGGTTCACCGTCACGAAGGGCGCACCGCCCTCGACCGGCCGGGCCGTGATGCGGATCAGCGACGCCGCGAGCGGGGCATCCGCGTCGCCGACGAGCGTCATCGGCCAGGCCGCCTGCAGGGACGGCAATCGCGGCGACAGCATCTTCACGCCGGGCGGCAGCCCCTCGACTGCGAGATCGAGCGGGCCCGTGATGCTGCTTCCCTGGCTGGGATAGAGCGAGAGCCTGGCCGTCCAACGGCCACCCTGCGGCACCGAGAGCGACGTCTTTCGCGGCCGCTCGGGCTTGTAGCCCTCATGGGAAATCCCCAGGTGGAGCGTGTTCACAGGCGGGGCGATCTCGACACGATAGACGTTGGTCGGGCCGCCGGCCCCGCGTGAGTCGGCGATCTCAAGGAAGTAGTCGCCGTCCTGCTTCGGCGTCCACACGACCGACGGGTCGAACGTGTCGGGAAAGTCGCCTTGCCCTCCGAAGATGTCGCGATCCATGAGCGTGGCGTCGTCGGCCGTGAGTTCGGCCGCACCGGCTGCCCCCGATGGGTCGACGGGCAACAGCCGCAGCACGGGATCGACGGGCGATCCGAGCGCGCTTGCCCACACGCGCACCTGGAGAGGCACGCCTTTCTTCACCGAGATGCGGAACCGGTCGGTCTCGTCCGCCTTGGCGAGGATGCCGTTGACCGCGACCGGAGTCGCCGGCACTCGCGTCTCGGGTTGGCCGGGCTCCTCGAGCACGTTGGGAAACGGACTCGACCGCAGGGAGAGCGGCATCGGCGCGTCGCCGAAAAGCGGAAACGTGCCGGGGGCTTGCGGCACCGCGACAGCGCGCGACACCGTGCCGAGCGGGTCGCCGAGCAGTTGCACCTCGGTCGTCGTGCCCGCCGGCCCGCCGGGTGGAAACGCGGCCAGCGGCCGGACGAAGCGGCCGATGTGGATCGCATAGGGCCGTTCCTGCGGGACGAACATCGATCGCCGCAGAACGACCGTGTAGTCGCCGTCGGCAGGCAGTTTCACCGACACGAGCGGGTCCTGGCGGTTCAGCGGCGAGTCGTCGTTGGCGGCGATCTTCTTCCCGCTCGGATCGAGGATGGTGACGACGGCGTCATACCCCTCGGGCACGGGCTGCCACTGGAGATCGTCGCCCATCTTGGCCATGTCGACCTCGACGGAGAGCCGCTCGCCGGCCTTGCCTGCCACTCGGAAGCAGTCGATGTCGTCAGCGGCGCTGTTGGAGAGCGTGCCGCGGACCGTGACGTCGGGTTCGACCCGCAGGGCGGTTTCAGCCGTGTCGTTTGCGTTGGCCTTGGCTTCCCCCTCGTCGACGATCGGGAATGGGCCCACATAGACCGTGCCCATCGACGACAGTCCCACGGCGGTGAGCACGCGGAAGGGATGCTCTCCCGGCCGGCAGTCGGCCGCGACCTCAAGCCGACAGACGAGCCGCTGCTTCGCCGCGTCGAACTCCGTGCCCACGCAGCGGATGCCGGGAGCCGACCCGGGGCTGGCGTCCGGCGCCGTCCACGGGGCGTACGTTGCCGGAGGATAGAACAAGATTTGCGACGCCTCGTGCCGCCACGGGGCGACCTCAATCTCGCACGTCGTGCCCCGGCCCACGAGCCGCGGAGTCACGCCCGAAATCCACGGATCAGCGACCGCGTCGGCTGCTAGAAAGGAGACGAGGATCGCGGACGCAAGAAAGACCCGACTCAACGCGCGCATGCGGTGTTTGCTCCGGCAGGAAAAGTCGCTTGGCTCTCAGCCGATGAGCTGCTTGACGACCTCGGCGTCGCGGATGATCTCGATCGGCCGCGTTCCGAACGCCACGAGTTCCTTGTTCGCATCGATCCCCATCTGGTGATAGATCGTCGCCATGAGGTTCTCGAGCGTCACTGCATCGCGGGCGGGCTCGCCGCCCGTCGAGTCACTCGCGCCGTGGATGAGACCTGGCTTGAACCCGCCGCCCGCGAGCATCATCGAGTAGCAGCGGGCCCAGTGGTCGCGGCCGCTCTCCTTATTCACCTTTGGCGTGCGGCCGAACTCGCTCGTCACCCAGACGAGGGTCGAATCGAGGAGGCCGCGGCGGTCAAGGTCGGTGACGAGCCCGGCGATGGCGTAATCGAACGGCCGCATCTGGTCGAGGCAGGCATTCTTCACGTCGGTGTGGCAATCCCACGACCCGTACTCGACCGTCAAGAACCTCACGCCCGCCTCGACGAGCCGGCGGGCGATGATCAGCCGTTCCGAAAGTCCCTTGGGGTGCAGCTTCCCATCGGGCCCCTTGATGTCGCCGGTGACCTGGCTGCCATAGAGCTCGAATGTGTCGTCGCTCTCGCCTTCGAAAGAAAAGGCCTTCTGCGAGTCGGTCGAGGTCAGGAGCGAATAGGCGCGGGCGTGGAACTCGTCCATCGTGTCGAGCAGCACGGGATTGGCCTCGAGCGAGCGGATCCGCTGCTCGACCGCGTCGCGGACCGCTCGACGGCGCTGGAGTTGCTCGAGCGACACGCCGGCCGGTAGCGAGAAGTCGCGGACGCGGAAGTTCTTCTTCTCCGTCGCCGGGTCGCCGCCGGTCTCAAACGGGCCGTGGATGCTCGGCAGAAATCCCGTGCCTCCAGCGAACGTGTTCTTGCCGGGAATGGCGATGTAGCATGGGAGCTCGCCACAGGCACCGAGTTCATGGGAGACAATCGAGCCCATCTGCGGGTAGTCGATCACAGTCGAGGGTGGGTAGCCGGTGTAGAGGTGGTAGGTCGCCAGACCATGGTCAGGAATCTTCCCGACGACGGTCCGCACCACCGTGAGCTTGTCGGCGATCTCGGCGAGCTTGGGGAGATTGTCACTGAAGACGTCGCCGTTCTTGGTCTTCACCACGCCGAACGAGCCCCGATATTCGACCGGCGACTCGGGCTTGGGATCGAACGACTCGTGGTGCGGGAAGCCGCCGGGCAGATTGATCTGGATCACACTCTTGATCCGCTCGGGGAGTTTTCCCACGGCCGGCTGCCCGGCACCTCCCGTCGACGCATTCGCCCCCTGGGCGGCCCGGATGCGCAAGAAGTCGGCCAGAGACAGGCCGAGGGCACCGAGGCTGCCCGCCCGTAGGGCCGCCCGGCGGGGCATCTGGCGGAAGCCATTGCAGCCGTCGGCTTGGACCGGGGCGTGGGGACGAAGGGGAGATGGTGTCATGAGTGCGGCCTCCTCGTAAAACGCCGGCATTCAGCCGGAAATGTGAATAGCTGCCAGTCGTGGATCGACGTTTCCAAGCCTCCGCCCGGGAATCCGCCCCCGCGGCTGTGAGGCGAGCCCCCCAGCAGAGCAAGTTTACGTCAATTTTCGCGATACATCAACAAATCTTCCGGAAGTCGTGGTCTTCCGCTTGAGTCGCTGCCCACACTGACCTGCACCATAGTATGACACCAATCTTAAGCCAGCAGACTGTGGATA
>Ga0209829_10002834_pt1 | contig 12961 bp, 7 predicted proteins | sample C_140205_EF_Meta_FD_187311 | JGI IMG/M metagenome (GOLD analysis project Ga0209829, IMG submission 187311) | Freshwater microbial communities from Lake Croche, Canada to study carbon cycling - C_140205_EF_MetaG (SPAdes) (version 2) | ecosystem: Environmental > Aquatic > Freshwater > Lake...
TGTTCCACTTGATCCATCCGTACCACTTGTTCCCGAAGAACCATTTGTACCCGATGTACCATCAATACCGCTAACACCTGAAGTTCCACTAGTTCCTGAAGAACCATCTGTACCATTACTTCCACTTGTTCCATCTGTACCATTTGAACCCGAAGTTCCTGAAGAACCATCTGTACCATTACTTCCACTTGTTCCGTCAGTACCAGATGTTCCTGAAGATCCATCTGTACCATTACTTCCACTAGTTCCTGAACTACCATCTGTACCATTACTTCCACTAGTTCCTGAACTACCATCTGTACCATTACTTCCACTAGTTCCTGAACTACCATCTGTACCATTTGAACCAGATGTTCCACTTGATCCATCCGTACCACTTGTTCCCGAAGAACCATTTGTACCCGATGTACCATCAATACCGCTAACACCTGAAGTTCCACTAGTTCCTGATGAACCATTTGAACCCGTATTTCCTGTTATTGTAACCGTAATATTTCCACTACCATTGTCGGTTACAACCGCTCCACTAAATGTAATTCCTGAAACAGGATTTACTGTTGTTGTACCATCACCAACTGATAAGGCAGATCCTGAGCCTGATGTAAATCCAGTAATATTAACTACCGAACCATCACTATTATTTAAAGTTAAAGTTGAACTACCACTATTATATGTTCCACCCGTTACAGTTCCCGTAAATCCTGTAATTGTTACCGTTCCACCTGTATTATTAAATAAATCTAAAGTTGTTGTTGCAGAATAATAAGTTCCTCCTGTAATTTGAATATCAGTACCCCAAAATATTTTCCATCTTGAATTATCTCTTGTATAACCACTAACACCTTCAATTGTTGAACCAGTCCATGCATCAATGAATGCTACCCCCTCTGGAGTGTCATCATAGACTTCATAAGAATTTCCAAAATCAATAATAGACCCCACCGCTTCAGCAGCATCCCATAACGTAGTATATCCCGAAATTGTGTATTGATATACTGTGTCTGTTTCATGAACATACACCTGCATACCTAATCTTCTACGACCTGAAGAAATACTATCATTTTGAAGGAGTAATGTATTAGGAATAGAATAAGGAACATTATATACAAAACTAATTGGTGTTGCATTTCCAGAATAATTTACAGACCCTCCATATAATAATATGTCCGGCGGAATTACCCAATTTAAGTTGGATAAATAATATACTTCCATATAACCACCAATTCCAAGTACACTAAAATTAGTACCTGTGTCACTTTCCCTATAAACAGAATCTGCCGCCTGTAAAATAGTTGATGATACGGGATTTTTATACTGAAAACTCATAATTTTTTATTTTTAAAATATTTTTATTTTTTACGCAATTAGTGTTCCTCCTTGGAAATACCAGTTATTTCCACCATTTGTTATGTTTGACCCATTGTTTGGTTTAGTGGTATAAACCCTATAAACTCCCGCAGGTATATTTGTTGATCCTGTATAGTTAACAACAAAATTATAATAAACCGAATTAACTACAGTATCAGTTGCTGGCGGATTAGCATTTCCGTTTTTAATTGTTGAATACTTTTGTCCGTTTGTAGATCCTGTCGCAACCATCCAAGTATACCACCCAATTTCTCCAGGTGGAACTATTGTATTTGGAACTTGAATTGTTTGGAATTTATATGCAACAATAGCATTACCCCAAATATCAGAACCTCCTGATGTTGTTGATATTGGTGATGTTATAATTGCAGGTTCAGATACACCCCATCCACTATAAGAAATATAAGAGTTCATTTGAGCTGCAAATGTTACTTGTGATGCTGTGTTAGGTGAAGTAAGATTGAATCCTCTAAATGTACTTCCTTGAGACAACATCCAAGCATTCAATGCGTTTCTAATTGTAACATCGTTCCTATCAATGAACAAGTAAGCAAGTAATGATGGTTGACTTGGTGAAGGTGTTTGGGTTGGAGTTGCTGTAGTAGTTGGAGTTGCGGTTAAAGTAGTAGTTGTAGTTGGTGTTTGGGTTGGTGTTTCAGTATTAGTCGGCGTTTGTGTTATTGTTTCAGTTGGAGTTTGTGTTGGCGTATCACTTGCAGTATTAGTTGGTGTATTTGTTGGTGTTACCGTTGGAGTTTGAGTTGGCGTATCACTTGCAGTATTAGTCGGAGTGTTTGTTGGTGTTACCGTTGGAGTTTGAGTTGGCGTATCACTTGCAGTATTTGTTGGAGTTTGTGTCGGAGTATCACTTGCAGTATTTGTTGGAGTTGCAGTATTTGTTGGCGTCTCTGTATTTGTTGGAGTATTAGTAGGAGTTTGTGTTATTGTTTCAGTTGGAGTTTGTGTATTAGTTGGAGTATTAGTAGGAGTTTCTGTTGGTGTATTAGTTGGAGTTACACTAGGTGTATTAGTTGGAGTTTCAGTTTGTGTTGGCGTATTAGTTGGAGTTTCAGTTGGAGTCGCAGTTTGAGTTTCAGTTGCAGTCGGAGTTCCTCCCGCAGTTGCAGTTGTTGTTGCAGTCGGAGTCTGAGTTTCAGTATTTGTCGGAGTTTGTGTATTAGTTGGTGTATTTGTTGGAGTTACACTAGGTGTATTTGTTGGCGTCTCACTAGGTGTATTTGTCGGAGTTTCTGTTTGAGTTGGAGTATTTGTTGGCGTCTCACTAGGTGTATTTGTTGGAGTTTCACTAGGTGTATTTGTTGGCGTATCACTAGGTGTATTAGTTGGCGTTGCAGTTAATGTTGTTGTAGTTGTTGGTGTCTGTGTTTGAGTTTCTGTTGGTGTATTAGTTGGAGTATCACTTGGAGTGTTTGTTGGCGTTTGTGTAGGAGTTTCAGTTTGGGACGCAGTAATAGATGGCGTAGGTGTTTGTGTCTCTGTCGCAGTTGGTGTTAATCCCACAGTTACACTTGGAGTTGGAGTATTTGTTGGAGTTGGAGTAGTTGTTGGAGTTTCGGTTTGTGTTGGCGTATTTGTTGGTGTCTCACTAGGTGTATTTGTTGGTGTATTGGTTGTAGTATTTGTTGGCGTTTGTGTTTGGGTTATGGTATTTGTTGGTGTATTAGTTGGTGTTTCCGTATTAGTTGGGGTTTGAGTTGGTGTTACAATTGCAGATGTTGCTGAAGGTGTTGGAGTCGGAGTTGGAGTTGCACAAGCTAATGTAACTACAACTCCATTCAACATTTCCGTTCTTGTTTGTGCAGAATAAACTGGAGTAGATCCTGTTGTATCAACATAAACATTAAATGGTCCAATAGCATTAGAAGTTGAGGTTAATCTTACTATATAGGAAGAGCACCCTGACACAGATAGTTGTTGAGCAATTTCATTATTACAACCAGGAGCAGTATTTGTTACAATTATTGAATAAGTTGACATCTACAGATTTTACTTAATAAATACCGCAGATATAATATTTGATGATAATTATTTGATTAAATTATTAGGAATATATTTTTTACTCTTGAATTGAAAAAATTGAACAATTACAAGAAGGGTCTTCTATATTTAAACTGAATGAGCAACTTGCGTCTTGAATAGTTATATCAACAACACAAGAAACAAGATTAACCGTGATTTGAAATGAACAACCAAAGGTACAATCAAGAATTTTAAATACTTGACATCCATTCGCATCAGTTAATAATAACATTATTTGAGGAGCAGTATTAAAAATTGAAGGTATTGTTGTATTACCTGAATTGTAAGTTTCTGTGGGAGGTACAGGTCCTGATGTAATTGTGGCAATATTAGTCAAATTATTACCGTAAACATCAGCAATACTAACTATAATAGGGTAGGTACCCCCCGATATCATATCAATTCTTATCTGGGTCATTTTAAACACATTATATCGTAGACAATATTTAATTTAATAATTATTTCTTGTCCGTTTAGTGAAAAATTGCTAGTACTTGTTTGTATTGTTATCTGGTTATTAAGTGAATCAATAATAACTCCACTAACACCATTAATTCCTAATAATATACTTCTAACTGTATCATACCATAAATTATCACTTGGTCCAACATTCAATGTTGTTGCGGTAAAGAATGGTACGCTTATTGAAGTTCCTAATGGATTAATAAGAACTTGGGCAGTATAAACAGCTGTAATTAAATCACAATTTGTATTACCTGATGTGAGGTCAGCAAAACCTTCATTCATCATTTGAAGTAATCCATATTTAGTTGGTGATTGTATTTGGAATAATTCCGATCCCATTGTGTAACTCTCATAAGAAACATATGATGTTGCACAATTTATTGAAGTTGTTCTTTTCAATGTACATCCTGTTGAATCTGTTATAACAACAGTATATGTTCCTGCAGTTAATGCTGAAACTTGTATTTGTTGTGGATTACCTAAAATATTATTTGACCATTGATATGTGAATGGTGGAGTTCCAGAACTTATGAATGCAGTTATAGTCCCACTTGTACCATTACCGCAAGATGTACTATAAAGTGAGTAATCAAGTTGTGGACTTGAGGCAACATATACGTTTGCAGTTTGAGTACAACCAGTTGCATCACTAACTGTAATAATGTGTTGTCCTGAAGCAACATTTGAGAATGTTACAGCAGTTAAAGTTGTATCTATAAAGTTAGTTACTCCATCCAAAGAAAAATCAAATGGTTCTGTTCCACCTGTTGTTCTTGTAACTGTAATTTTTCCATTTCTTTGATTACATGATGTTCCTACCGCACTGGTTGAAATAGTAAATGTATTTTCTGCATATATAGTTTTTTCATCCATATAATAACAACCCGAAGAATCACTTACTGCAACGGTATAAGTTCCTGTTGTTAATTTTGGAAAAATAATACTTGTTTGAGAATTAGTAATTGCACTTGTACTACCATCAGGTCTAACTAATGTATATGTATATGGTAATGTTCCACCATCTACAGTTATTTGAATAGAACCGTCAGTACTTGAACATGTTGAATTTAAAGCATTAACGGAAACACTTGCAATACCTTGTGGCGTTTGTAATGTTGTACCAGCATTAAGAGTACAAAATCCTGCATCTGTAACTAAAAAATTATATTGACCAGCGGTTAAGTTACTAATTGTATATTGTTGTAAATATGATATTAACACATCTCCTGTTGACGCAGAATAATAATATGGTGCAGTTCCACCTGTAATGATAAGAGTAATACTTCCATTTTGTTGTAAACAACTTGGTGTTGTTGCAGTAAATGAACCAAATCCAATTGGATTTACTTTTGTTACTTGAGCCGAATGAGTTACTTGACAATTTTTAGAATCAGTAACTTGAACAGAATAAGACCCTTGAGTCAATCCTGTAATTGTACTTCCAGTTGTTCCATTACTCCAAAGATAAGTATAAGGAGCAACTCCTGTCGTCCCCGTAACTATCACTTTACCTATAGGTGTTCCTCCACAACTTGAATTAGGTACGGAATATAATCCAAAATCAAATGGTGGCGATTGTTCAATAATGAAACTTTCACTTCTTCCTGTACATCCACCCAAATCTTGAGCAATCATATAGTAAGTTGATGCAGACAAATTACTAAACACAACATTTGCAACATTTGTAACTGCAGAGCTAACTAAACTATCCGAACTATTAAATAAATAATAATTTGTTGATGAATAATCTGATGTTGAAGTTCCTGTAACAGCTCCATTATTAAGTTCACAAGTCGTGTTAGATATTCCAATAACACTGGCGCAAATCCCATTTGAAACAGGAATATTAATATAAAATTCTAAGTTAGTTGGTAATGTAGAATCATTAACTCTAACCACATAAGTATTGGGTACCAAACCACTTCTAGATGAATATAAAACCGCCTGATCTTCTCCTAAATTAGGAGTAGTCCATTCTATTGTATATGGTGGAGTACCTCCTGTAGGTATTAAATTAATTGCTCCAGCCCCTACCGATTGGCAATCTCCTGTAATTTGTAATATATAATTAAAAGTTGACATTATTAGTTGTTACAATTTATATTTATCATTATACGAGCATTTAAACTAACTGTTTCATTTAAATTTTTTGATTCACAAGTTAAACTACTTATTCTTAAGTTATTTCCATTAAGGAAATAAGTAAACCCATAATCATATAACATTGGAAGAGATTCTATCAAAGCATTTCTCCATTGACTATTTGTTGGTACATCAGTACTCCCATATCCAACATAAAATAATACATTAATTATTGTATCATTTCCAATCTTCAAATTAACATACCAATCTGATTGTATAGAATCAGCAATACATTGTGTTGATGATAAGTTATTTTGAACTAATAAAGCCGTCACTCTATTATTTAATATTGCACTAAAATTAGAAACATTTGTATCTCCGTTTAGCCAAGGGTATATATAAAAATCAACATACTCGGTTGCACAGTTATATTGGAATATATTTCCAATAATATAACAAGGGTCTATAGGAACTGGAATAAACTGACAACCTCTTTGTCTTCTATAAACAAACTTTTGTTTTTGTAATATAGAGTTTTCATATTTAACACCTCCATTCCAAATTGTTGTTGCTGGAACCATTTGCTCAACCAACTTCAACCAATAAGGTCCAATACCTTCAACATAATCAATTAATTTTTGATATGTATATTTGTTGTTTGGTATTCCTACAGTTGCCTCAGATTCAATATATTTCCACCAAAGTGATTGTAATGTTGGATATCCTCCTGTTTTACCATCAGTTATATATTGTCGGTTTCTTGTGTTAATCATATTCTGCCAAAAAGTTTGAGAGAATTCAAAGAATGTTTTTTTCTTTGGTTGAGGATCAACATAAGTCCAATCTACCCCACCAGGAACTGGATATCCAACAGTTAACCCTGATTCAGGAATAGGATAATCATATTTCACTGACGAATCCCAAATACCATAAACCAGTCCTTGTCCTGGATTCATAAAAATATCTACATTCTTAACATTTAACACCAGTTTTTCATTATCAACAAAATAATAAGCATTGTAATCACCTTGTGTTGATACTCTTATTTTATCATCATCTTTTAACCAACTCTTATTATTATCAACTATTTTAGTCAATTTAAATCCTTCCGTCATGTAAGGGAAACTTCTAAATCTATCCAAATAAGTTTGTCCATAAGTGAATGGTAAAAGTTGAGTTTGTATATCATAGTTTTGTCCCGTATAAACATCCCCATTAATCTGAACATTATCAGGACTTCTATGTTGTGGAGTTGATTCATACCAACCAGATCCTATTTGGAAAAAGTATTTCTCACTATCTATTGGAGCCTTTGGATAACCTTCAGCATCTACAGGATATTCCTCTAATCTTATGGTTGTATCTTCATACACTGAACTTGAAGTAAATGCGGTAAATGTTTGTCCTTTTATTTTGTACGTATCTCCAGGAATATATGTTGGTGATGTATTAACATATGTTCCTCCTGATATTTGGGCGTATTGAGTATAGAATTGGTCAAGATTTATTCTTTGGTCTGCCAAATAGATGTGTTCATTATAATCAATTAAAGAATCTGGCGCCCCAATCAATCTCATAATAAATTCAACAGATCTTCTAGTCCCTTTTGATTTGAACAAATAAGCAGCATTTAAAATAAGATTTCTATAAAAATTATAATTTATTTCTGTTGGAGTAAGTGCTCTTGCATAACCTGGATATGTTGGTGTATTTGTATTACCAAAAATAGACCCTAAAAAATCTTCATTAGTTATAGGTGAAAAATTGGAAGTCCATCCCAAAGTTTGGGCTAAATTAACTAATAACTGTGAAGGAATATCATTCTCAGGATTATAATTTACCGAGTTCATATACGCCAACGCATCAATAAATTGTTTTACTTGGTCAAAACTTCTACCATATATTTGTAAAACTTTTTCAACTTTTCTACCAAGAGTATCAAATTCTTTTAGTGAGTCACTTACCAAAAATCTTGATATTAAATTTGTTTTAAATTCATCCAAATTAACCGCAATGGCTTGAAGTTGTTCCAAATAACTATCAAAATTAAATGACCTAATATCCAAATTCCATATACCATCTTTAGGCCACGTAACCTGTTCATTATTGGTATAATATTGACCAGCCTCGTTTTGTTGTGGTACTTGAAATACTGCGGTGTATTCCGGTCTAATCAATCTATTAACTAAGAATTTTTCTACCTCGTCAAAATTTTCCGCGAATGCTTTATCAACAATGAAATCATTTGGTCTAATTAAATAATTTAAATAAACTTCAGTATTCCCTGTTCCAAATGGAGCACCTTGAACATAAAATTCTAAATAACCACTTGTAAGACTAACTGATGGAGAAAATCCAAGTACTTTAAATATATTATTTTCACCTTGATCATTTGTAAACGCAATACAATAATCAAGATATGTATCATACAAATTTCTATATGGAGATACAATTATTTCTCTCGCATTTAAATTAGTTGATGCACTGTATGAATAATCAATATCAAATGGGTTTTTAAACCTATCTACATTTACTTTGAAGTAAGTTTCATTTTGTACAGAATCATATGATATATCGTACGCTGTTGACGCAGTAACAAATGACATGTTATTAAACATTACATCAATTGCTGCTGGAAAATAATTTATTATATGGAGTACAGAAACACTAAACCTTTTAGATAACGCTCCATACAGTGAAAAATTAAGAACTTGAGAAACATCATAATTTGGATAAACTCTAAATTGAGTCGCCATAATACGTCTACTTTCTGCCAAATCCTCAATATTCATACTATCAAGCGTCATAGGTTCAGAAAAAGATCCTACATTAAATTTTCTATTAACCTTTTCAGTTACTCCAGTAGTAAATTCAAAATTACCTTGCGTAAGACCACCACCCTGCACGGTTTGTAACCCGACAATATTATCAGAGAAAGTCCCTGCACCACTACCTGGTACTGGAGGATAAAAATATTTTGTATTTTTTATCGTTGTTGCCATTATGTTGTTATGTTTGTAAAGTTTTTACTAAAATCAATATTAGCACCTCTACTCTGTCTAACCTCATATAACAATGCGTTAAATTGGTCTCTAATTTCGTATAAGTTGTATTGTCTATAAATATTATTTTGAGAATCGTAGATTGTGTAGATACCGTCATCAATTGATTTGGTTTGATTACCGTAAAGAGCAATCGCAAGTGATGATATATCGTACTCAACCATCTCTACTTCTATTGATATTGGATTAAAGTAGGTATTTGAAATAATAATACCTTGACTTGGCTGTCCAATATATGGAGTAGCATTTGGTTTGTTTGATGGTGATGATGATGGTGATAGTGTTAAAAATAATAAATTAGCACTTCCATCAACATATCTATATCTTACAGATTTTTGAGTTGTATTAACTTCATTAGTAACAACTGGTTCACAAAAGAAGCACGAAGTTACTACTCTAAAAAAGTTTGGTATCTTTGAACCATCAGCATTTAAGTATTCCACTCTAAATCCAACAAGCCCTTGTGATACAAACTTATTTTGATATTGAACGGGAACATTTGTTAAATCAATAACAATTCCTTTAACATTGGGTAATGCACTCAGGACTCCGCAATCTGTGATTGTTGTTCTAATCTGAGCCGGACGTACATATAAAGTATAAATTCCAAGAGCATTAAATTGTTGTGCTGGTAGAGTAAGATTATATAATCCACCTAATACTTCAACACCAGCGTTTCCACCTGTTTCAGAATTATTAAAGTATGGCTTTAAAACACTCTGCGCATCAAGTGAGGTGAGTACATAATTATCTGTTACATCCCTGCTGGGTGTATACACCATCTGTATTTCAACATCTTGTGGTGATACATCTGATGGTCTAATTGTACCGTATGAACCTATTGACATAATTTAGTTTTTTAATAAATAGTTTAAGGATTCTTTTGTACGTTAAAAAATCCATATCCGTAATTTAACATATCTCCCAAGTTATCCACTTCTCCAAGTCTTTGTACTCTTTCATATGCACTATTTTTTCCTCTTTCCAAAAATACATCCGTTTGTATCTGTGGTTGGTCCATAACTTTCAATAATGCTTCCAATTTAGTGATTGGAACAGCGGTTAGATTACTATCCGTAAATCCCGAAGATTCTTGAAAAAAAATACTTGTCCCATCAGCATAATCATAAAAATTTATTCCTGTAATTGTATATGCAGTATAAATCGCACTAATATCTGTTATTGAACCCCATATTTGACCATTCTTGATTACAGGTATTCCAACTTGGTATTTCGGATTTCCATATAATGCTAACTCAGTTACCCTTGATGTTGTTATTCCAGAAACAATAAATGGAACACTAACAAAATTATTTGACGTTTGTGCAGATACAACATTAACAGCATCCCCCGAAAATATATAATCATAACTAATTGGAGTCCCGAACCAATTACCTCCAGCCGGTGTAAAATATGCGGTACCTTGTTGATTATAAATTGTAACTGCAGAATAGGGTAAAGTAACGGTCTTTTTAACTTTTGTCATTCCCCACGGATTAACTTGTTCCAACATTATTTCATATGTTTTATCTGCTGAAGGATATACGTGAGATATTGAATTAGGTGTATATGAGGTAACAGGTTGTAACTCTGAACCATCTCCCCAACTGATAACATATTTTGATAAGTCCAAAAACTTTTGAAATTCGCTTGAGGTGTTATATACATAAACTTTATATGGTTCATCTGTGGTAGATGAAAATATAAAATTAGACACAACATCTTTCTGAAGAACAGCCCCATCAAATTGTGTATAATATCCCGCATCAATTGCTGTTTGGGTAAGAAGTATATTGACCGTAAGTCCTGTTAATAATGAAGTACCATAGGTATTACCACTCAATATTTGAGACATCCCTGAATAAACACCAACAGTTTCACCTCTCCAGTCTACGGTGGTTAAATCTGTTTTAATAGTCTCTGGTGATATTATAAAATTATAATCTGCCATTATTTGTTAACATATTCATACCATTTTATTGGAAATGGAGTTCCCTCTCTATTTCCTGTTATTGTATTAAAAACTTGATAAGTTCTCATATCATAATCCAACTTAACTTGATAATAGAAATATGTTAAATTATCAAAATTATGTTCACCACTAATTGTTGATTGTGGGACATTCATCATTTTGGTATAAGTTCCAGTCATTGCATTATAAAACTTTGCAGACATATAAAAAGTATCAATATCCAAAAAAGTTCTTTTCTTTAACCAATAAATAAAAAACCCTTCTTTATCTCCAACATAATCTAATACAAAATCAGGTTTTTTAATTGTTACAGGAGTTCTTTGCATTATAGCATCTTTTTTTAATCCTTGTTGTGTTGGTATTATTATAGTTATATAATTCTTTTGTTTTTTATCATCTGGTGAATCGTATAAATCTAATTTAAAAAAAGAATTTGAAAAATTATTATCATAATAAAATATGTTACCAGTAGTAAATCCTTCGCTTCTATAATCCAATCTCCAATTTGACTGATTAGTTAAACTTCCACCAGAATAAAAATAAAATTGATATTTAATTGAGGTTTCTTGTGATGTTCCCGTAAAAGGAGCATTTGCAAATCTATCAATTTCAAAATCCCTTCCGACTCCAATTACTTCAGTAATGACTTCTTTCTCATATTCATCAACACTTTGATCCAATCCCAAATAATCCCAATCTAACTGAATTGGAATATTAATTTGTTTTGCAGTTAAAGTATTCTGCCTGATAAAAAATTTACTCACCTCCATCTATCAACGGTTTAATAGGATAATCAACTCCAAGTAATGAAGAGTTAAAGTTTATTCCTTCAGGAATTAATCTAAACACAACATCCGCAAACGGATATTGCGCCGTATTAAAGAACGGATAATCTACACCTCTCTTTAAATTATCTTTAAAACCAAAAGTATATAAATCTCTCCATCTGAATTGTTGGTCGGATTTTGAAAAGTAAGAATAATATGGTACTTGGTCTATTGAATTAAGTTCTCCTGTTTCAACATAATCCGAAAATACCCTCAAAGTCATCTTATTATGTGGCGTATAATAAAATCCTGGTGAATTTTGATCTGTTGTTCTTGTTGTTTGAAAAATATTTTGATTATATTTTATTTTTTGATAATAAGGTGAAACAACTCTTTCCAATTGTTCATAGTCATTCCACTCACAAAAATCTCCATCAATAGTATCATCTTTCTTTAAATCTTGATTGAAATAAAAAGTATACGTTTTTCCACTTTGACTTCTTGTATATGAAGATACTGGTATATTAGTACTGGAAATATCATTTGTTGTACTCCAATAACTATTTGATACCTTTGTTAAGTTAAATTCCCATCCTTGCTTTAATCCAATACCATTAAAAGGGTTATTAAAATATCCGGTATAACCTTTATTTATTACAGTTAAATATAACTCACTAATTGGTCTTTTTTGATTATCTAATAATGTAGTGAAATCCAAGTCATAGTTGACGGTAACATTATAAGCATTACTACTGGTTAATTGAGATATTCTTGTGACTTGATTTGGAGTAATAGAACTGTATTCTAATTTTCTTGTCTCATTGAATACATTTTTTTCAAAACCAATTTTAGTCATCACACTATCTTCCAAATTTGTTAATATCTTATGTTTTCTAACATAATATTTTGATCTTGTTTCTTCTAAATTATTAGGATTTATTACTCTTCTAAATGTACCTGTAACTCCATTTTGAAATGTTTTACCAGTATATCCAATATTGTATATATTAAAAATATATTCAGAACTGTCTAACAAATCGTTACCTAAAGAATACACTTGAAACAAATTTGTTTTGTTATAAGGAAATGATAATTCAACATACTCTCCAACTGTAAGTCCATGTGGAGCAATACATTGAAAAGCAATTATTGGATTACCGTTTTGCTGATTATTTTTAATAATAAATGGAATTCCTGTTGATGCA
>Ga0209829_10002836_pt1 | contig 12956 bp, 10 predicted proteins | sample C_140205_EF_Meta_FD_187311 | JGI IMG/M metagenome (GOLD analysis project Ga0209829, IMG submission 187311) | Freshwater microbial communities from Lake Croche, Canada to study carbon cycling - C_140205_EF_MetaG (SPAdes) (version 2) | ecosystem: Environmental > Aquatic > Freshwater > Lake...
ATGACTTCGCTGTTGCGGGCCGAGGTCTCCGTGCCGAAGCTCTCGGCTTTTTCAAGAATCAGCACCTCGCGTCCGGCCATAGCCAGCGCGCGGGCCACAGCCAGCCCCACCACGCCCGCGCCAGCGACGATGCAATCGACCTCTTCCAAGCAGCTCTCCCGCTTCAGAGCGTGCCCATCTTGCCCGCGCGATAGTCCGCCATGGCCTGACGGATCTCGTCCTGGCTGTTCATGACGAAGGGACCATAGGCCACCACCGGCTCGTCGATGGGCTCGCCCGCCAGCAGCAGCAGGATCGCGTCCTCCAGCGCCTCGACCTCGATGGTCGATCCCGCATGGGTGAACATGATGAAGCGCGAGGCCTCGACTTCGGTCTGCCCGTTGATCCTGACCTTGCCCGCCAGCACCGGCAGCAGAGCGGTGTCGCCCTCGTTGAGGGTGAGGGTTGTGCGGTCGCCCGCCGTCAGCCTGATATCCCAGACCTGCACGGGGGTGAAGGTGGAGGCGGGGCCGCGTTGGCCCGCAAACTCGCCCGCGATCACCCGCACCACGCCGCCGCCCACGGACACATCGGGGATCTGCTCCTTGCGGATGTCCTGATAATGAGGCGCAGCCGACTTGTCGCGTTTCGGTAGGTTCACCCAGAGCTGCGACATGGAGACCACGCCGCCGCGCTTGGCCGCCGCGCGGGAATGGAACTCTTCATGCACGAGGCCCGAACCCGCCGTCATCCATTGCACGTCGCCGGGACCGATGCAGCCGATGGCGCCGGTGGAGTCGCGATGCTCGACCTCGCCGTCATAGACGATGGTGACGGTCTCGAAGCCCTTGTGCGGGTGCGGCCCCACGCCCGGCGGCGTGTCGGAGGGGCGGAACATGGCGGGGGCGGCGTAATCGAGCATCAGAAAGGGGCTGATCTCGCGCTGGAAGGCGAGATCGGCGAAGAGCGGGCGCACCAGAAAGCCATCGCCCACCCAATGGGGCTGGGGCGAGTCGATGATGCGCGCGATGGTCTTGTGCGAGGACATGGTCGAACCTTTGTGAAACGGTTGGGCGCTCATGCCCTCGCAGATAGGTGCTATCTCAGGCTTCGTCCACGATGGGATTGCTGAGCAGGCCGACAGTCTCGATCTCGACCTCGACCACATCGCCCTTCTTCATCCACAGCTGCGGCTTGCGGCCATGGCCGACGCCCGCCGGCGTGCCCATGACGAGCAGATCGCCGGGCTCAAGGGTGATGCCCTTGGTGATATAGACCAGGGTGTCGACCACGTTGAAGGACATGTTTTTCGTATTGTCGATCTGCACGGTCTGGCCGTTCAGGCGGCACTCGATCTTGAGGCCCGAGGCGCCGGGGGGCAATTCGTCGGAACTGACGAAGGCCGGGCCGAAGCTGCCGGACTTGTCGAAGTTCTTGCCCATGGTCCACTGGATCGTGTGGCGCTGGAAATCGCGGATCGAGCCATCGTTGAAGACCGAATAGCCCGCGACGCAATCAAGGGCGTTTTCCGCCGTCAGGTGGCGCGCGCGCGTGCCGATGATGGCCACCAGCTCGGCCTCGTAATCGAACTGGATGGAGGTGGTGGGGCGCACCAGCCCGTCATTGGCCGCCACCAGCGAGGTCATGCCGCGCATGAAGAGGGTGGGATAATCGGGCCGCTGGAACGGGCCTTCGTTCACATGCTCGATATAGTTGAGGCCGAGGCAGATGATCTTGCCGGGGGTCTCCACGGGCATGCGCAGGGTGAGCGCGGCGAGCTTCACATGATGGGCGGGCGTGGCGCGGGCGCCAATGGCCTTCAGCGCGCCAAGGCCGGGGCCGCGCAGCACGGCGCCCAGTTCACGCGGGGCGCTGGCGTCCACGGCGCTGAGGTCGATGACGTCGTCGCCATCCAGAATGCCCAGGCCCGGTCCGTCCGCGCGGTCGAATGCAACGATTTTCATCTATGTTCCCTCACGTGTCGATGAGGGAGGAATAAACGGCGGGCGCGTGGGGTCAAGCCCCCGCCCTATTCGGCCGCCAGCTTGCCCGCCGCATGGTCGAAATCGCGCCAGTCGATGGATTTGGGCACGATCCGCTCCCATGAGGCCAGTTTCAGGCGGTCGGGTTCGGACATGCCCAGAGCGGGCGGCAGTTTCCCGCTCGCCATGAAATCGCGCACGGCCTTCACCATCACCCGGCGGAACTCCACGATGGCCAGATCGCTCGCGCCCAGCTTCTCGTGGGAGCGGTCGGCGATGGCGCCCATGCTTTCCTGCATGGCGATATCCTGATTGGGAAAGCCGCGAATGCCGGTGAAGCTGCCCAGCTTCATGGCCGCGCGGTCCTGCCCGAAGTTGACCGCCGCATTCTGGATCTTGCGATAGGTGGGGTCGAGGTCGATGCCCAGCTGTCCGCCAGTGAACTTGCGCCAGGCCTCCTGATCGACGCCCTCGCCCGTGTCCGTCCAGGCGGTGAGGTAGATGATGTTGTGGGTGTCGTCCACCGGCACGCTCATCTGGTGGACATTGTAGACATTGTTGGGGGGGATCAGCACGTTGAAGGGCGCGACGAAGAGCGTCACGCGCACATAGTCGCTGGTGGCGGCGTTCTGGATCGGGCGACGCAGGGCGGCGTAGCGGAAGCCGTAATCGGTCTCCTGCGCTTGCAGGCGGGGCGATTTATCGGTGGTGGGGCGCTGCCAGGCGGTGCCTGTGGCGGTGGAGCTGTTGACGCGGGCGGCGGGCATGTCGGTCGAGTGCAGGCTCGAGGAATGGGCGGAGTCGATGGCGCCTTCGAGCCCCTGCGCCCAGTTGCAGTCAATGACCACCTTCAGATGGGAGACGCGGGTGGCGTCGGTCGGCGCGAAAATGGGGCGCTGGAAGGCGGGCTTCTCCTCGGCGGGGCCCATGTAGCACCACACCACGCCGCCGCATTCCTCCACCGGATAGGCGCGGTGCTTCACCTTCTCGCAAAGCGTGCTGCCCGCTGGTTCCGAGGACATGTCGATGCAATTGCCCTCTACGTCGAATTTCCAGCCGTGGTAGAGGCAGCGCAACCCGCCTTCCTCGTTGCGGCCAAAGAAGAGCGAGGCCTTGCGATGGGGGCATTGCTCGGCCATCAGGCCCACGCGCCCGTCGCTGTCGCGGAAGACCACGAGATTCTCGCCCAGCAGCCGCACCCGCACGGGATCGCAATCGGGCTCCGGCACTTCCTCGACGAGGCAGGCGGGCAGCCAGTAACGGCGCATCATCTGGCCCATGGGGGCGTCGCCCTCGACGCGGCACAGAAGGTCGTTTTCCTCTTGGGTCAGCATGGCGTCCTCCCGATGGACAACTTAGCGATCTAACGTGATGTTACCGCCGTTGGGGCGGCAAGTCGAGCGGGGCTTCATTGAAAAAGCCCGACCTGTTGGCCGGGCTTCCCCTTCGCGACGGCGCCTTCGTCCTTACCGGCAGCCGTCCAGCTTGCTGGCGGCGTTCTCGACTATGAACGGTCCGAGCTTTTCCATGGCCGCGTCCACATATTCATTGTTCACGAGTTGGTCGACGCTCAGCTCCTTCGAGGCGAGGCCTTCCTGGATGTAGTATTTCTGCATGTCGAGCAGCACCGGAATGTTCATGCGACCGCTGACATTACGGGCGGGCCAGGGCGTGTTGGCGATGATCTCCGGGCGTTCTTCAAGGCCCGTGCGCACGATGATGTCGATGACTTCCTGACGGTTCTTGCCGCCGTGATAGGCCTGGCAATAGTCGCGCACTGCGCGCGAATAGGCGAGGTAGTAGCGGCGGATCAGCTCCTTGTTCTTGCCGGCCCAATCGGTGTTCAGCATGTTGACGGCGATGGTGAGGGGCTTGGGATCGGCGTAATCATCCGGATCGGCGAAGACCTTGGCGATTCCCTTGTCCACATATTGGGTGGCCCAGGGCTGGATCACCAATGCGGCGTCCACCGCCTTGTTGGTCAGCGCGATGCCCATGTTCACGAAGGACAGGACCTTGATGTCCACGTCCTTCACGCTCACGCCATCCTTGGCGAGGATCTTGGCGACTTCGTAGGTCGTGACCGAGCCCGGACCATTGGAGGCGATGACCTTGCCCTTGAGGTCGCCGGGCTTCTTGACGCTGTCCGCCAGATCGGGACGGATCAGCAGCTTGTGGCTGAGGGGCGTGGAGACGCGGTCGGAGACGATGGTGATCGGCAGGCCGCGCTCGATGGCGTTGAAATAGCCGACGGAGATGCCGCCCTCGATGATCTGCAACTGGCCCTGGGCCAGCAGCGCCATCACATTGGCGGAGGAATCGAGATTCTCGATCTCCACTTTCACGCCCGCTTCCTTGAAATAGCCCTTCTCGATGGCGATCATGGTGGCGGCGGTGGCCAGCGCCTTGGCGATGCCGACCTTCACGGTGACTTCCTGCGCCTGTGCGCCAGCGTTGATGCAAAGGAGAGCCAGAAGGCCAGCTCCGGCTGATTTCAATTTCGACATGGTTTCCTCCGTGGACGCGGCGACGCGCGCTTGCGTGAATCTGTTGGCGGACTGCATAGCGATCCGCTCGGGGGCGCACAAGGCGTGTTGATCAGGCCTTGGGCGCGCCCAGGATGTAGCGGCCTTCGGGATCGCGCGCGACGCCGACGCTGCGGCGCAGGCGATCAAGTTCGCGCACGATCTCGCGACCGTCGCGGCTGCCAACGGCGGCCATGAGGTCTTCGAAGACCTTTGGTCCATGCATGAGGGCGGCTTCCACGCTGGCGAAACGCGCGCCCAGATATTTTGGGGCTTCGGGCACCTGCGCGTCGAGCCGCCCGCCCGAGCCGAAGGGCCAGGTGCAGTCGAAGCCCGCCTTGGCGCCCTGATGGGAGCCATTGAGCGAGGGATCCAGCGGCATGGCCCGCAGGCCCGACATGATGAGGAAATCGCGATCGGCCTGAAAGCGCGTCGCCAGCGCCCAGTCCATCTGCTCGTCATTGGTGACGTCGATGTCCGGGTCCACCACGAAGGCGTGTTTCACATTGGCCAGAGAGCCCAAAGCCGCCGCGATGGCGTTGCGCGCTTCGCCCGGCACGCGCTGGCGAATGGCGATGCGGATGTTGAGCAGGCCGCCGCTGGAGGCCGCCGCATAGACGGCCACCGGCTCGCGCACCGCTGTTTCGAGCGCGCGCCATACGGTGATTTCGGCCCGCAATGCGGCGAGCTGGGCGGTGTCGGTGCGCGCCAAAGCCGGGCCGCTGATGCTCATGGTCTGGAACAAGGCGTCGTGGCGTTTGGTGATGGCGGTGAGATGGAACACGGGATTGCGCTTCAGCGCGCCGTAGTAGCCCAGAAACTCGCCGTATGGCCCTTCGGGCTCCACATGGCCGCGCTCGTCGAAATAGCCCTCCAGCACCATCTCGGCGTCGGCGGGCACCATGATGTCGTTGGTGACGCATTTGACCAGCGGCAGCGGGCAATCGCGCAGGGAGGCGACAAGGCCCGTCTCGTCGACGGGCAGGCGCATCATGCCCGCCACATAATCGACGGGATGGGCGCCGCAGACGAAGCTCACCGGCAGGCGTTTGCCCTCGCGCGCGCAGGCCTCGTAAATCGCCTTGAGATCGCTGGGGGCGACGAGATCGGCGCCGGCCTCCTTCGGGCCGCGCAGCATCAGGCGACGGATGCCCACATTGGACATGCCGGTCTTGGGATCGACCACATAGTCGATGGAGGAGGAAATATAGGGCGCGCCATCCATGCCGTGCTGGAGATGCACGGGCAGGGTGGTGAGGTCGGCGTCATCGCCGGTGAGCACTACCTGCTGGCAGGGCGCCTGCTCGCGGGTGACTTCGATCACCTGCGGGCGGTTGCGCAGGCGCCGCAGCACCTCCGCCATCACCTGCGCGGGCGCCACGCCGAAGGCCTGCGCGATGCGCTCGCGGCTGCCGCAGACGCTGGCGACCAGTTCCTGCCCCTCGGGGCCGACATCGCGAAACAGGATCGCTTTCGGGTTGCCATCCACCACGCTGGCGATGTCGGCGAGATCTGTCTTGCCCTCGCGGATTTCGAGTTGGTCGGGCGACAGGCTCTCGATGAAGCGGCGCAGGCGGTAGCGGTCGAAATCCACGGCCGCAGGCCCCGCCTGATCCTTGCCCGTCTCGATCTGTCCCATGGCCGTTCCCACTCGTGTTTCAATGTTATAGAAGCGATGGACGTGCCGCAGGGCGTCCTTCCAAGAGGGGCGAACTTATACAGGCGGCCCGCGCATGTGCAACAAGGGGGACGCCAAGTGGCGAGCGGACATCCGGCGAATGGGCGACAGAAGAGCGGCGGAAATGGTGGGCCCTGGATCGGGCGTCCCCTGCCGCGATTCGAGGATCTGCGTCTGGTGCGCGGCGCAGGCCGCTATACGGATGACGTGTCCGTCCCCGGCGAGGTCTTCGCCGCTTTCGCGCGTTCGCCTCACGCCCATGCGGTCATCGAACACATTGACGTGACCGCCGCCCGCGCCATGCCCGGCGTTCTGGCGGTGCTGACGGGCCAGGACTATCTGGCCGAGGGTTACGGCGGCTTCGCCCAGGGCGCCGTCTCCGCCGATGCGGTCGAGTGGAAACGCGGCGCCTTCATGGCGAGTCTCGGCCATATGGTGCATGACAAGCCCCATATCCCTTTCGCTGTGGACAAGGTGCGCTTTCCCGGCGAGCCGGTCGCCATGGTGGTCGCGCAAACGCGCGAGCAGGCGCGCGACGCCGCCGAGGCGCTCGAGGTGACTTACGACGTGCTGCCTGCGGTCGTGGACGGCCCCACGGCCTTGAAGCCCGGCGCCCCGCAATTGTGGGATGATGTGCCCGGCAATCTTGCGCTCGACGCCGATGTGAACGATCGCACCGGCGTGGCGGAAGCCTTCGCCTCCGCCGCCCATATCGTGGAAGAGCGTTTCCGCAGCCAGCGCACGGTCACCGCGCAAATGGAGCCGCGCGCGGCTCTGGGCCAGTATGACGCCGCCACCGGACACTATCTGCTGACCTCCGGCTGTCAGGGCGCCCATCGCATGCGGGCCGGCCTTTGCGCGGCCATGAAGCTGACGCCCGATCGCCTGCGCGTGGTTGTGCCGGATGTGGGCGGGGGCTTTGGCACGCGCACCAACACCTATACCGAACAGCTCGGCGTGCTCTGGGCCGCCAGGGTGGTCGGCCATCCGGTGAAATGGACCGGCGACCGCAACGAATGTTTCCTCACGGATTATCAGGGTCGCGACAGCGTCACCCACGCGAAACTCGCCCTCGACGCCACGGGCAAAATTCTGGCCTATGATGTGGAGATCATCAGCAACATCGGCGCCCATATGGTCACCTATACGCCGCTGCATAATGGCTGGCGCGTGGGCACCACGGTCTATGACATTCCCAAGGCCGGCGTGCGTCTGCTGGGCGCCATGAGCAACACTGTCCCCATCGCCCCCTATCGCGGCGCAGGCCGTCCAGAGGCGACGCTCGTGCTGGAGCGTCTGCTCGACATGGCCGCCTCCGACATGGGGATCGACCGGGTCGAACTGCGTCGGCGCAACATGATCGCGCGCGCCGCGCTGCCCTATCGCTCGGCCTCGGGCCTCACCTATGACAGCGGGGATTTCTTCGGCAATCTGGACCGGGCGCTTGATCTGTCGGACTGGACCGGCTTCGAGGCGCGGCGCGTGGCGGCGCTGGCGCGCGGCAAGCTCGCAGGGCTCGGCCTCGCCAATTACATCGAGACCCCCGTGGGCGCGCCCCATGAGCGGGTGGAGCTGGTCGTCAATCCCGAAGGATGCGTCGAGCTTGTGGTGGGCACGCAGACCACCGGCCAGGGCCACGAGACGAGTTTCGCGCAGGTGGTGGCCGACCTCATGGGCGTCACGCCCTGGGATGTGAAGCTCATTTATGGCGACACCGCGCTGGTCGAATCCGGCGGCGGCACCCATTCGGATCGCTCCATGCGTCTTGCGGGCGCCCTGATGGTCGAGGCCAGCGATGCGGTCGTGGCGCAGGGCAAGCTGGTGGCGGCGGCGCTGATGGAGGTTCCCGCTTCCGAGGTCAGCTTCGAGGATGGCTTCTTCCAGACCACGCGCAACAACCGGCGCTTCGACATTTTCGATCTCGCCCGCGCCATCGCCGGGAACCCGGCCGTGCCGGAGGAGCTGCGCGTTCCGCTGGCCGCGAAGAAAACACTCAACGGCCGCATCCCCGCGCATCCCACGGGTTGCGCGGTCTGCGAAGTCGAGATTGATCCCGAAACCGGCGAAGTCGAGATGACCCGATACGCCACCATCGACGATGCGGGCCAGCCGGTGAATCCGCTGATCCTGCATGGGCAGGTCTATGGGGGCGTGGTGCAGGGCGCTGGCCCGGCCCTTGGGGAAGGCGTCGCCTATGACGCGGATTCCGGTCAGGTGCTCACGGGGAGTTTCATGGATTACGCCATGCCCCGCGCCGCCATGTTCCCCACATTCAAGGTGGACATCACCGAGGACGCCACGCACGGCAATCCGCTGCGCATCAAGGGCGGCGGCGAAGGGGGCACCACGCCGGCCTCCGCCGTCATCATGAATGCGGTGCTGCATGCCTTGGCGCCCATGGGCGTGCGCCACCTCGACATGCCCGCCACGCCGGAGCGGGTCTGGGCGGCGATCAAGGCCGCCAAAGCGTGACAGGGGCCGGTTTGCCCGGCCTTCGGGGCCGTGCTAGCCATTTTCCATAAATCGAAGGGGGTCAACGCATGAAGCGCAGCACTGATCGCATCCTCACCACCCATGTGGGCAGCCTGATTCGTCCCGAGCCCCTGCGGGCCTTCATTCGCGCCCGCCAGACCCGCCAGCCCTATGACGAGGCGGCCTACAAGGCCTGCCTGGCGTCGAGCGTGGCGGAGGTGGTGCGGCAGCAGAAGGCTGCGGGCGTGGATGTGCCCAGCGATGGCGAGTTCGGCAAGTCGATCAGCTGGTCGCAATATGCGTTGACCCGCCTCAGCGGCTTCGAGCGTCGCCCCTTCAACGGCGTGAACCCCTTCGCCACCGGCGCCGACCGCACGCGCTTTGCAGGCTTCTACGCCGAAATGGACTCGCGCGATCCGCCCAACACCAACGCCGAATCCGTCTGCACCGGGCCGATCACCTATACGGGCCAGGCCGAGCTGCTGCTCGACATCAACAATTTCAAGGCCGCGCTCAAAGGACAAGACTTCGCCGACGCTTTCCTGCCGGTGGCCGCCATCTCCAGCGTGATCCCCGACCGCAAGAACGAATTCTACAAGACCGACGAGGAGTGCACGCTGGCCCTCGCGGAAGCCATCCGCACGGAATACAAGGCCATCACCGACGCGGGCATTGTGGTGCAGCTCGACGACGCCCGCGCCGCCGTCACCTATGACCGGATGGTTCCGCCCAAGACCGCCGGGGATTACATGGCCTGGCTGGAGCGCATGGTCGAGATCATCAACCATTCGCTGGAAGGCGTGCCGCAGGATATGGTGCGTTATCACGTTTGCTGGGGCAGCTGGCCCGGCCCGCACACCACCGACATTCCCCTGCGCGAGATCGTGCATCAGATCCTGAAGATCAAAGCCGGCGCCTTCGTGATCGAGGGCGCCAATCCGCGCCACGAACATGAGTGGAAAGTCTGGAAGGATGTGAAGCTGCCCGACGGCGCGATCCTCATCCCCGGCGTCATCAGCCACGCGACCAATGTGGTGGAGCATCCCGAACTCGTGGCCGAGCGCATCGTGCGCTACGCCAATCTGGTGGGCCGCGAGAATGTCATCGCAGGCACGGACTGCGGCTTCGCGCAGGGTCCGCTGTTGCAGCGGGTGCATGAGTCCATCGTCTGGGCGAAATTCGAGGCGCTGCGCGATGGGGCGGCGCTGGCGACGAAGGAGCTGTGGGGGTAGAGCCCGCCTCGCTTGAAAAGACTTCAAACGGAAAGGGCCGGTGGGAACAGGCCCTTTTTTATATGAGCCTCACCCCTCCAGCTTCCACGCAGGCGGCTCGTCCGCGTCGATCAGCACGAAGGCGATGCGGCAGACCTTGTCGGAGTTGTTGACCCAGGCGTGGTTGGTGCCCTGCTGCACCATGATGTCGCCCGTCTTCATGTGGACTTCGGAATCGTCCAGCAGCATGTCGATCTCGCCTTCCAGCACGAAGGCGTAATCGACGCTTTTCGTACGGTGGGTGAAGGCGTGGCGGGCGGGTTTGCCGCCGTGGTCGTGGTGGATGCCCATCTCCTTCAGCATGGCTTCATTGCTGACGCTGACGCCCTCGCCCACAGGCGGAAAATCCACCACGCGCAGGATCGAGCCTTGCCTGGGCGGCGCCACGGGGGATTCCCGGTCGGCGCGGTCGGCATTGCTGGCGATGTTGACGGGCGCCTCTTCGGTCACCCAGAGCAGGGTCGAGACCAGGCCCGTGGCGGCGCGCACGCGCTGGTTGGGCGCGGCGCCGTCGATCACGACGACAGCCTTGCCGGTCTCGTCATGGCCGGTGACGATGCGCCGGACGGGTTTGGGTGTGGTGGATGCGGTCATGGATGCGCTCACTTCAGGTCGCGGGTGGCGTCGGTGATCAGCTCGTCCACGCTCATCATGCGCGGCAGCAACTTCTGCTCGAAGGCGTATTGGATGACCAGTTCGAGATTCTTGCGGTTGGCGTCCCAGCCGAAGGGATAGAGGTCGATTCCATCCGCAGGCGCGGGCATGGCGGCCTTGGTCTCCTTCAGCATGCGCCAGATGTCCTGCACCACATCCTTGCGCTTGGCGACTTCCGCCGAAACGACGAACAGATGGTTCACGGTCACGGCGCCGGTGCGGGCGTGCCAGTCGAGCGCTGCCTGTTTGGCGTTGGGGATGAGGGTCTTTGCGCGCGGCTCGTTGGGGATTTCGCCGCCGACCACGATGGCGTCGAAGGCGCCCTCGAACATCATCTCCTCCATGGTCTTGCCCTGGGGGTCGAAGCGTTCGAGGAAGGATGGCTCCTTGTATTCGGCCACATGCGGGTCTTCATAGGTCGACCAGATGACCTTGCTGTTGTCGACCCCATATTCATGGGCCAGCAGGCCGCGGACCCACACGCCGGTGGTCTGCGTATAGGCGCGCACGCCCACGCGCTTGCCTTCGAGCTGCTTGGGGCTGATCTCGCCCTTGGTGCAATTGTAGGAGATGCAATTGTGCTGGAAGCGTCCCACCATCACGGCGGGCAGGAGCACCAGCGGCTTGCCCCAGGCGATGGCTTGCAGGAAGGTCACGATGGCGAGTTCGCCCGCGTCGAACTTGCCCTCGCGCACCATGGGCTTGAAGCCCTGGTTGGCGATCTTGGTTCCCGCGAAGTCCAGCGTCACGAGATCGGAATGAACGGCGCCTGACTTGAGCGCCTTGCTGATGGGGTAATCCGCGAGATTGGTGGTCAGCTTCACCGGGCCGGTGGCAGGCATTTCCTTGAACATGGTGGCTGCTCCGCAGGGCTCGCGGAGGCGGTCGCCAGTGTCGCGCAAGCCGGACTTGAGGGGAATGGGGGCGACAATGGCCGCCCCCGGATTTAAGGGTTCAGCGGCCCACGAGGGTGCGCGACTTTTCCAGCGTGTTGAAGCTGCGCGGCGCCGAGCACATGAGGAAGCGATAGCCCTCGTCCACCACGCGCTGGCCGTTGGAGATCTCCACATGGGGATGGCCGACGACCACATTGTTCTCCTTGCAGATGGCGACGATCTCGGCCATGGCCTCGAGCACGGCGGGATGCTCCACCTGACGCGGATAGCCCAGCTCCTGAGAAAGGTCGCCCTCGCCGATCACCACGGCGCCGATGCCGGGCACGTTCTTCAGCATGTCGCGCAGGTTCTTGATGCCCATCGTATCCTCGATCTGGATGACGACGAGAATTTCGCCATGGGGCGCGAGCGGCCACACGTCGGCGCGGTCGTAATATTCCTGCTGGGTGACGCCCCAGTAGCGGGTCGCCTGCATGGGGCCATCGCCACGGATGCCCTGGGGCTCGTAGAGGGGCTTGTCCTTGAGGCGGGCGTAGCGGCAGGCGGCGACCGCGTTATAGGCCTCCTCCACCGTGGAGATATGGGGCCACATTATGCCGTAGCAGCCCAGATCCAGCGCCTGTTTGGCGAGGAACTGGTTCATCTCCACGCCATTGGCGGGGATGCGCGCCATGGGCGTCACGGAGGGGGCGGGCGAGCCGTTCTTCAGGATCTGCCCGCGGTTGAGCAGATATTGCAGGCTGTCGCGCAGGGCGCGGATGTCCCAGCCATTGTGCTCGCCTTCGAAGACGACGCCGTCATATTTCGACTGCTGAAGCTCGACGGCCACCGTGGGCTCGCAGGGGGCGAAAAGCGAGAAACAATGCTGGCCGGCTTCGAGCGCGCGGATCATGCCATTCAGGCGCGGAAGAGACATGGAACCTCCCAGGATAAGTGAAAACCGCGCGCCCCCGAGGAGCGCGCGGCGGGTAAGGCGACCTCAGAAGGTCTTGGGCAGATGGCCGCGCTGGGTCAGCAGCTTGTCCAGCAGCGGATAGACGCGGCGGGCGTTGCCCTCGAAGATCTTGTAACGGGCTTCCTCGCTGAGCGTGGAGACCTGATCGAGGTAGCGCTTGGTGTCGTCGAAGTCATTGCCGGTCTCGGGATCGATGCCCTGCACCGCGCCGACCATCTCCGATGCGAAGAGGATGTTGTCCACGGGGATCACGCGGGTCAGCAGTTCGATGCCCGGCAGGTGATAGACGCAGGTGTCGAAGAACACATTCTTCATCAGATATTCGACCAGCGGGGGCTTCTTCATGTTGAGGCACAGGCCCCGATAGCGACCCCAATGGTAGGGAACCGCGCCGCCGCCGTGCGGGATCACGAACTTCAGCGTGGGGAAATCCTTGAACAGATTACCCTGGATGAGCTGCATGAAGGCGGTGGTGTCGGCGTTGATGTAATGGGCGCCGGTGGCGTGGAAGTTGGGGTTGCAGGACGAGGAGACGTGGATCATG
>Ga0209829_10002837_pt1 | contig 12955 bp, 15 predicted proteins | sample C_140205_EF_Meta_FD_187311 | JGI IMG/M metagenome (GOLD analysis project Ga0209829, IMG submission 187311) | Freshwater microbial communities from Lake Croche, Canada to study carbon cycling - C_140205_EF_MetaG (SPAdes) (version 2) | ecosystem: Environmental > Aquatic > Freshwater > Lake...
TATTTAGACAAAATCCTTTTTTTCGCCTGATTTACAGTCTAATATAATGGTTGCCTGCTTGCTTAAATATAAAATCTTGCATTTCGAGCATGAGTAGATGAGTTGAAAATACCCCAGGGGCTAATTGAAGTTGACGGGCAATGTCGTCTGGATGGATGGGACCTTGCCTTTCAATAATTTCTAAAATGGATAAAGTTTCCAATCCCAAGTTTAAAGTTAGTTGAGGATTTTTGGGTGATTTTATGATTGGATTCATTTGAGGTAAAGCCCATTGCATTGTTTCTAAAAAGTGGGTACTGTCATAATACATTTGTGCATGATTATTTTTAATGAGCAATAAGCAACCTTTGCTTTTTAGGTCATGTATTTTGCCTGGCAGCGCGAAAACCAATCTGTCATAACCAAAAGCCAAATATGCGGTAATCATACTTCCTCCTTTGATATCCGATTCTACAATAATGGTAGCGTCGCTCATGCCTGCAACAATTCTATTTCGTTTGGGAAATAAATAGGGTAGTGGAACTGTGCCTTTTCTATTTTCAGTAATGAGTCCTCCGTTTGTCAACATATCAATGGCAAGTCGACGATGTTGTCTAGGATAAATTTGATCAAGTCCATGTGCCAATACGCCCCAGGTCGGAATTTTATTATCCATCGCCATTTTATGTGCAATACCATCAATACCTAAAGCCATACCACTAATGACGCCAATATTTAAATGCGCTAAGCCCTCCGTGATTTCTTGAATGACTTTCGTTACTTGTTGTGTATGTTGTCTTGTACCAACAATACTAACCATCTGTTTTTGATTAAAATTCATTTGGCCTTTCACATATAATATAGTGGGGGCATCAATGCATTGCTCTAATCGTTTGGGGTAATCATGATCAAAAATGCAAGTAGCTATAATATGATGCTTTTGCATAAACGACCATTCGGCCTCTGCTTCATTTAATGGCCAATCTTTTAGTAATATTTTTTTAAAATCATCATTTACATCAGAAAATGGGAATTGTAAATGAAGCCTTTCATTATAAATATTTTCGGCAGAATGATAGTAGGATAAAAGCAATTTGCGTTGTGTGTCATTCAATCCTGTGATTTTACTAAACGCAATGCTATATATTAAATGACTTGACATGACGCGAATATCATCCGGTACATCATTTAAGAACTACGTATAAATACGCTATTTTGGTATTGAAATGGTAAAACTAGTTCGACGATTTTGTTGACGGCCTTGCTCATTGTCATTATTGGCAATGGGTTTGGCATCACCATAGCCAATGGTGCTAATACGACTAACTTGTATATGATGTGCAATTAAATATTGCGCAATAGTTTTTGCACGACTTAATGATAAATTTTTATTTTTCAATGTACTACCTATATTATCTGTATGCCCTTCAATTAAAATTGTGGAAGATGATTGACTTATAAGATAGGCAACCAATGGGTCTAATTCTTTTTCGGCGCCTGGTAATAGTTGAGCAGAATTATTTGAAAATAAAACATTGGTGAAAGTTTGACTGAAATTATTTTTGATCCTATTCAAATAAAAATACTTAGTAGGCGCAGCGTCAGTATTAAAAAGTGAGCTAGTAATTGTTTTATTATACATTTCATGAAAAGGGCTGTTCATTAAAATACCAATACTATCTAATAAAGGGAGCTCTAATAAAAATTGACCACTACTATCTGTTTTTATTTTCATAAAACTAACATGATCAGTTGGATCTAATAAATCAATGGAAGCGGAGATGGATTTTTTTGATTCTGCATCCATCACCAATCCTTTTATATAATATTTTTTATTACCTCTTGTCGAATAAGATAAAGTGACTTTATAAATATCCAATCCACCACGACTATCAGGACGATCACTTGCAATATAAGCATCAATGCCATTGCTAGCAACCGAAATACTTCCTTCGTTATCAAAAGTATTAATGGGATATCCTAAATTAATTGGAGTGGACCAACGCCCATCAATTTTTTTGCGTACAACAAAAAAATCGGCTCCGCCAAAACCTGGCCATCCTGTAGATGAAAAATATAATGTGCGATTGTCATTATGTATAAATGGGGTTTGTTCATCACCTGCTGTATTTATTTCATCACCTAAATTAATGGCTTCTTCCCAGCCTCCTTTTTCACTTTTATAAGCTACATACAAATCAATGCCACCAAAGCCCCCAGGTCGATTACTACTAAAATACAAAGCCTTTCCATCGGGAGCAATACTTGGTGCGCTGTCCCAATAATCGGTGTTAATTTGATGCCCTAAATTTTTTGGTTCGCCCCAGGTATTTCCTTTTTTAGTGGATTTGTAAATATCGTATCGGCCATAACCTTGATCGGGATAGTCGGCAGCAAAATATAAAGTTTGTAAGTCGGGTAAAAAACTAACACTTCCTTTTTTATCAGCCCAATTAATGGAGTCTTGCAACAGCGTTGCATTGCTAAAACCGGTGGAAGTCAATTTGCTTGTATAAAAATCTTCACGACGAATGTTTAACTTTCGCATAAAAAATAACACACTATCCTTGTTCGAAAAAGAAGGAAAATATTCGGCTGCTGCGGTGTTAATACTATCACCTAAATTATGAATAGTAATTTCCTCATGCTTGGGCTGCGCCATTGCAAAAGTGCAAATTTCTAAAAGTGCTTTGGCTTTGGCTATCAAATTAGAATTATTTTTTTCACTCTTTAAATTATATTGTAAAATTTCGCTTGCTTTTTTATAATCCCCTAAGCTAGCATAGGCGCCAGCTTGCTTAATAAAATAAGGAAAGCTTACAACTGAATCTATCAACATAGCTTTATTAAATAAGGAAATGGCGGCATTGTATTTTTTCAAATCCAGGTTGACCTGAAATAAAGTTAAAACCGGATCAATAAAAAGGGAGTCTGATTGTATGCTTTGCTCTAATAAAGAAATGCATTTATCATATTGCTGATCATCTAGGGACAATAATGCTTTTTGATATATTTTTTCAGCAGCTGCTTTATTGTTTTGTGCGCTAGATGGATAGTATATAAAACATGAAAATAATAATACAATAAAGTAAAACACAAAAAGCGTTTTTTTATTTTTCATAATCCATCTTGATTGGAATGTAAATATAAACTACTTAAGGAACTTGAATATACTTATGTAATTGGGCACTTAAAGCCCAATGAGGGTGTGCTTTGATATAGTCAATGGCAAGTGGGGTCATGGTATCGGCCTTTTCCCATTCAGGTTGTAGGTATAAGTTACAATGAGGCTTAACCTGCTTTTCAAAACTTTCGGCCCAGGTAATATCTGATTTATTAAATACCACTACTTTTAATTCGGTGGCTGCATCAATACATTCTTGTAATGGAAGTTTGAATTTTTTGGGTGACAAACAAATCCAATCCCATTGACCTGATAAAGGACTTGATCCTGAAGTTTCTAAATGTGTTTGGAAGCCTGCATTTTTTAAAGCTGTTGTTAATGGGTCTAAAAAATGTAACAAGGGTTCGCCACCAGTAACAATAACCATTTTACAAGGGTGGGCTAATGCGGCATTGACCATTTCATCAATGTTTAAATGAGGATGACTGCTTGCATCCCAGCTTTCTTTCACATCACACCAAACGCAACCTACATCACAACCAGCAAGTCGAATAAAAAAGGCGGCTTTGCCTTGATGATACCCCTCGCCTTGCAAAGAGTAAAACATTTCCATCACCGGATAACTAGTAGGCTGATTCAAAATTATTTATTTGCTGAAGCCTCGTAAGCCTTCATGGTATTTTTTAACAAACCTGCAATGGTCATTAATCCAACGCCACCAGGAACAGGGGTAATAGCAGATGCTTTTGTACAAGCTTCTTCATAGTGCACATCTCCTTTAATTCTAAAACCTTTTTTAGCAGTAGGGTCATCCACTCTAGTAATACCTACATCAATAATTACAGCACCTGGTTGAATCATATCTCCCGTTAAAAAATTAGGAACGCCTAAGGCTGCCACAATAATATCGGCGCCTAAGCAAATTTCCTTTAAGTTTTTGGTATGACTATGACAAATGGTAACGGTGCAATTGCCTTGAGGAATATTACTACTTAATAAAATACTCATGGGTCTGCCTACAATATTACTACGACCAATCACCACTGCATTTTTTCCTTTGGTTGTAATTTCAAAATGAGCTAACATTAATAAAATGCCATAAGGCGTTGCTGGAATAAAAGTGGGCAAGCCCTGTACTAATCTACCCACATTGGCTGGGTGAAAACCATCTACATCTTTTGCAGGATTAATGGTTTCAATTACTTTGGCCTCATCAATATGTTTAGGTAAAGGAAGTTGTACTAAAATGCCATCAATACTATTATCGTTATTAAGTTCAATAATTTTATCAAGCAATACTTTTTCATTTACATCGGCATCCAAACGAACCAAGGTGGACAAAAAGCCGGTCTCTTCACAGTTTTTCACTTTGCTTGCAACATAGGTTTCACTGGCACCATTGTTACCCACTAAAATGGCCGCCAAATGTGGCGCGCGTTGACCAGCTAATGTAAGTGCTTGTGTTTGAGCAAGTAAAGTGGCTTTTACAGCAGCTGAAGCTATTTTTCCGTCTAATATTAACATGTTGCAAATTTAGTTATTTGATTTACAGCATTGTAATTTTTTTTTAACATTCCATCCCCTGTATCTTTGCTCACTTAAATCAACCTATGGAACAAAATCCAAACCAACCATTGAACATTGAAATTAGCGAAGAAATTGCAGAAGGTAGTTATGCTAATTTGGCTATTATCACACATAGTAATGCCGAGTTTGTAATTGACTTTGTCAATGTCATGCCAGGAACCCCAAAAAGCAAAGTAAAATCTCGTGTCATTTTAACACCTATGCATGCAAAAAGATTTATGAAAGCCTTGGTTGAAAATGTAGAAAGATACGAGGAAGCCAATGGCGCTATTGGAGATATGTTGCCTGTTGAAATCCCAATGAACTTTGGAGGACCTACTGCGCAAGCTTAAAATCATTACCAGTTTTCAGATTGTTCGGCATAGCTATAATAACCTTCGACACTTACAATTAAGTGATCGACTAATTTGATGTCAAAATAAGCTGCACCTTTTTTTATTTTATCTGTTAAAAAGTCATCCATTTTACTTGGCTTTAATTGACCACTTGGGTGATTATGGCAAATGATAAATCCTGTTGCTTCATGACTTAAAGCAAGTTTAAAAATGATACGCGGATCGGCTACTGTGCCGGTTATACCCCCTTCGCTTAGTATTTCCTCATGGATTACTTTATTGGCTTGATTTAATAAAAGTACCATAAATAATTCCCTGCTTTCAAATTGCAATAAATATTTTAAGTGATTGGCCACATCCTTACTTTGTCTGATATTTATTTTATCAATATTGGAAATCATTCTCCTTGAACCTAATTCAATGGCTGCTAAAATGCGGATGGCTTTTATTTTTCCAATGCCTTTAATTTTTAATCCCAAAATATCAACCACCGACATTTTGGAAAATTTTTGTAAGTTGTTTTGCGAAGCGTTTAATAATGATCTAGCTAATTCAACTGCATTTTGTTGTACAGTGCCATGTTGTAAAATGATTGCAAGTAGTTCCACATCGCTTAAACTTTTAGCCCCCCTTTTATATAACTTATAAATGGGTTGATCCTCATTGGCCCAAGACTTAATATTATGTAATATTTGCATACTGTTTTTTTCCAAATCTATTGGCATTTACAGAGCAAAAAAATGGTAGAAATACTTAAAAAAGGAACTTAATATGTGTATAAGTCATTGATTTGTTGAAAAGTACCTTTGTATTTTTTTATAATTTGTATTTGATAATTATAACTTTGGCACATATCCCAAACACATGAATCCGTCTGTAAAAATATTCGCTGGAACTGGCTCACAAGCCCTAGCTGAAAAGATCGCCCAACGATTTGGCGCTCCTATTGGAAAAATAAATATTCAAAAATTTAGTGATGGGGAGTTTCAACCCATTTTTTTAGAAAGTATCAGGGGCGATTATGTTTTTTTAGTGCAAAGCACCTATGCCCCTTCTGAAAATATCATGGAATTACTCATGATGATAGATGCTGCAAAAAGAGCAAGTGCTTATAAAATAATTGCAGTGGTTCCTTATTATGGTTTTGCTAGACAGGATCGAAAAGATAAACCAAGAGTAGCGATAGGAGCTAAATTGATTGCTACTTTATTGGAAGCAGCAGGTGCGCACCGTGTCATTACAATGGATTTACATGCCGCGCAAATACAAGGATTTTTTGATGTACCAGTGGATCACTTAGATAGCTCAGCCATCTTTATACCTTATATCGAACAATTGAAATTGGAGAACTTAACTTTTGCAGCACCTGATGTAGGAAGTACCAATCGTGTGCGTGAGGTAGCTAATTATTTTAATGCCGAGATGGTTATTTGTGATAAGCATCGTAAACGCGCTAATGAAATTGCTAGTATGGTAGTGATAGGTGATGTGACCGGAAAGGATATTGTCATTGTTGATGATATATGTGATACTGGAGGAACTTTGGTTAAAGCAGCAGCCTTATTAAAGGAGAAAGGGGCCAGATCGGTAAGGGCGATGATTACCCATCCCGTATTAAGCGGAAAAGCCTACGAAAATATAGAAAATAGCGTTTTAGAGGAATTGGTGGTTTGTGATACCATTCCGCTTGGAAAGGCATCTGATAAAATTAAAGTTTTGACCGTTGCTGATTTATTTGCAATCGCTATACGAAACGCCTATGAAAACAAGAGTATTACAAGCTTATTTGTGCACTCTCAATTAAAGGCAAGGAGTTAATAATCAATAACTTATCAAATAAAAGTAAATAGTAAGGAGAGACTTTGGTTTCTCCTTTTTTATTTCTTACCTTCGCCGTCCATTATTGAGAAAGAATAATGGGTGCAGATAGTGAAAGCTATTTGCCTTCTTAACAAAGGAAAAATTAAAAAATGAAAACAATTACAATCGATGGCCACTTGAGGACCGAAAATGGCAAAAAAGTCGCCCGCCAGCTTCGCTCTCAGGACAATGTGCTAGCTGTAATTTACGGGGGTGCTACTGAAGTAAATTTTTATGCTCCAGCAAAGGCTTTTAAGTCTTTAGTGTACACAAGTGAATTCCAATTAGCAGATGTTAAAGTAGACGGAAAAACTTACAAATGCATTTTGAAAGATTTGCAATTTGATAAAGTATCTGATGCTTTAATTCATGTTGACTTATTAGAATTAGTGAACGACAAAAAAGTAGTAGCTACTTTGCCATTAAAGATGGTCGGTGTTTCTTCTGGCGTTAAAGCTGGTGGTAAACTTATCGTTAAAATGAAATCACTAAAGGTAAAAGCATTACCTAAGGATTTAAGAGAGTTTATTGAATGTGATATTACAAATCTTGAATTGAATGGTAACATTCGTGTTCAGGATGTGAATGCACCTAATATGGAAATTTTGAATCCTCCACGCATACCAGTTGCTTCTGTTGTATTAACAAGATTGTTAAAGCAAGAAGAATCTGCTGCTCCTGCTGCTGGTGCTGCTGCACCTGCTGGTGCCGCTGCTGCGCCTGCAAAAGCTGCTGCAAAGAAATAAGTAATTATTCAATACGAATATATACCCATCCCTTCCCTTTATTGGGAGGGGATTTTTTATTAAATAGAAAGCAGGATTTTTGCTTAAATTTGAAATAGAAGTTAACGAATACAAATGTCCAAATTTTTAATCATAGGGTTGGGAAATATAGGTCCCGAATACGCACATACAAGACATAATATAGGTTTTGATGTGTTAGATGCATTTGTAATAAAGCAAGGAGGATTTTTTAAGTCGGATCGATTGGCCGATGTGGCCGAGGTTAAATGGAAAGGCAAAACCTTTATCTGTATAAAGCCCACTACATTTATGAACTTAAGTGGCAAGGCATTTAAGTATTGGATGGATAAGGAAAAAGTAGATTTAGAAAATACATTAACGATTGTAGATGATTTAGCACTTCCTATTTCAAAAATTAGATTACGCGCCGCAGGATCAGATGCAGGACATAATGGATTAAAAGATATTCAACTCACTTTAGGAACTGATGCTTATCCCAAATTAAGATTTGGCATAGGAAGTGATTTTAAAAAAGGTCAGCAAATTGATTTTGTGTTGGGCAAATGGAATGCTGCTGAAAAAAAGATTGTCGATTTAAAAATCGAAAAAAGTGTGGAAGTAATTGAATCCTTTGCTAGCATAGGATTATCAAGAACGATGACTATGGCTAATGCTTTAGAAATAGTGGTTTAATAAATTATTGATATGAGTATATTTTGTATTGGACGAAACTATGTAGCACATGCACATGAATTAGGTAATGAAGTGCCTACTTCTCCAGTCATCTTCATGAAACCCTCTGCTGCATTATTAGCACCTGGAAAAAATTTCACCATTCCTTCTTTTACCAATGATTTACATTACGAAGGAGAATTGGTTTTGCGTGTAATCAAGCAAGGTAAAAATTTAAAAGGCATTGATGTTTTAGATTATTGCGATGCAATTACAGTAGGTATCGATTTTACTGCGCGAGATTTACAAAGTAAACTAAAGGAGAAGGGCTTACCATGGGAAAAAGCAAAGGCATTTGACGATGCTGCTATTATAGGCAATTGGGTGCCATTAAGTGCAAGCATCTTAACAAAGCCCATACATTTTTCATTACATAAAAATGGAAGTATAGTGCAGGATGGAGATTCTTCCTTAATGATATTTCCACTAGCTACTATATTAGAAAGTATAACCGAATACTTTACTATTTACCCTGGGGATTTGATTTATACTGGTACTCCTGTTGGGGTAGGCCCAACCTTGAAAGGTGATGTTTTTGAGGGCTATTTGGAAGCAAATCAAGTATTTAGCGTTAAAGTGAACCCTTAATTATCAAATTTTTTAACTAAATTTGCCACCCCTTAAATGGGGTAATAACCATAAGGCGAGGTAGCTCAGTTGGTTAGAGCACAGGATTCATAACCCTGAGGTCCCGGGTTCAAATCCCGGTCTCGCTACATGAAAATCAACCACTTACGTTTATTCGTAGGTGGTTTTTTATTTTGTGTGAGGATTTGTGTGAGGAACTGTGTGAGGAAAACCTATTTTTTACCAAAAACACGAATATTTAAAGCAGATATTTCCACAGCAGTTAACACTTTAGGATCAAGATAATATTTCTCTAAAACTTGTGTGGTAGAGTGGGAGCTAACCAGTCCTGTATCGTCACCTAATACTTGATGATGCCATGTCAAATAAGTTTTACGAAGGTTACTTAAACTGATATCCTTCTTGATACCTGCACCATCCTTATAATGGGAAAATCCTCTACTTAAATCGGTCATGATGGTCTTGGTGGTGGATGTTCTATTAGGGTACAAAATATATTCATCCGTTCCAATCTTTTCATTCATACCTAATTCAATCAGAAAGTCCTCAAGGTCAACATTGATACCAATATATTTTTTACACTCCTTGTTATCCTTTTTCATCCGCTTTACTTTTAAGTTATCAATGATAAAAAGTTTAACTCCTTGTGGTGTGCTAAATATGTCAGACCATCTTAGGTCCACCACTTCTTCGCGCCTACCTCCTGTTAAAAGGAATAACTTAAATCCATCTTTTAGATAGGGCCTAAACATATTTTTTTTCTCACCCTTTCCTCCTAGCGTTATAAATGGGTTGAATGTATCAACAGCACCTAAGATTTTATTAAATTCATCCTCAGTTATTGTATCAATAGAAGATGGTGTTGCAGCTTTGGGAATAAATTTTCTAAATGGGTTTTTCATTTCAATATTTTCAATTTCTATCAAGAATTCAAAGAATGTACGTACAGCTATAAAGCACTTATTAAATGTCTTTGGGGAATAATTTCTTTCTGACCAAATATAAAAGTTTGATACATCCTCGGTTTTAATATCAGTTGGTCTTGTTCTTTTGATGTTCTTTATGAGCGATAAGTTTTCAATAAACTTCCAACAGAACCTCACAGATTCGTCGATATGACCTTGAGATACGTTCTTTTTTAGATGCGCAAATTTTGACTCGCCAGACATATACTCACGGTATTTTACAACTGCATCACCTATGTTATAGTCAGTTAAATCTTCTGAGTATATTTGTTTATTCTTTTCAAATCCATTTTGAATTAATTCTTTTTCTATAAGCGCACATTCAAGAATTGCATCATTATAATTTACTGCTTCTAAAAACACAGATTTTACACCATGCTTAGTTCCAGGAATGTGAATTCTTACTCGATAAACTTGTCGGTCATAATGTCTACACTTATTATTATCTACTCTGCATGTTTTGCAGAATATCTTTAGCCCTTTATGTGGATTTTTTGGAAGTGTTAGTTTGTTCATCCTAATAATTTCTTATATCGGTCTAGATCCTTTTTATTAATTCTGGATGGCTTAACCATTGGAGTATAGGACACCTCATCTTCAAGTAAAGTAATAGTTAGATGATATACAGGTAGGTCTTTAACTACATCACGGTAACGTTCCTTCCATTTATCTGGATATTTGTTTCTTAGTTGTTGTACATATGGTATGTCTATATGACTATCTACTTCAACTTGATAAACAAATGAACTATTAAGAAATCTGTGTATTTTAATACCTTTCTCCATCAGCCATTTTTTGGCAGTTTCAATGTTTTTGACATAGATTTTCTCTGCAACCTGTGCAAGTGTTAGGGTATCTAAGCTTCTAGAAAAATTGCTATAGTATTCGGACAAAGTAAATAATTTAAGATTTTATACTTTATTGTTTTTTTTGTTTTGGTAATCATCCCACCATTGCATTCCTTTAATTATTACAAAACCACCAACTAATGATAAAACAATTACTAGAACTACTCTTTTAGTTGTTTTAGAATCACCATTATTATTTGATATAGGCGGTAGAATATTTGGTAGATTGTTAATTACTGGAGTTGATGGCGGTGGCGGCACTGGTGGAATACTTGATCCCATGTAAGTGTGCTTCCCGTCAACACTATATGTTGGTGCATTTTTATATAGCTCTGCAAAAGCTGGATCTTTTAATAGTTCTTCTATCATAGTTTATAAATTTTAAGTATTTGCGGTTTGAAAAATATATAGCCAATGTCTCCAAGTGCAACACCAACGCAACCTTCTTTTATAAAAGTTCCAGTTTTTAGAGACCAATCAATTTTAAAAGGTGATACGTATTTAAGATCAATCGGGACACCAAAGCCAAATTCATTAGCGAAATCATAAAAGTTCTCCCTCTGCATAATAATTGGGTCAGCTGTAGTTCGGACTTTAATGTAGTTATTTGCTTCGCGTTCTTTCTTTAATAACAAAGCATGTTCCTTTGTACAAGTCCAGGCGTTTTTGTGACGATCATCTGGTATAGGTCCGCCACAGTAAAGACATTCTCTCATATTATAATTTTTATTTTTTTAATGGTTCGCGTTTTGTACATTTACATTACAAACGATACAATCATTTAATATTGGGTTGAAATCAAAATTAAACAATAATTTGATTACAAATGCAATAATTTGTCAAATTTTTTGCAAAAATACACTTTTTTATAAAATAATATTCTAAGTATATGAATATCAGTGTTTTAGATAAATTTGTTAGTAGGTTTTCTTCCGCCATACACATAAACCAACTTAAACTTTCTGACTTAACCGACAAGAAGGCGGTTAGATTAACAGACAATGAAATGCTTTTAACCGATGAGGCATCCCCCAATAAATTTGAAACAGAAACAATTAGGTTCTGGCGTATAAAAAAGCTTTTGCCATTTTTTGAGGAGAAGAAACACGCCAGAATAAGTCTTGCTCAATTAATGTGGTTAAGATTCCTATCTGAGTTGAGAAAAGTAAGTCCATCAACTTTAATTATGGAAAAGGCGCATGACTTTTATATTAAACGCGCTTATGAACAAAGACTAGGGTATAATAATCTTCTTGAAAGAGAAAAGGCATTTAAAAAAATTAGTAACCCAACACAAGAAGAGAAAGAAATTTTAGATGCATATCAATCAATAATTAACGACAAACTATTGATGTATTCACTTGATAGAGATATCAATTATTTTAATATGGGAATATTAGATTATGTAGTGAATGATGAAGATGTATATTTTGTTTACTATTATAAAATGGCAATTGATCCAGCAGATGGAGAAGAAAAAGAGTTACCAGAATTTGATATTATCAAAATATCAAAAGATAAAAAAAATGTAGAAAAAGACTTGATTAAATTCCCTTACACCGAGAGGCCACATGTTTTAATTCCAGCTAGTTTTATTGTACGTGACACTTTTTACGACTGCAACCTTTCTGCAAACGCATTCAATATATTGGCATTAGAAAATAGTGAAAGGGAAGTATTTAAGTTCATAAAAGAACACCAGCTAAGTGAATTGACATTCATTATCCCAGAAGGGACTAACTCAAAGCCATTAACCTTCAAATTTGTAACTAAAAATGAGGGTAACATAAATGCAATCAAAGAAAGTAAGCTCATTATGGGCACTAAAAAATACAATTCTGGTATTGCTAAACTTACTAATGGGAAAATACGAAATTTCAACCCAAATCCTAATTCAGCCGAAAATCAATAATAACTAGTTTACTACGAAAAAGACCCTTCCAATTTGGGAGGGTCTTTTTCGTAGCAGTATCGGGAATAATCGTGATTAATTACGGAATTGTCTTAAAAAATAGGGTAGAGTGTTCAATCTTATAGTGTTGAATCAATAAATTAATTACAATTAATAGAGAAATCAGGTCCTGATTTATTAGGAATAATAGTAATTAATTACAATTATATTTGATCACTTTGTAATTGTAATTTTAGGCTTAATTAAGATTTTTTTATATTAATTCTGATTAACGGAGGG
>Ga0209829_10002839_pt1 | contig 12948 bp, 10 predicted proteins | sample C_140205_EF_Meta_FD_187311 | JGI IMG/M metagenome (GOLD analysis project Ga0209829, IMG submission 187311) | Freshwater microbial communities from Lake Croche, Canada to study carbon cycling - C_140205_EF_MetaG (SPAdes) (version 2) | ecosystem: Environmental > Aquatic > Freshwater > Lake...
GCCGAAGTGCGTCACCAAGCAGATCCAGGTCAAGGTTTGCCGGACGGTCTGCGAGGAAGTCCCCTGCGATGCCTGCTCGGGCTGCTCGAGCGACGCTGACGCCTGCGGTTGCGGCAACGGCAACGCTGGCAACGCCGGCAAGGCCAAGGGCCTCAAGGGCTGCGGTCTCCTCCGCTGCCGCAAGGGCTGCTGATCGGATCCGGCCAGCAGGTCGCTGACCTGACGGTCGACACGAAGCACGCGGGGGGTCGGACGGGAAACCGTCCGGCCCCCCCGTCTTTTTGTCGTTTCCCTTCCTCGCATCGGCCCGAAGCGGCGTTGCTTCCCAGCCCCCCCGGAGCGAGAATCAGCGGCCGCAGGTCGCCCCCTCACAGGAGCCCCCCCGATGCCCTCCGTCCATGCCAATTCTCGATCGAGCGCCCCGAGCGAGTCGCGTCGGCGGCCTGTCGTCCTCGCCAGTCTCCTCCTCGCCCTCCTCCTCGGCCTGGTCTCGGTCGGGGCGTGGTGGGGGGGATGGTTCGGCGCCAAGGAGGATCCGCGGCTTACCGAGGTGAAGACCGTGATGGCCGATGCGGCGGCGAAGTATCCGCCCGATCAAGCTCCCAAGAACATGCTCGAAACCGCCGCCCGGGTGGGGACGATGGTGAGCGTGATGGCGAAGATCCAGAGCCTCCCGGAGGAGCTCCGGCCGAAGGCGATGGAGGAGGGTCGGAAGCTGATGATGAAGGGGATGGAGGCGCGGGTCGATTCCTACTTTGCCGCCCCACCGGCGCAGCGCGAGAAGCTCATCGACGACCAGCTCAAGCAGATGCAGTCGATGCAGAAAGCCTTTGAGGGGAGCCGCTCGATGTTCCAGGGGCTCGCTGGCCAGGGCGGGCAGGCGGGCGGAGCGCAAGGCGCAGCCCGGGCCGGCAACCAGCAGACTGCCGGTGGGCCGGGGCCGCGGTCCGAGGAAGATCGCAACACCTGGCGGAAGCGGATGATCGACGGCTCTTCCCCGAGCCAGCGCGCCCGCTGGACCGAGTATTTTGGCGAGGTCGAGAAGCGCCGCCAGGCCCTCGGCCTCCCCGGCGGCGGTGGGCCGTTCGGGGCCCGTTGAGGAGAACGACGGAGCGCGCGGGGTGATCGCCCCACGCATCTCTCGGCTCACATCGCCCAGCGGCCAGAGGCGAAGATTCGCTTGACCAGCAACCAACAGGGCGCAAAAATAAAGCTCGTTTGACTAGTCTTTTCGCGGGCTTTGCTTTTGAGGACCTCAATCGATGCGGAAAGCAACGTGGAGCATCGCTGATGCCAAGAGCCGGCTGAGTGAGGTCCTCAACCGGGCCGAGCGTGAGGCCCAAGTGATCACCCGCCGGCAGCGGCGATACGTCGTGGTCGAGGGGCACGAGTATGAACGGTTGACCGGTGCCCTTCTCGGCCTCAAGGAGCTGATTCTCGAGGGTCCGAGCCTGGACGGGGTCGATCTCGATCGCGATCGGTCGAGCGGCCGGGATGTCCCGCTGTGAGGACTCTCGTCGACACGTGCGTCCTTTCCGAACTGCGGCGGACCGATGGCAACCCGCGCGTGCGGGCGATGTTCGCCACGATCGCCGAGAGCGATGTCTTCCTCAGCGTGCTCACCATCGGAGAACTGCGCAAGGGGATCGACCGACTGAAACCGGGACCGAAGAAGCACGCGCTCTCCGCGTGGATCGGCAGGCTGGCGATGGCCGCAGAGGGGCGCATTCTCCCCGTCGATCTCGAGACGGCGGTCATCTGGGGCGAGGTGTCGGCTAGGGCAGAGAAGAAGGGGCGACCGATTCCGGCCATCGACGGCCTCCTCGCCGCGACCGCGCTCCGGCACGGATTGCATCTTATGACTCGGAACGTTGCCGACTTCGAACCGACGGGGGTCCTGTTGGTGAATCCCTGGGAGGACGGCGACGGCTGATCGTCAGCCCGGCACGTCGCCCGCGTCTGACTGCCAATCCCGGTTCTCGCTCCGCTCCCTTGATCTTCCGCCCGCCGTGGCCATCGACTCCCGTCGCGGCAGCGGTCGGCGAAGAACCCGAACCACGACAAAGGATCCACCCCATGCAACACTGGCTGCTCAAGAGCGAACCGGACTGCTTCTCGATTGACGCCCTCCGCAAGGCAAAGAAGCAGACAACCTGCTGGGACGGCGTCCGCAACTACCAGGCCCGCAACTACCTCCGCGCGATGCAGATCGGCGACCGGGCCTTCTTCTACCACTCCAGTTGCGCCCCCCCGGCGGTCGTCGGCGTCGTCGAGATCGTCCGCGAGGCCTATCCCGACGCAAGCGCCTGGAACCCCGACGACGACCACTTCGATCCCAAGGCTTGCCCAGAGAATCCGGTCTGGTCGATGGTCGACGTGAAGCTCGTCGAGGTCTTTCCGCGGCCGGTCCCGCTCGATGAGCTCCGGGGTGTCAAGGCCCTCGCCGGCCTGGAACTCCTGAAGCGCGGCAGTCGGCTCTCGGTCCATCCGGTGACGGCGGCCGAGTTCCGCACGATCCAGCAACTCGGCGCCGGGTGATGCCGGAGGGCAGGCCATCCCCACGCCGGCCGGAATGGCCATAATGTCGGCATGACTTGCCGTCCGCCATTCACCCCCCTCCCGCGCCCCGCCGTTACCGCGGCGCTGCCGGAAGCCCTGGCCTGGATCGAAGCGGGGCTTGAGGTTCTGCGGCGCGACGGCCTCCAGCGCCCCCGCCGCGTCCGTGCGGGGCGGCAGGGGAGGGTGATCGAGCTCGACGGCCTGACGCTGCTCAACTTCGGCTCCAATGACTACCTCGGGCTGGCCGGTGATGTCCGGCTGACGAAGGCCGCCTCGCGCGCTGCCTGCGGGGAGGGATTCGGTTCCGGGGCGAGCCCGCTGGTGAGCGGCCACTCCTCCACCCACGCGGCCCTCGAAACGGCGCTGTCGAATCTCCTCGGCACCGGCGACGCGCTCCTCTTTCCCTCGGGATTCGCCGCCAACGCGGCCACGATCGCGGCGCTCGTCGGCCCCGGCGACATCGTTTTCAGCGACGAGCGCAATCACGCAAGCATCATCGACGGCTGCCGGTTGTCGCGCGCGGCGGTTGCCGTCTTTCCCCACCGCGACGTCGCCACCCTCGAATGCCTCCTGGCAGCCGAGCCGGCGCGGCGCCGGCTGATCGTTACCGACAGTCTGTTCTCAATGGATGGCACGATCGCACCGCTTTCCGATCTCGCCGCGGTCGCCCGACGCCACGGCGCCATCCTCATGGTCGACGAGGCCCATGCTACCGGCGTGTTCGGAGCGCGCGGCAGCGGCCTCGTCGAGGCCAGCGACACCGCCGACGGGGTCCATGTCCGCGTCGGCACGCTCTCCAAAGCGCTGGGGTCGGCCGGTGGCTTCGTCGCCGGCCATCCGCGGCTCGTCGACTGGCTGCGCCACTCCGCCCGGGCCTGGGTCTTCTCCACGGCCCATCCCCCCGCCGTGGCCGGTGCTGCGCTGCGCGCGTTGGAACTCCTCGCCGAGGAGCCCCACCGCCGTGTTACGCTCCTCGAAAAGGCGACGGCGTTCCGCGATCGGCTCCGCGCTGCCGGCCTCGACCTCGGCGCTGCAGCGGCCCAGATCGTGCCGGTGATCGTGGGGAGCGCCGACGGCGCCGTCGCCCTGGCGGCGCGGCTCGCCGACGACGGACTTTTCGTGCCGGCGATCCGCCCGCCGAGCGTCCCGGCCGGTGGCAGCCTCGTGCGCGCGAGCCTCGCCTGCCACCACACCGACGACGACCTCGACCGCCTCGCCGGCGCCCTCACGGAGAGCCGCGGATGAGTGGCCCGGGATTCGACGACAGCGGTTGGTGTGTCATCGGCGCGGGGCCCTCGGGACTCACGGCCCTCAAGAACCTCCTCGCGCTCGGGATCCGCGCTGTGTGCCTCGAACGGGAGGACGACATCGGCGGCAACTGGTATTACGGCTCTGGCGCGGCAGCGGTGTTCGCGTCAACGCGGCTCATCAGCTCGAAATCGCTCACCGCTTTCACCGACTTCCCGATGCCGCGGCAGTGGCCCGCCTACCCCGACCACATTCGCTGCCTCGACTATCTCCGTGCCTACGCCGATCGGTTCTCGCTCCGGCCCTCCATCCGCACGCGATCCCCGGTGAACGCGGTCACCCCCCGCCCCGGCGGCGGCTGGACGGTCTCCGCCGACGGCGGGGCGCTGGTGTGCCGCGGCGTCGTCATCGCCAATGGCCACAACCGCACGCCACGCTGGCCCGACATTCCTGGCAGGTTCGACGGGCCGTTCCTCCATGCCTGCCAGTACAAGTCGCCGGTCGATCCGGTGGCGATCGCGGGGAAGCGCGTCCTCGTCATCGGCGGGGGAAACTCCGGCTGTGACATCGCCGTGGAGTGCTCCCGACACGCTGAGAGCACCGTTCACTCGACACGCCGCGGCTACCACGTTGTGCCGCGGTTCATCATGGGCCGCCCCGCCGATCTCCGCGGCGAACGGCTCCTGGCGATGGGAGCCCCGACATGGCTGCGCCGCATGGTGAGCCTCCGCGCCATCGACCGGGCGATCGGTCTTTCTTGGAAACACGGGCTCCCCCGGCCCGATCACCGCCTCTGGGACAGCCACCCGGTGATCAACTCCGAGATCCTTGGCCAGATCGACTCGGGTGCCCTCGTGCCGCGCGGTGATGTGCGTCGTTTGAAAGGCGACATGGCGACGTTCGCCGACGGCTCACGGGCATCGTTCGACGTCGTGATCTGCGCCACCGGCTACGTTCACTCCCTGCCATTCATCGATATCACCCACCTCCATCCCTTCGATGGCGCCCCGCGGCTCTTCCTCCACACCCTTCACCCCACGCGCGACGACATCGCCGTCTGCGGTCTGATCCAGCCCGACAGCGGTCAGTGGGGCCTCACCGACCTCCAGGGGCAACTCATCGCCCGGATGGCCCTGGCGATGGAGCGCTCTCCCCGCGCCGCGGCGTTCCTCCACCGCTGGCGCGGCCGCCCGGGCGACGGCATACCCCGCCCCGCCGGCATCGACTACGTCGACAGCCCGCGCCACCGCTTCGAGGTCGAGCACCACAGCTACGCCCGGCGACTGGAGCACCTCATCGCCGCCACCGACCGGCGCCTCCGCCGCGACGGCGCGCTGCGGTCGGGATTCTGATCGACGCGCCGGTCACCGCGGATACCCCTGGAGCTGTTCGGCGGCCTGATCGAGACCAGCTTCAGCCCGCCGGAAACGAGAGGGGCGCTTCGGGGGGCGTTGCCGGGGGGAGTGGCGCCAGCACCGGCACGGCCGTTGCCGGCGGCGCGGGGCGCGGTGGGAGCGCCGGGGCGGCGGGGGGAGGATTGCCGAACAGCTCCTCAAGCCCCTCGAGCCCCCGCTCGAAGCCGTCCTTGATGATCCCCTCGGCAGTGTTGTCGACGATCCGGGCAATGAGGCCGTCGATCGCACCGGTGTCGAACTGCGGCCGATCGGATGTCCCCTTGAGCGGAATCACCAGCGGTGTCCGCAGCAGCTTCGCCAGCTGCGGCGCGCCTGCGACGAGGTCTCCACGGAAACCGACCTCGACCACCATCGCGAGTGTCCCGTCGGCCCCCACGCTCCCGGCAGAGCGGAGCTTCAGCTGCCCCATGTCCATGACCAGGCCATCGTGCCAGGCACGCCCCGCGGCGAGGCGGACGCGGACCGGCTCAGGGCGAACCCGCAGGAGCACCGCCCTGTCGCCGAAAGCGAAGCGCGGATCGATGACCGCCTGGAGTTTGGCGACGAGATTCGCCAGCGGGGCCATCAACGGCCCCGGGGTAACCTCAAGATTCTCAAACACCATCTCCCCGGCGGCATCCCCGCCCCAGGGATCGGAGAGCGGGAGCCGGGCCCCGGCCACGTCGACGCTGACCATCCCCTGCGTCCGCATCGAGCGGCCGACGATTGGGAACATCCAGTTCATCCACCGGTCGGCGAGCGGCCCGGCGAGCACCATTCGCTCGACGAGCCTCCCCTTCGGGACAATGAGCTCGCCGGGCGCCGGGAGGAGTTGCACCCACGGTGCGCCGCGCAGCCGGCCGCCGCCGAAGCCGACATCGAACGGCCCAAGGGCCAATTGCCCCTCGAAAAGCCGCAGCGGCGTCTCACCGGCGTCGAGCCGCATCCCCTCGAGGGCCCCGGCTGACCAAGTCGTCGAGGAATCGATCGACAGGCTCCGCAGCCAGGCGGCGGTGTCGTTGCGCGCCTGGGGCTGGAGCGACACCGGCAGTGCGGCCCGGACCGGCCTCTCGGGATCGGCCTCGCGCCCCCCACCTCGGATTGCCGCCAGCCAGTTCTCGGGAAGCGGCACCTCAGTCGTGGGTGTCGGTGTATCCTCGACCGAGGCCGCGGCCGCAGTCGGTCTGCCCGGTGCGACGCCATCGAGGACGACCCGGACAAGCGGCTCGACCGGTGCCCGGAGCGCGAACGGACGGGCCGCACCGCCGGCAAGCTCGAGGCGACCTCCCGTCCAGGGGAGGAGGAGCCGGGAGAGCATCCCCCAGTCATAATTGAGCGTGCCGCCAACATCGAGGAGAGGGCGCGACGAGCACTCGTGCACCGTCCCCACGGCCGCCGCAGCCACCGTCGACGACTCAAGCACGAGTCGGTTGATGGCCAAGCCGTCGCCGACGGGCGCGCGGGTGAGCTCGACGAGGAGCCGGGCCCGCGGCTCCGCCCACACCTCACGCGCCGGGGCACCCGTGGGATCGATCGGCACTGACGGCCGCGGATCGGTGGTCGTCGAGAGGGAGAGTTGGTTGCCGGTGGCATCAACGAGGAGATTGAGCCCCGCCGGGGTCTCCTGGAGATCGACCGTCCCCCACACCCGCCCCGCCGCAGGCCAGCGCTCGACCGTCACCGGATCGACAAACCACGTCGCCATCCTTCCCACATCGCACTGCCATTGGACGCGGCCACGGCATCGGCCCGGATCATCCCACGGGGCATAAGGGCCGCTGGGGGCCGGCCGGCCGGCCGGCAACGGAAGGATCGTCAATCCGCCGGTCCGCAGCGAGAGACTCGCCGTCAGGACCTCGGCGGAGGAAATGTCAACCCGGCCGCTGGCGGCATCGATCGTACCGGCGGCCGTGGCGACCAACCTCGGCTCGACGATCCGTCCGCCGTCGATATCGAGCTTCACGACCTCCCCGCCGGCCCGGGTCACCTGCCACGATTCACCGTGGGCTGACAGCGATGCCGAGGCCTCGACCGTGCCGCCGAGACGGGTCGACGGGAGGGCGGTATCGCCGAGGAGCGCCGCGAGCCGGGCCTGCCAGCAAGCCAGATCCCCCTGCAGCGACCAATCGACCGAGATCCCCGTCGAGGTCGGCGCCGGCCGCAGCCACGCCCCGCGCCGACGCGCCAGCCCGAGCAGCGACGGAAGGAGGGAGGGATCGACCAACGCCCCTCCGGCGACGTTCACCTCGAGGCGATCCCCCGCCGCGGCAAACGCCGAGCGCGCCGTGTCGATGACCATCGTGCCATCGGCCACCGATCCGGCCGCCGAGGCATCGATCGTGATCTCATCATCGATCCAGTCGGGGCGACCAGCGGCGAGCCAGCGGAGGCCGGTCACGCTGCCGGTGACCGCGGCGGTCGCCGCGCCGTTGGCCGGCGCCCGCTGAAGTGTGGCCCGACCGCGCGTCGTACCGGCGAGATCGACGCCGCGGAGGTCGAGGACCTCGCCGGCGTCCGCAACCAGCCGACCGAGGTCGACGGTCCATTGGAGATCGGACGACTCGGTCGTGCCCGACGCCGACACCTCGAAGGCCGACGTCGCCAACCGCGCCTCCTCCACGCGGAGCCGCTCCCCCCGTCCGGCACCACGCCGGGAGCGCAGCCAACCAACGAATGGCTCCGGCCAACGGAGCTGCCTCGTCCCCTGGACCACCTCCAGATCGCGTGCTCCGACGCGGACCTCCAGAACGCGCTCCGTCCCCTCCGCCCGCCCCGCCGCGGCGATCTGCAGCTGTCCACCGGCGACACGGACATCGGGACGAACGTGCAGTCCACCGCTGACGCTTCGCGACGCCGCCGCCAGGTCGATATCGACAGCCAGCGCGAAGTCGTCGCCGATGAGCAATTCGGCCCACTCCCAGGCGGTCCCCTGGGGCAGACCGATCCGCCCCGAAGCCTCCGCCCGGAACAGGGGGGACTCGATCCGGCAGTCGCGGAGCGTGACGGTCGAGCCGTCCAGCGAGACGTCGACCGGCGCCTCCCAGCGTTCGAGGGCCACCAGTCGCTCGAGCGTGTCGGCCCGGCAGACGGCGAGCCGGGCGCCGTCGACGCGCCCAGCCACACGCAACCCTTGGCCGGCGCGGGTGGCGGAGGGGAGTTGGATGTCGAGACGGACATCGGCCGTCCCCTCGAGCACGCGGGGGAGATCGAACCTGGCGGCAACAACCCGTGACAGGTCGAGTGGCACCCCGTTGCCCGCCACGGCGAGGGAGCGGGGAGTCGGCACTCCGGGGTCGTTCGGGGAGGAGATCGACCAGCCGCCGGCCCGCGCCAGGCTCGCGGTGGCGGCGGTGACGATCGTCGTCCGATCGAGCCGCGACGGCGCAGGAGGATCGTTCGGTGCCGACGGCGGCGCGGCGAAGGCTGCCGCGAGATCGCGCTTTGGGGCCCCGGTGTGCACCACCCGTCCTGCGAGCGTCCAGCCCGCCAGCGTCGCCCCCGGTCGGATGCTTCCGGCCGCGATCAGCTCTGTCATCCGCCAGGCGTCGTTCCGTTCGACGTCGACGACTTCGACCGAGGCATCGACGACCTCGAGTTCCAGCGAAGGCGAGGATCCGGCCCGGGCCGCCGCCGCGATCCACGGGGCGAGGAGATCCTCGATCCCGCTTCCACCGCGCCGCACCTCGACCAGCGCCTCCCCTCCCACCAGCCGCACCGTCCCCAGATCGCTGCGGTCGACGAGCAACTTGAGCAGGCCACGATCAACGATCATCCGCCGTGCGGCAGCGACCGGTCGGCCGCCACGGTCGACGAGCATCACATCGCGGTACTCGACCGCTCCGAACCAATTCCAGGTCGCGGCCCGGCTCGAGATCCCGCCGTCGATGCCGGCCAGCGCCATCGCCAGCGGCCAGTCGCGCAGCGGCGTCTTCACCACCGCGGCCGGCGCGAACCAGACCGCAGCGCCGATCACCGCCAGGACCACCGCCCAGCGGAGGGCCCGGCGGCCCCGCGGGGGCCCGTCAGCCTCATGCGCTCGGGTGTTTCGCGTCGCCATGGGGCGGAGTATAGAAGTGCCCCCCTGATTTCCCGTAGGTCAGCTTTCCCCCCCGGACGCGAGGAAATCCCCCAGTTCCTCCAGGTCCCGTGGCGTGTCGAGGTCGCGGAAGCTCCACAGGCCCGGATCGGTAGCGCGAAGGTCGCTTTCAGGCACAACGATTGCTCTGCCTGCCCGGCCGAGCCTCTCCACCAGCGACCGCGGGTCGCGCCGGCCTGCCGCGAGATGGGCCTCGATCGCCGCCAAAACCTCTGGCCGGACCGCCGACACGAGCACCTGGCGATGGCCCCCCACCTCCGGCACCACCCACAGCGGCGCCCCCGGGCCTGCCAGGAGCCCCTCCCGCAGCAGCCCGAGGATCTGCGGACGAATCAGCGGCACGTCGCACGACACGACGAGCACCGTCGGGGCAACGCCGCCGAGGGCCCGCAGCCCGTCGGCGATCCCCGCCAGCGGCCCGCTCCCCGGGGCGCTGTCGCGCACCACTTCCACGGGCCCTGTCAGGGGAGGCAGTTCCTGCCCCGGCGCCGCCACGACGACGATCTTCCGCGCCACACGCCCCACCCGCCCGCAGACCCGCTCAAGCAGCGTCTTTCCCGCCAGCACCAGCCCCGCCTTGCCACCGGGGGACACGATCCCGGCGCTGGCCAATCGCGACGAACGTCCGCCGGCGAGCACGATCGCAGCAGTCGAATCCATCGTCGCCCCCGCTCCGTCCATCCGGCATCCACATCGATCGAGGCAAGAACGCGAGTCTATACTCCCCGCCGCGCGCTGCAGTCCCGGCGCACCAGAGTCTTGCCGCCCACAGTTTCGCCGGAGACCGCCCCATGCCTCACCCGCTCCCCCACGCCCTGGTCATCTTTCTCACCGCCGTCGTGGCCACCGCCGCGCCCATCCTCCGCGCCGAGGAGATCCCAGCGACAGCGAGCCTGCCATCGATCTTCAACGGCCGGGATCTCACCGGCTGGACGCCCCCCGCCGAACCCCATTGGAAGGTCGTCGACGGAATCCTCGTCGGCGAGAACGACGCCGAGAAAAAGGGCTCGATGCTCTACACCGAGAAGGCCTACGGCGACGTGATCCTCGAAGGGGAGGTGCGCTTTGAAGGGGAGATCGACAGCGGGTTCATGGTCCGCAAGCCGGAATTGCAATTGCAGATCGGCGTCTCGCGCAGCCTCAAGCGCGACATGACCTGTTCGTTCTACGTCGGCAATTATCCAGAAGAAGCGCAGGCGAAGCGCGCCGGCGACTTGCTCAAGCCGGGAGATTGGAACCGGATCCGGATCCGTGCCGAGGGGGACACGTTCACCGTCTGGCTCAACGGCGAGCCGGTGTCGCAGTACACGTCGCCGAACTACGCCGACCCGGCCCCGATCGGACTCCAGATCCATGGCGGGCTTTCGATGAAGGTGGAGTTCCGCGACCTCCGCGCGCTGGAGCTTGAGTGAGCCGGACTGACCGGTACTCGAACTCAAACGTCGCTTCGGGGTCGCCCGTGCCCCGTCGCCGGACGTTCACTGCGGCCTTCGTGGCCTCCGTTCACTCGGAGCCTGCTTCGCTCCGCCTTCCATGGCTGCGCTCGCATCCTACGCCGGCTCTCGGAGCACGGGCGACCCCTCGCTGCAGCGCGTCAGGGTGAGCTATTTTTCCCCAGCGCGGAGGCGAGGCGGGGATCGGCGAACGCTTGAGGAGAGAGGAGGTGCCTCCGACGAACGACGAAACTTTTGCCGGCCCCGCCGACGGATCGCCCACAGGCAAGCCACCGAAAGGGTCGCCCCGAGTATCCAGCCCACATGCGACTCCGAGGCCCCGGCTTGGCATCCGTTTTCCGGGCCCGGCTACGCTCCCACGAAGCGGGCGATCCGGTCGAGGCCGCGCTCGAGCTTCTCTTCGCTCGAAGCAAAGCTCATCCGCACGTTCCCCTCGGCGCCGAAGGCACTCCCGGCCACGAGGGCGACATGTTCCTTCTCGAGCAGCGCCTCGCACCAGGCAGCGCTGGTCGTGATCCCATGGGTGCCGCGGGCGAGGATCGGGCTGATGTCGAAGAAGGCGTAGAAGGCGCCGCCGATGTCAGGAATGCGAACGCCGGGGATCGCTCGGAGCCGGGCCGCAACAAGATCGCGGCGGATCTGGAAGGCAGCGTTCATCGTGGCCACGCATTCCTGGGGGCCGCTCAGGGCTGCAAGCGCCGCATGCTGGCTGACGCTGCAGGGATTGCTCGTCTCTTGGCTCTGGAGATTGCCAATCGCCTTAGCGAGCGGCTCCGGGCAGATCGACCACCCGATCCGCCAACCGGTCATCGAATAGGTTTTGCTGACACCGGCGACAACGACGGTGCGATCGGCGAGGCCGGGGCGGAGGGTGGTGAACGAGACCGCCTGCCGGCCGTCGAAGACGAGTTGGTCGTAGATCTCGTCGGCGACAACCGAGAGATCGGCAGCGATGGCCACGTCGGCCAGACTCCCCAGCTCCTGAGGCGAATAGACCACCCCGGTGGGATTGCTCGGCGAGCAGAGGAGGAGCATCCGCGAGGCCGGGGTGAGCGCGGCGCGGAGGGCCTCCGGACGGAGCTTGAAATCATCCTCGAGGCGCGTCGGAAGAATCACCGGCCGCGCTCCGGTGAGCTTGATGAGCTCCGCATAGCTCACCCAGTAGGGGGCAGGGACGATCACCTCGTCCCCCTCGTCAAGGAGCGCCGTGAAGACGTTGTGGAGCGCGTGCTTAGCGCCGTTGGAGACGACAACCTGCGCCGCCGTCACCGCCAAGCCGCTGCGGCGGGTGTAGTCGGCGGCCACCGCTTTGCGAAGATCGGGGATGCCGGCCGCCGGCGTGTATTTCGTCCGCCCGGCGTGGATCGCCGCCTCAGCGGCCCGGCAGATATGGTCGGGGGTGGGAAAGTCGGGCTCGCCGACCGACAGATCGATGACATCGACCCCCGCCGCGGCCATGGTCTGGGCCCGGGCCGCCATGGCAAGCGTGGCAGAGGGCTCGAGCGCGTGCATCCTCGTGGCGAGGGCGAGCGGGGAGCGGCGAGCGGAGGACGATGGCGAAGAGGGCGAAGAGTGGGACATGCGGGTGGAGAGGGTGCGGGGGAGGAGCCGATACGAGAGGGGAAACGCGGCACGTTTTGCGTGCTGTCGGCGCGTCGTGCATGATACCACCGCCGTGACTGTTCCACAGCCGCCGCACGCTCCACCGACCCCAGGAATGCCCCAACCATGGCAGCCCCTCACGGCGATTCTTCCCCGCGATCCGACTCCCTCCCTGCCAGCCGTCCGCGCGGCCGCACGGGGCTGTGGCTCATCGGCGCCAAAGGGGGCGTGGCGACAACCGTGATCACCGGTCTGGCGGCCCTGGCCCGCGGCACGACCGAGCCCCATGGTCTCGTGACAGCGCTTTCACCCTGCGCGCGGCTCGATCTGGTCGGCTTCGACGAGATCGTCATCGGCGGCCACGACATCCGCCCTGGCCACCTCGCCGACGAGGCGCGGCGGATGTGGGTCGAGAGCCGGGCGATCACCCCAGAGGTGCTCGATGCCGCCGCCGACTCCTTCGCCACCATCGAGCAGCGGCTCCGCCCGGGCACCATCGTCGCCGCCGGGGACAAGATCCGCGAGCTCGCCGATCCCTCGGTCGCGAATGTCGTCGAGACCCCCCGGGAGGCGATCGACCGGATCCGGGCCGACA
>Ga0209829_10002842_pt1 | contig 12936 bp, 12 predicted proteins | sample C_140205_EF_Meta_FD_187311 | JGI IMG/M metagenome (GOLD analysis project Ga0209829, IMG submission 187311) | Freshwater microbial communities from Lake Croche, Canada to study carbon cycling - C_140205_EF_MetaG (SPAdes) (version 2) | ecosystem: Environmental > Aquatic > Freshwater > Lake...
GAGGTCGTGCCCTTCGAACTGCTCAAGAAGCACGCCGTGACATCGGTCTGACCGGCGATACCACAGCGGTAGACGTCACGTCTTCGGCGACGTGCCCGCTTCCTGCTTCGGTGCCGGCGGCGGTCGTCTCACCTTGAGAAGGAATGGTCCGGCCTCCGTGTCGACTTGCAGGGGCGTCGTCTTGAAGTCCGTGTACTCAGGCGGGACGACATCCTCGGGCAACGGACGCCGGTTGTCGCCGCTGATGAGAACCTTGAGCGACCCCTTGACGAGCCCATCGCCAGGCTTATGGCTCGTCGCGGACTGAAAAGCGCCGGTCTTCGGATCGACGGAGGCGATGCCGGGACGTGGGTGCGTGCGAGGGCTGTGAGGTGGCGCCATCGAGATGAATGTCAACGTCAACGCCCCAGCAGGAATCACCCCACCATCCTCGTACAGAACGGTTCCCGAGACACGTCGATACGAGAACGGATCGTCACCTCCACGGGAAAAAAGCCTGCTGACGAACGCCGCGCACACGACGACCCCCGCGATACCAAAAACCAGCATCGGCAGCGATAGAGAACGACGGGCGTCGGCGGACCGACTTGCACTCCTGGCGGTGGCGACGAAGCCTTCGCTCACAATTTCAGGCACCTCGCCCACCGGCATCCAGTCCTCCATGCCATCCCGCCACACCAGTGACTCCACCGTCAACGCGCCGCCTTCGACCATGTTGCGCAGTTGTCCAGCGGACATGGGCCCCAGCTTGGTGCCCCCAGCCTTGCAAAACCACCGATCCGACACGTCTGTTGAAGTCATGCAAGAGCCCCGTTTTGAGTTTGAATGGCGCTTGTTCGTCGATGCCGACAAACCATCACACGGCCTGCTCGTGCGGCCCGCCGCGTGCAGACAGACTGTCCACGAGTCAGTACGTCGATTCCGACACCGACTGGCCGTCATTCGAGACCATGATTCGATCCCATACCGACAGGTTGCCGATCGAACTCGGCAGGATCTGTATGAAATCGGTAATCCATCGAACCGATCCATCCGCCATGGCCACAAACACGCCGCCGGCGTGCATGCTCCGGGCCGTCTGCTGCATGTTGACCCATGGCCCGTATGAAACGGGCATGCCGGCGGCAACCAGGGCGTCTTGACCGCCAAAGGTGCCGATCAACTCCGGCGAAGTACAAATGTCGTCGGCTGCGAAATACCAGCAGTTCGGCCCGTAGTCATCGCCCATGACGCCGCCGTGCGCCCACAGGGATGAAGAGGACTTGCCCAGTGCCCACACGCCCCGCGGATCGGAATCGGCGACGCCGGCTCGAAGCTCCGCGATCAAGACCGTTTTGCTCGTGCCATCGAGCAGCTGCTGATGCTTGACGGCCGTGTTGCCACCCATGACCCCGGGCAGGCTTTTCCAATATGCCTCTTCCGCGCCACCCGCCGAATCAGGCCAGCCATAGTTGGCGAAACCGAGAGACCCGTTCGCCCCGTAGGTACCTCTGGCCCAACCATCGCCCAGAGATACAGTGGATGGACTGCTCGTTCCCCGGAAGGGTTGATGGACATTCGTATCGGATGGGCACTGGGTGAAAGCCAGCCGCGCCCCACGCGCCCCCTTATTGGAGTCGTCGGCCATTGGTTTACTCGTGTCGATGCTGTTCCGGACGGCGATTTCCTCAGCGAAGGCCAGGATGTTGACGACCCAATTCGGGCCAAGATTGGCGAGTTCCTCCATCCGGTTCGGGTTACCGTTGCCCGACGTTGAATAGCCATTCACGTGCGTGTATGCGGCGGGGAAACGCTTGTAGCTACCTTCATAATTGAGAACCGCCAGCCCCAGTTGCTTCAAATTGTTCTGACATGACGCACGTCGGGCCGCCTCCCGGGCCGATTGAACCGCCGGAAGCAGCAGCCCCACCAGGGTGCCGATGATGGCGATCACCACCAGCAGTTCGACAAGCGTGAAGGCCCTCCTGCCGTTGGTCGAGTGATGGCTTCCGTCGAGCATGGCTGGCCACTCCTGTGTCTGCATAGCTGACTGGGATGCTTTGTACGGGGGGTATATTCCGCCACATCGTAGTGCATGCAGGGGTGGTAGCTACCCATATCAGCATGAGCGAGAAATTGCGGTGCCGGGGGCCATCCAACCGCTTCTGTGACGCCTCGCGGGGGCGAATCTGCGGCGGCCGCGGGTGAATGTCGGGCCCCTTCGGCCCCCCCGCTGATCCCGTACACTTTCATTTTTTCGGTGGAGGACGGGATCACGCCCGCCCGACCCTACACGCCGCATGCACGCGATCCTGCCATTGGCGATCGGGTTCGTCGCCCTGCTCTATGCTTCCGTCGGCCATGCCGGGGCGACGGGCTATATCGCTGTGATGACGCTCCTGGGCATGCCATCCGCGGTGGTTCGGCCGACGGCGCTCTTGCTCAACGTGATCGTGGCGACGATCGCGAGCGACCAATTCATCCGCGCCGGGCACTTTCGTTCGCAGCTCTTCTGGCCCCTGGCCGTGGCGAGCGTGCCGTGCGCGTTCGTCGGTGGCACGCTCACCCTGCCCGCGGCCACATTCGAGGCGGTGCTCGGCGGCGTGCTGCTGGCGTCGGCGGCGCGGATGCTGCTCGATGCCCGCAGGCCGACGTCCGCGGATTCCCCGGCGGTCGAACCACTCGACACCAACCGCCCACCCATAGTGTGGGCGGTGATCGGCGGCATGATCGGCCTCTTGTCGGGGCTCACCGGGGTGGGTGGCGGCGTGTTCCTGACGCCGGCGCTTCTGGCGCTCGGTGCTGCTCCAGTGAAAAACATCGCCGCCGTGACAGCGCCCTTCATTCTCGTCAATTCGCTCGCGGGCCTGGGTGGCGGCCTACTCGCCGGTCGACCGTTTCCGGCCGCCGGCCTGCCGGTGATTGCGGCCGCGGTGCTCGGCGGCGCGATCGGCTCGCACGTCGGCGCGTTCCACCTGCAGACACGAACCCTGCGGCTCCTGATGGCAGCCGTGCTCGCGTTTGCGAGCGTGAAGCTGCTCGGCCGGCCGCTGGGCATGTGACCGAAAGGCTGGCTCTCCATCCAGGCTCCGTCCTCATCCAAGCCCGCAGCGCAAGCAAGGGAACACAGGTTGCCGCACGGGAATGCCACGTGGATTCCTCTCGCTTGCGCTTCGGGCTTGCATGGGAACCCGCGCTCCATCCTCATCCAAGCCCGCAGCGCAAGCAAGGAACTGCAGGACGACCTCACGGATCATGTGCGAGCCGTCTCAGTGTCCGCCCGCCGAGCTGCGAAGAAATCTCGTGCCGACCACTTCGGCCGCGATCGCGATCATCAGGTACAACCAAGACATCGTCGGCAGGCTCCATCCACAAGATGAAAAAAGACATCGATCCCGTTCCAGCACACAAAGTCACTCACAATGACACACGAGCACCAGCGCACCACACCCGACCGCGCCACACCCGACGGCCGCACGCTCGATGCCATCCTGGCCAACGCGAGCGCTGAGACACGGGCAACGATCGGCGTGCTGGGAGAAATTCTGGGACAGCAACCGGCGTCGGCCCTGTCGCCGACAGCGTTTGCAATTCTCCATCTGGGCGTGGATGCCACGCAGCTCGCGAGCACCAAGTATTCCGGTCCGAGCACATCGCTGGCGATCCTGGGCAACCTGCTGCGGATCGAAATGGAACGTCACTCGGGCGCCGTCATCATCGGCTCACCCGGCGACGGCCTGCCTCCCACCTGGTCGCAGCTCGACCTTGGGGCCGACGACAAGGTCTCGGTGCCGGGGCGTCTCATCGCCTTCTTTCCTGCGGGCACGCTCGACTCCACGCCTCTCTGCGTGCTCGTGGATGACCGGCATTGGAGCCGGGAATTCGCCATTCTCTCGAGTTCCGCCGGCAAGCCAGCCGCGGAACTGATGCTCAAGCAGTTCTGCGATCGGCTCAAGACCGTGGAGAATCCGCTGCGGGGACGGGTGCTCGAGGCCACGGTCGTCGAGGGCTGCCTGAAGCTGGGCATCACGCCGGCGCTGGCCAACCCGCGTGACAGCCTGATCCTGCCCGCGGATGTCTGGGCGGAGGTGGACGTGTTTCTCGCCGCGGCCACGAGCCGCCGGGAGATCATGCGCCGCCTGGGCCTGGGCACCAACCGCGGCATGCTCGTGGCCGGGCCGCCCGGCGTCGGCAAAACGCACCTCGTCCGTGTGATCGCCAGCGAACTGGGCGACCGCTACACGACGATCCTCGCCGACGCCAACGCCATGCGGCACATGATCGCCGAACTCTACGCGGCATCGGAGACCTTCGGTCCCACGCTCGTCGTGCTCGACGACATCGATCTGGTCCTCGGCCACCGCGATTCCAATGGCGACAACGGGGCGCTCGCCGACTTCCTTGCCACGCTCGACGGCGTGCTCGAGCGTGAGGCCATTCTCACGATCGCCACCACGAACGATCCCAAGGCCCTCGACCCCGCCGCCCAGCGGTCATCGCGGTTCGACATGGTCGTCACGCTGCCGATGCCCGACGAGGCCTCGCGGACCCGCATCCTCGAGCGTCATCTCGCGCCGCTGGGGCTGGCAATCGATTACGACGCGGTGGCAAAGTCGCTGGAAGGGGCGACCGGGGCGGACGTGAAGGAAGTGGTCCGCCGCGCGGTGCTCGAATACGGCGAACACTTCACGCAGGCTCAGATCCTCGACGTCACGAAGACCGGCCGCTGGCAGGCCGCCGTCAACCGCCGACGGTATCTGTCGTGACACGACGCCCGGGAAAATGGGGACGGGCTGTGCAAGGCCACCGTGGCGGCAAGTTTTCAACTTGTCCGTGACCCCGGCATCGGTTCCACAAGTTAAAAACTTGTGGCCACGGGTAGCAGCGAAAAATCGCTCCCGTCCCCATTTTCCTGCTACCAGGGGCTGTCGAAGGCGTTTTGAAAATGCTCGACGACCGGACGTGACCCCGCGGGCCCAAACGTCACGGTCACCACGTCGATCCGCACATGGCAGTCCTCGAGCCGGTGCCGGCGAATGTAGGCGGTGGCCAGTTCCGCTATCCGCCGCTGCTTCTGAAAGCCGACGGTTTCCGCCGGATGGCCGTGGGTGGTGTCGGTCCGCGACCGCACCTCGACAAACACCACCGTGCGGTCATCGAGGGCAACGAGATCGATGTCGCCGCGCAGCACCCGCTCCCGGCGGCCGACGATCCGGTAGCCCAAGCCGCGGAGGAACCGTTCCGCCTCGGCCTCGCCACGTTGCCCGAGCGCCTGCCGTGGATCACGCGGTTTCATGGCGAGTGCAGGACAGTGAGAACGTCAAACCTTGTCAGGCCTTGGCCTTGGCAGCAGCCTTCTTACCGGCTGCCTTCTTCGCAATCGCCTCGGCGTCTGCGACGTCGTCGCGCTTCTCGCGGAGACGCACCGACTTGCCGACACGGTCGCGGAGGTAATAGAGCTTGGCCCGCCGCGCCACGCCCGACCGCTTCACCTCGACCTTGGCGATTTTTGGTGAGTGGAGGGGGAACTTCCGCTCGACACCCTCGCCCGCCACGATCCGCCGGACGGTGAAGGTCTCCCGGCTCCCGGAGCCGCTCTTGGCGATGACCACGCCATTGAAAATCTGGACGCGCTCCTTCTCACCTTCGAGGATGCGGGTGTGCACATCGACGGTATCGCCGATGGCGAACTGGGGCACCTCCGACTTGAGGCTGGAGGCTTCGACTTTGGCGAGGATTTGCTGGCTCACGACGGCTCCTTTAGGAACGCTCTGGAGAAAGATTGGGGGAAAGCTCGGGGGAAGGCTCGGGGCAAGAACTGCGGGAAAGATTGGCTGGGACACGGCGACGGGTCGCATCAACGGCCTGTTCGTGCCGCCACGTTGCGATCCGGCCATGGTCGCCCGACAACAGCACGTCGGGCACGCGCAGGCCGCGAAACTCACGCGGCCGGGTGTATTGGGGGCCTTCCACCAGGCGGTCGGCGCCGGAGAAGGAATCCTGACGGGCACTCTCTTCGTCGCCCAGAACGCCGGGCAGCAGGCGGGCGACCGCGTCGACGATCACCATCGCCGCCACCTCGCCACCGGAGAGCACATAGTCGCCGATGGAGACCTCATCGGGCTGGAGTGTTTCGCGGACACGGTCGTCGAAGCCCTCGTAGCGGCCACACACAAGCACGATCCGCGGTTTGCGGGCAAGCTCCTCGACGCCGGCCTGATCCAACCGCCGCCCGCCGGGCGTCAGCATCACGAGATGGCCGGGGACATCGGCCTGCTGCTGCACGGCTTCGACGCACGACACGACCGGCCCGGGCATCAGCAGCATGCCAGGACCTCCGCCATACGGCCTGTCGTCCACCTGCCGGTGCACGCCCTCGGCGAAGTCGCGGATGTTCGTCAGGCAGACGTCGATCAGCCGCGAGCGACGTGCCTCGCCGAGCAAGCTTCCTTCGAGGAAGCCCGTGAACATCTCGGGGAATAGGGTGAGGATGTCGATGCGCATGGGAATGGCAGAGACCACTGGAACGGCAGGGGAGGGAACGGCAGATGGGGGTGGGCAGGCTTGATCAGGCTTGCTCTGGCTGCGATTCCCCACCGGCTTCGACCGCGGGGCTGGTGGCTTCGGCCACAGGAGCATCAGCCGCCGATTCCGCGATCGCTTCGGCAGGTGCCGCAGCCTCCACAACCGGAACCGCCGCACCAGGCACCGCCTTCGGCTCGGGCACGAACACTGGCTCGCCGGCTTCAGGCACAATCTTGGGCATGGAGAGCTTGGCGCGGGCCTGCTCCATTTCCTTCAGGTGGGTGCCATTCTTACCGTACTTCTTCACGAGCACACGCACTGCATCGCTCGGCTGGGCGCCAACGCTCAGCCAGTAGGCCACGCGGTCGTTGTCGAGCAGGCACCGGGCATCGGTATCGGGAACGGACGTATCGTAGGTGCCCAGCACCTCGATCACGCGACCGTCTCGCGGGCTCCGTCGGTCGGTCGCACAGATTCTGTAGAAGGCACGGTTTTTCCGGCCCATCCGCTTCATTCGAATCGCCACAGCCACGGTCAGAGTCTCCTCAGAAATGATTAGTCGAGCCCCTTAGCGTACCCGACCGGCGCCGGAACCCAAGCCCACCTTGCAGACCCCGGTTTTTCCAGTGTTTTTGCCGAATTCGCCGGCTGTCATGGGGCGGTGGACGGTGGTTCCACCCGGAGTCCCCCGGCTTCCGCCGGGGGCTTTGTGTCGAGTGAACCCTACCCGCGATTCTTGCGGCGGACTTCCTTCTCACGCTGCTTCTTCTGCTTGCGCCGCTCATCAGCGGTGAGCCGCTTGCCGGTGTCGCCCTTCGGCCTGCCGAGCCGTGCGGCGGGATTGCTCATCTGTGCCTGCAGTCGCTGCACCTCGCGGAGACGGTCCCGCATGCCCAGCCCCGCCATGCCCTTCATCATCGCGCTCATGCCGTCGAACTGTTTGACCAGATCGCCCACCTCGTGCGGGTCGACGCCCGCCCCCACAGCGATGCGGCGGCGGCGCGACTGGTCAATCACCCGCGAGGGATTGCGCCGCTCCGACGGCGTCATCGCGTCGATGATGCCGAACAGACGGTTGACGTCCTTGTCGAGGTCGGCGCCGGCCAGCATCTCCTGCATGCCGCCCATGCCCGGGATCATACCCAGCACCTTGCCCAGCGGGCCGAGACGGCGGGTCTGCAGCAGCACCTTCTTGAAGTCGTCGAGCGTGAACTCCCCTGCGCGGAGCCGTTCCTCCTGCCGCTTCATCTCATCCTGATCGAACTTGCGCTGGGCCTCTTCGACGAGCGTGACGACGTCACCCATGCCGAGGATGCGGCCCGCCATCCGCTCGGCATGAAAATCCTCCAGGGCATCGATCTGCTCACCGGTACCGACGAACTTGATCGGCACACCCGTCACGCTCTTCACCGACAGGGCGGCACCGCCACGGGCGTCACCGTCGAGCTTCGTCATGATGATGCCGTCGAGTTCGAGCGCCTCATTGAAGGCCTTGGCGCTCCTCACCGCGTCCTGTCCGGTCATCGCGTCGACCACGAGATAGACCTGGTCGGGGCCCACGGTGCGATCGATCTTCGTGAGCTCCTGCATGAGCGCCTCGTCGATCGAGAGGCGGCCGGCCGTATCGAGGATGACGACGGAGATGCCCTCCTTCTGAGCGCGGGCCACGCCGGCGCGGCAGACGGCTACCGGATCGGTGACCCCGTCCGGCACGTGCACCGGCACGCCGATCTGCCCACCGAGCACGGCCAGCTGCTCGATGGCCGCCGGTCGCTGCAGGTCGGCAGCCACGAGCATCACGCCTCGTCCCTGCTCCTTGATCCGCTTCGCCAGCTTGCCGCAGGAGGTCGTCTTGCCTGAGCCCTGCAGGCCGCAAAGCATCAGGATGGTGGTCTTGCCCGGTTGCAGGTGGAGCGAGTGGTCCACCGGCCCCATGAGGTTGACCAGTTCCTGGTGCACGATACCGACGAGCTGCTGGGCAGGATCGAGCGACTCGAGCACCTTCGAACCCACCGCATTGTCGACTACCCGTGAGAGAAACGTCTCGACGACGTCATAGGCGACGTCCGCTTCCAGAAGCGCGGTACGGACCCCCGAGAGCCCCTCGCGCATGTTCGCTTCGGTGAGCTTGCCGCGGCCCCGCAGGGTGTTGAGGGCGGACGTGAGCGAGGACGTGAGCGACTCAAACATGACGGCTCCGTGAGGGGAAAACGGGAGCCGAGAGTATACCGGGGACGGAAGTGATTTTCCGGTCCCATCCAAGCCCGCAGCGCAAGCAAGGGAATGCTGGGCCTTGGGATGACGCGACGCGCATTCCCTCGCTTGCGCGTCGGGCTTGCATGGGCGTGTCCGCGGGTGTTCCCGCCTCATCCCCGCCCCGCCGGTGACGAGCCGCTCGAATCGGGAGCAGGCACACTGCGTGCTGCTTGCCCGACGCTTGGCCGGCAAGAGCGGCGCATCACCGGAGGGGCGGACGATCACCGCCGTCGGTCAGCTAAAGGTCCCGGGCTCGACCATGACCGGCACCGAGGACGGCGACGACATCATGCCGCCGCCTTCACCGCACGAGCCACATGCTGGCCCGCATGCTGGCTCCTGCATCGGAGCCCCACAGGCGGGCTGACAGGGCTGGGGCTGCGGAGCCGCACAGGGCGCTGCACCTGCCGCACAGGGCGCTGCACCTCCCCCACAGGGCGAGCGGAACTCCATGAACGACGGACGGCGGCAGCTGTTCGCGCCGCCTAGACAACTGCTGCAACCCGGAGCGGCTACGAGGCTACCGAGGACGATCACGAGACACAGGGTACGGCACATGATTGGCATCTCCACCACCGCCGGTCCTGAAACGACCCGCGGTCGGACACGATGCGTCGTCCGCGACGACGCCTGCCAAACATTAGCTCACGATCCGCAACACGGTCGGACGGGCGAAACGATTTCTCCAAAAAAATTTCTTGCTGTTCGCCGCCCGCGATAACGACCTTGCCGACGAGGCATGACCGTAGCGATTGCGCCGGCTCTTCCTCTCGACCGGCCGTGCGGTCGCCATGATTCGCAGCCTAAAAACATGATTCGCCACCCGAAAACACGTGCTACTGTTGAGAACAGTCGATGAATAGCCGCGTCGCGGCACGGCTTGGTCTTTCATGTTTTCGGTGTTTATCTTGCGTCTGTACGCTGCACTCAAACCCTCCTTGGCCCTGACGGTGATTGCGGTGGCGTGCTGCTGCGCCGCGGGGGTCGAGGCGTCGCCATCGGCTGACGCCCCTATCGCGACAGACAGGGCGTCGAACGACGACGATGTCTGGGTCGTCAGCACACGACGCCTGCCCGACATCAGCCGCCTGCCAACGAACGTGACGTTCGGCGTGGAGCGGCTGACTGCTGATGCGACATGCAGCCGCTGGATTCAATCAGACCTGCCAAGCCTGCTGGACGATCCGCAGCGGCCGCTGATGATCTTCATCCACGGCAATCGCTACGATTCGGCCGACGCAAAGTCGCAGGGAGTGCTGCTGGCCCGCCGGCTGGCGGCCTGCCATCCCAAAGCTTCCAACGCCCGCACGGTGATCTTCTCGTGGCCGAGCTCCCGGGAGGGCCACTTGCTCCAGGACAGTCGCGCCAAATACGAGCGATCGATGACGGAAGGCCGCTATCTCGCCTGGCTGCTGGGGCAGATGGATCCCGGTCGGCCGGTGGCGATCGTGGCCTACAGCTACGGTGGTCTGATCGCTCTGGAGGCTCTCGACCATCTTGTCGGTGCCGAACGGTCGGGACGCTCCAACCTGCAGCCGTGGCTCGACCGCCCCGCGAGGCTGCATCTCGTGCTCGTGGCGTCGGCGGTGCAACAAGACGCCCTGGCTCCGTGCGGCGAATACCGGAAAGTGCTCCGCTGCGTCGACCGGCTGACGCTCTTGAACAACACGCGTGACAACGCGCTGCGATTCTTCGAATTCGTCGATCCCGATCTGCGGACCGAGGCACTCGGGCGCGAGCACATGCCCGCCCGCTGGTTGCCGCCGGAGATCGAGTTCGTCCAGGTCGATGCCGCGCCTATCATCGGCAAGAGCCACCGCTTTCCGCCCTACATGGAGTCGCCGTCGCTCCGCAAGCGGCTGGCGACCGGAGCCCTCGACGGTCTGACTGACGACTGACAGCCCGTGAGCCAATTCTGGCTTAACCGAGCTGGGCGGCAAACCACTCGGCCGTCAGGGCCAAGCCCGCGTTGAGTGCGATCGTCGGCTTCCAGCCGAGCAGTTCACCGGCGCGGCGGGCGTCGACGAGGTTTGACCGCAGGTCGCCCGGCCGGGCTGGCCCGTGCTCCGGTGGCGGCAGCGTCGCCCCCCGACCACGACGGGTGAGGGCGTCGCCGACGGCGGTGCGAATCATCGCCTCGAGGTCGTTGACGTCGGCTCCGAGGCCGGTGCCGATATTCAGGCTCGTGAGCGTGCCCGGCGCTACTGCAGGCAGGTCGGCCGTCAGGGCGAGCACGTTGGCGCGGGCGACGTCGGGGCCGAAGACATAGTCGCGGACGTAGCGACCATCGCCATTGATGCGATCCGGTTCGCCCGCCAGCAGCTTCTTGCAAAAGATCGCCACCACGCCGGCCTCGCCGTGTGGGTTCTGTCGGGGACCGTAGACGTTGGAATAGCGAAGGGCGACCGTCGCCATCTGGTGCTCCTCGGCGAAAAACTTCAGATACCGTTCGCCCACCCACTTGGTGATGCCATAGGGGCTGACCGGATTGGCGGGCGTCGATTCGGGAGCCGGCGTCGTCACTTCCCCATAGAGCACGCCGCCGCTCGACGCGAAGACAACGCGGCGGCAGCGGTGCCTGGCCGCAGCGTCGAGCACGTTGATCAATCCAATGCAGTTGACCTGGGCATCGAAGAGGGGCTCGCGGACCGACCGGCTCACCGACATTTGCGCCGCCTGATGGCAGACTGCATCGGGCCGTGCCGCCTCGAAGACGCGGGCGACCGCCTGCGGATCGACGATGTCAGCAACATGGAGCGGCACGCCGGCGGGCAGGTTGTCGCGAGACCCGCTGGAGAGGTCATCGAGCACCTCGACGCGGTGCCCCGCCGCCAGGAGACCGTCAACAATATGGCTGCCGATGAATCCGGCGCCGCCGGTGACGAGGACGTTCATGAATGTGTCCGTTCCAAGCTGGTCTGGGCCGGAAGCCGCGGGCCAAGGGAAGCCGCGGGCCACGGGAAGCCGCCGGGCCACGGGAATCGCTGGATGGGGAATCGCCACTGAAACTGCTGCACGACGATCATACGTTCGCCACTTTTGCCTGCAAACACAGCGCAAAAACAGCCATTCACGGACGAAACCGTGTCGCTGGAGGCAGCTCACCCGATGTGTCCGGAGGAAAACCGGTACGGCCCGCCAGCGAGAGCGGCCGGCTTTTCAGCATTTTTGAACCCGAAATATCGGGTGGCCTGTTCCTTGACTCTGGTGTGTCCCGGCTGAAAATGACTGCTACCTCAAACTGTGGGGTGGTTTCTCCCGTAGGATTTTTTCTGCCGTTCCCGCAGTCCACCCAGTTTCCCAGCCAGTCCGTTCTCGGCCTCGTTTCTGTTCCTAAGGTGACCCATGCCGTTGTCTCTCCTGCAGTCCATCGTCCGCCAGTCCATCGTCCGCATATGTGTCGCCGCCACGAAGCCAACGCGGCAACGCCGGTCCGCCGCCGGGCTCAGGAGCCGAGAAGCGACGATGGGCCTCGAGTCGCTCGAACAGCGGATGGCGCTGACGGTGGCGGTGCCTTCCATCAGACTGACTGCGGCAAGCGACACCGGCATCCGCAACAACGATGGCGTCACGAAGCTCGACCGGCCGGTGTTTACTGGCGCGGCCCCTGCCCGGTCGATTGTGTCCATTTATTACAACGGCGATCAACTGCTCGGCACCACCACCTCTGTCCGTGGGGTATGGAGCCTGCGCCCACAGACAGCGCTGCCGTCTGGCCCTCACACCATCACGGGCAAAGCCGTGCTGGGCACTCAGTCCCCGATCACACTGCGTCCGTTTTCGATGATCGTCGATCGCGCGGCGCCCACCATCGCCAGCCTCACGTGGAACTCGGGCGATGGATCGACACTGACATTCTCCGAGCCGGTGTCAGGGGTGCAGGCTGCAAACCTGCGGCTCACAGGGCGGACGGAAGTTGGCGTGTTAACCAACGTGCCCATTAACGACAACAGGGCTAGAGGATTAGTTGGGCCGATCACGGAGTTTCGGTTCGACAACAACACGAAGTTTGTTTTTAAGGAGCAGCGCGCCCTCGCTTTCTCTGGAAACTACACCCTTTCTTTCGTGAAGACAGGCGTCGTGGACCAGGCCGGCAACCCACTGGCGGCCGGTGCCTCGTACAGCTTCACGATCAACTGACCGCGGGCCCTCGCAAGAGCATCCTCTCTGTCCGTA
>Ga0209829_10002843_pt1 | contig 12935 bp, 13 predicted proteins | sample C_140205_EF_Meta_FD_187311 | JGI IMG/M metagenome (GOLD analysis project Ga0209829, IMG submission 187311) | Freshwater microbial communities from Lake Croche, Canada to study carbon cycling - C_140205_EF_MetaG (SPAdes) (version 2) | ecosystem: Environmental > Aquatic > Freshwater > Lake...
ACCACCCCAAAGAAGCAAAACCAACCCAAGCGCCGGGTGTCATGAATCCTGGCGCAACGACTTAACCCCTCCGGTGTCATTTATCATTGGCGCAATACGGAGGGGGGTAACCCTGTGGTCATGCAATGGACTACCCTGCTAGTCATCGTGGCGATTTTCTTCATGGTTTTTCTTTTAAAGCGAACCAGTGAAATATCCGCCGCCGAGGCCTTGGAGCAGTTGAAGAAAGGGGCGCTGGTCATCGACGTGCGCAGTCCCGGCGAATACAACGCCGAGCATTTACCCGATGCGATCAACCTGCCGCTGGATGGGATCGAACTCGCCGCAGCGCAGCGGGTGCCGGATAAGGATCGGGTGCTTTTGCTGCATTGCCAGAGCGGCATGCGCAGCGCCATGGCGAGGCGCAAATTACAGGCCGTCGGCTACACCAACGTGTTCGATCTGGGCGCGCTGGGACGTGCCAGAGAGATTGTTGACAAGACCGGTGGCGACTGAGAATGTGGCTCTGGAGTTCAACTTGCGGCCTTGAATTCCAGATAGGCGACGGTCATGCCGGGATAGTTGGGAGCAGGCCCTGTGGGTATTTTCCAACGTGAGCAGTCACCGCGCGCTTGCAGGGCCGGGTGAATCTGGTACGCTCCCAGCTATGGCAAAACGTGTCTTGTGTCTGTTAGTCGATGGGTTTGAGGAAACCGAAGCTGTCACACCGGTCAATTTGATGCGGCGTGGTGGACTCGAGGTGGTCACCGCGTCGCTGCATGGCGGGGTGGTGGAAGGGCGCGGTGGGCTGCGGCTGGTGCCTGACGAGGATTTTGACAACATCGAGCCGCAAGCCTTTGATTTGCTCTATCTGCCCGGCGGACCCGGGGTGATGGAGTTGCTGGCAGATGGTCGCGCGGCAGAGGTGGCGCGGGAGTTTTATGCGGCGGGCAAACCGGTGGCCGCAATCTGTGCTGCCCCGTTGATCCTACAGGCCGCTGGCTTGTTGCAAAACCACCGCTTCACCGCCCACTTCAGCGTGCATGGTCAATTGCCAGGGGTGGTCGATGCGCGGGTGGTAGAGGACGGCTTGATCCTTACCTCACGCGGCCCGGGCACGGCGGTGGACTTCGGGTTGGCGCTGGTGCGCCGGTTCGCCGGGGAGGCGGCCCAACGCGAGGTGGCCGCGGCAATCATGGTGTGAGGCTGGGCCGGCGCTTAATTATCTAATGTGCGCTTGCCTTAGCCAGCGTTGTCGGGGATGGTCGGTGCTGTGACACCCGATCCCCGCAAGCCATGGTGGCTGCTGCCTAACCTGCTGAGCCTTGATGCTCCGCTCGTGGCGGTGGTGTGGCTGTGCCTTTTTGCCAAGACCTGGGGGGTCAGCTACAATCCGGCGCATGGTTATGTGCTGCTGGCGCTGGGGGTGTGGGTGCTGTATGTGGCGGATAGATTGCTAGACTACACCCTCCACGGCGATGCGCCGCGGTGCAAGTCGCGGCACCACTTTCACCGCAAACACTGGCGCAAGTTTGTGTGGGGTGCGCTCGCCGCCGCGAGCGTCGTAATGGTGATTGTGCTGATGCGGAGCCCGATGGCGATGTTTTCATATCTACTTGTCGAGGGGGTGCTGGTGGCGGTTTTTTTTGCGATAGCCGCGTTTACGTCTTCCGCAACAGAGGAGGTTCCCTATGCCAAAAACATTGTGGCAGGTGCCGCCTTTGCCTTCGGCACCGCTTTGGTGGCGCACGTTTACTTGTACGACCGGGGCATCCGCGATTTGTTGCTATCGCGGGAGTTTCACGCGTTTGCAGTGTTGTGCATTCTGAACATTTCCGCGATCGACTTGTGGGAGCATGCTAGTCGCCATTCCGATCCGGAGGTGCAAGCCACTGACGAGTTGTCGCTCACCCTGCCGCTGACATTGCTGGCGGGAGCCTCGTTGTTTTTCGCAGTGCAGGCCCAGCCGCACGGCTCGCGACCGTTTTTCTACGCGGTGTTGACAGGCGCGGCGCTCTTGCACGTGGTCAACCGGATGCGGGCGAGATTTTCCTTGGAAGCGTTGCGGGTGTTAGCAGACCTAGCCTTAGTGGTGCCGGCGCTGGTGTTTTTTTCCTTTCCGGGTGCCTGACCATGAACGATGCCGCTAGCCTGCGTCTGGTTTTTGTTGCCACCGGCGATATTGCCTTGCCAGTTTTCCGCCACTTGTTGGAGCTGGGGCCGCGGCCGCTGGCATTGCTGACCCAGCCAGACAAGCCGGTGGGCCGCCACCAGACATTGTTGCCGCCGACCCTCAAGCTGGAGGCGCTCCAGGCCGGTGTGGCGGTGTGGCAACCGGCGGTCATCGGGGATGTGAGCGCGGAGTTGGCGGCACTCGCCCCAGACGTCATCGTGGTGATGGCTTACGGGCAAATCCTCCGCGCCAATATTCTGTCACTGGCCCGCCTCGGTATCGTCAATTTGCATGCCTCACTGCTGCCGCGGCATCGGGGTGCCTCGTGCATCCAGGCGGCCATCGACGCTGGCGACGCAGCTACCGGAGTGAGCGCCATGCACGTGATCCGCGAACTCGACGCCGGGGATGTGATCTGCGCCAAAGCCATCCGAATCGATGCTGCGGAAACCGCCGGCAGTTTGCATGAGCGGCTTGCGGTGTTGGCACCTAAGGTGCTCGCCACAACCTTGCGCCGGCTGGCCTCCGGCACCGCTACGCGCACGCCGCAGGATCCAGTCCTGGCCACTTATGCCCCCAAGTTGGAGCGCGAGCACGGCCGCATCGATTGGTCGCTGGACGCCGTGGCGCTGGAGCGGCGCATTCGTGCATACGACCCGTGGCCGGGCACGTTCACCGTGCTCCGTGAGGCGGGGCAACCCAAACGCCTGAAGATTTTCCCACCGGTCGATGTCTGCCATGGCGAACTGCCGCCGGGGGAGTTCTCCACGGCCGACGGCCACCTCAGAGTCGGTTGCGCTGCGGGCACCCTGCGCTTGCACACAGTGCAGCCCGAGGGCGCGCGGCGAATGAGTGCCGGCGAGTACCTGCGCGGTCGCCAGCACGGCGGCGCGGGAGCCTGAACCCGGGTGACTCGATCCCGGCTCGAATTATGGACGGTCCTTGCGCACGACGACAATAAGGTCGTCGCTCCCTACCATGCGTCGTCCGCGCCAAGTTACTCGGGAAGGCTTACGGGCAGCGCAAGAAGCTCCGCAGTCAGATCAACTCCGTTAGGACATTCTGATGTCCGATCGGACGCCAGGATGTCCAAGTGGTGCAACCGGTTCGTTGCCCAAAATGTTGGTGCGGCCAACCGGGACATGGTTAGAACGGGGCGGTGATCGGCCGCAAGGAATATGTGAACGAGTGTCGGGTCTGCAAGTCTTGCCTCGTGGGTCTGAGGCGAAGCCTCGCTAGGCGACGGTCCAAGTGGCGTTGCCATGGAGCAATTCCTGCCAAGTGCCGGTGCCGCGTTTGGCTTGGGCTTGGGCGATTTGCTCGTGCATGAGCGTTTCGTAGGTGGGCTTTTCAATCTGGCGGATGATGCCCATCGGGGTTGGGAAATCGGGTTCGCCCATGGTGGCGAGCAAATGGGAATACAGCGGGCCGGCTTGTCCGGGTTGATGGACGAGAATTTCGCCGGGAGCGGCGCTAGCGGCATCGATCACTTCCGGGGTGAGGCCGTTGAGGCGGATGCCCTTGGACTTATTTTTGCCGAAGAGCAGCGGTTTGCCGGTTTCGAGGAAGAGCATTTGCTCGTCGCGGTTTTCCTTGGCGTAGACGGAGTCCCAGGTGGCATCGTTAAAGATGACGCAGTTTTGGAAAATCTCGACAAAGGAAATCCCCTTGTGCTGATGGGCAGCCTTGAAGGTCTCCACCATGTGCTTGGGATTGTTATCCACCGTGCGCGCTACAAACGTGGCCTCCGCTCCCAGTGCGAAAAGCACCGGGTTGAGCGGGTTCTCAAAGGATCCGCTCGGCGAGGTCTTGGTCTTGGTTCCCACCGGCGAGGTCGGGCTGTACTGGCCCTTGGTCAGACCGTAAATCCGGTTGTTGAACAATAAAACGTTGATGTTGATATTGCGACGCAACAAGTGGAGGAGGTGGTTGCCACCGATGCTCAGGCCGTCGCCATCGCCGGTGATGATCCACACCGAGAGGTCGGGGTTGGCGATTTTCACGCCGGTGGCGACGCATGGGGCGCGGCCATGGATGGTGTGAAAGCCATAGGTGTTCATGTAGAATGGGAAGCGGCTGGAGCAACCGATGCCACTGATCAGGGCGAAATTTTCGCGGGGCACGCCGAGTTCGGGGAAGGTGCGCTGGAGCGAGTTGAGGATAGCGTAATCGCCGCAGCCGGGGCACCAGCGCACTTCATTGGGCGGCACAAAGTCCTTGCGGCTTAATTCCGGGAGGGCGGGGATGTTTTGTGCGAGAGAGGGTTGGATTGGAGTGTCCATGGGGTATTAGGCGTTGAGGAGTTCGAGAATGCGGGCACGAATTTCGCTGATCTTGAAGGGTTGGCCTTGAACTTTGGGCATTGACAGGGTGTCGACCAAATAGTTGGCCCGGATGAGGACATTGAGCTGGCCATTGTTGAGTTCAGGAATGAGCACCTGTTCAAAACCCGCGAGCAGATCCGCCAGATCGGCGGGTAGCGGATTGAGGTGGCGCAACGTGCTGCCGCTCACCGCGTGCCCTTCGCTGCGCAGAGTGGCTACAGCCGAGGTGATGGCCCCATGCGTGCCGCCCCAGCCGAGGACCAGAATCTTACCGTTGCGCTCACCGATGACGTTCATGGGCGGCAGGTCTTTGGCAATGCCGGCCACCTTGGCGGCCCGCAGGGTGGTCATTAAACTGTGGGTTTCCGCATCGTAGCTAATGGCGCCCTTCTCATTTTTCTCGAGGCCGCCGATCCGGTGTTCGAGGCCGGGTTGGCCGGGGATGGCGTGGGTGCGGGCGAGGGTATGTGGATCGCGGGCAAAGGCCACGTAGGGCTTGGATTCGTCGGCGAAGGGTTTGGAGATATCCGGCAGCGTCGACTCGTTGGGCACCAGCCATGGCTCGGAACCGTTGGCCAGATAACCGTCGGTGAGCAAAATCACCGGAGTCGAGTATTGGATGGCAATGCGCGCGGCCTCAAAGGCTGCGGCGAAACAATCCGATGGAGAATTGGCGGCCACGATGGGCAGCGGGCTTTCGCCGTGACGGCCGTACATGGCTTGGAGCAGGTCGGATTGTTCCGTCTTAGTCGGCAACCCGGTGCTCGGGCCGCCGCGTTGGATGTTGACAATGACCAGCGGCAACTCGGTGGTGATGGCCAGGCCGATGAACTCGCTCTTCAAACACATGCCCGGACCGCTGGTGGCGGTGGCACCGAGTTTGCCGGTGTAACTGCCGCCCAGAGCGATGCCGATGGCGGCGATTTCATCCTCGGCCTGCACCGTGGTGACGCCGAAGTGTTTGTATCCGGCCAGCGTCTCGAGCACCGAGGTGGCAGGTGTGATCGGATAACCGGAAAATAGCAAGTCGCGACCGCTGCGCCGCGACGCCGCTATCAGTCCTAGCGCGGTGGCTTCATTACCGGAAATTTTCCGGTAGATACCGGGTTCCACCACGGCGCGCGCCACCCGGTAGCGCTCGATGGTGAGTTCGGACGTTTCGCCGAGGAAATAGCCAGCTTTGACCACCGCCGCGTTGGCGGCGGCCAGATCGGGCAGTTTCGCCTCCCATTTTCCTTGGATGTAATCGAGGGTCGGTTCGATAGGGCGGCTATAGACCCAGAACATGAACCCGAGGGCTAGGAAGTTTTTGCAACGGAGTTTCTCACGGTTCGTCAGCGGACTTTCCTTGAGGGCTTCCAGTGCTAGGGCGGTGATATTGAGGGCAATGAGAATATATTTTTCTCCCAGGCTCGGGTCGTCCAGCGGATTACTGGTGAAACCAGCCATCTTCAGGTTGTCTTCGGTGAAGGCGGCGGTGTTGACCACCAGCAGGCCACCTAGGACCAAATCCGGCAAGTGCACGGCGAGGGCGGCTGGGTTCATGGCCACCAGCGCGTCGGGTGCATCGCCGGAAGTGAGCACCTTGCTGCTGCCAAAGTGGACTTGGAAGGCGGAAACGCCGCCGATGGTGCCGACTGGGGCACGGATTTCCGCGGGATAATCCGGGAATGTAGCGATCGAGTTGGGAACGGTGACGCTGGTGTCGGTGAAACGTTCGCCTACGATTTGCATACCGTCGCCGGAATCTCCGGCGAATCGGATCACCACTGATTTCATCTCGCGAAAGCCGGGGGTAGAGTCGGACATAAGGTGTGTGTTTCTTGCTCGGGCCAGAAAGTGGTAGGAGTTCGCCTCGTTGTCAATCTACTTAGTGCTCATGGTTGTTTGATAGAGGCACCTGGTAGGATGCCATGCCACGCCACCGGTCGCCAGCGCGGGAAGCATTGGCCTCACAACTTGGTGGTTGCTCTGCGGGGCCGATCCGGCTTGGCTACGGCATGCGAATTTCCCGCCAGGCTCTACATGACTGGCTGCCATCCTTGCTCTGGATGGCGCTGATTTTCTCGGCCTCGAACGATGCCGGTTCGGCACAGCATTCCTCCAGATTGTTCGAGCCATTGATCCGCTGGCTGTTTCCTTTGATGGTTCAAGCTCGCGTCGATGAAATCCATTATCTGTTCCGAAAATGCGCCCACCTCGCGGAATTCGCCTTACTCGCCATACTCGTTTGGCGGGCAATTCGCCATGCCACACCGAATCGGCCGCCCCCCTGGCGCTGGTCGCAGGCAGCTCTCGCCCTGCTGTTTGTAGCGCTCTACGCGGCCAGCGACGAATTCCATCAAATGTTTATCCCCGGTCGCTGTGGTCAGGTCTCCGACGTGTTCGTCGATGCCTCTGGCGGCGCCATCGGACTCGGTTTGCTGTGGCTCGTAGGCAAACTCCGCAAACGTTGGTAAGCGCCTCCCGCAAGCCATGCACTGCCGCTCGGCGACCCATGGGCGCATTTAGTCAAAATGAGGGTTGCCCGCCCCAGCCAAATGGTTTCCACTCCACTCCATGCGTTACGAACCTATTGACCCTCAGTTTTTCCTCCTCAATCGCGAGCGCCTGCGCAGCCTGCTCAAGCCTAACAGCATTGTGATTCTCCGCGCCAACGACATCCTGCCGACCAATGCGGATGCGACGATGGCGTTCAAACAAAACACCGACCTGTTCTATCTGACCGGGGTGGATCAGGAAGACACGGTGCTGGTGATGATGCCCGATGCGGTGGATCCGAAAGACCGCGAGCTGCTCTTCGTCAAGGAAACCAGCGAGTTGATCGCCATCTGGGAAGGTGACAAGCTCACCAAGGAGGCCGCACGCGCCGCCAGCGGCGTCGAGCGGGTCGAGTGGAGCGCCGCGTTCGATGCCATGCTGCACCGCCTAGTGCCACAGGCCGATCACATCTATCTGCTCACCAATGAGCACTTGCGCGCCACCGTGGCGGTGGAAACTGCCAATGCCCGCTTCGTCAAGGAATGCCAGAGCCGCTATCCGTTGCACTGCTATGAGCGGCTCGCCAAGCTGATGAACCGCCTGCGCATCTCCAAGCAGCCCCTGGAAATCCAACTTTTGCAAAAAGCCTGCGATATCACCGAGGCCGGCTTCCGCCGCGTCCTCGGCTTCATCAAATCCGGCGTGGGCGAGTGGGAAATCGAGGCCGAGTTAGTTCATGAATTCATCCGCCGCGGGTCGCGCGGCTTCGCCTACGGCCCGATCATCGGCTCGGGCAAAAATGCCTGCGTCCTCCACTACCTTGAAAACGACAATATCTGCCGCGATGGCGAAATGGTGCTCATGGATGTGGCTGCCGAGTATGCCGGATGGAACTCCGACCTGACCCGCACCGTGCCAGTCAACGGCCGCTTCTCCCAGCGCCAACGCCAGGTGTACGATGCGGTCCTGCGCGTCCTGCGCGGTGCCAACGACATCCTCCGCCCCGGCATCCGCCCGATCGAATACCAGCAACAAACCGTCGAACTGATGGAACGCGAGCTGATCGGACTCGGCCTGATAGACGCCAAGGCCGCCAAGCAGCAGGGGCCCGACAAGGCGCTGGTCAAGCAATACTTTATGCATGGTACGTCCCACCATCTCGGGCTCGATGTGCACGACGTGTGTCCGCCGCACGAGGTGTTTGCAGAGGGGATGGTCTTCACCATCGAGCCGGGCATTTACATCCGCGAGGAAGGCCTCGCCGTGCGCCTCGAAAACGATGTGTTCATCGGCAAGCACGCCAACTTCGACCTGATGGGCAACATCCCTATCGAGGCCGACGAAATCGAGGCCCTCATGGCAAAATAACCAGCCTGCTCTGGTCCCTGCCCGCATGAGAGTTTTTTACACCGATCTTATGAAACCATTCGCCAAACATCTACTTCCCGCTATTGCCGCAGCTCTGACCTGCATCGCCGCGGCTGAGCCGACGCTCAAGCCCCTCAAGGCTCTGCTGATCATCGGTGGCTGCTGCCATGACTACGCCACCCAAAAAGAAATCCTCTCGGCCGGCATCGCCGCACGGGCCAACATCCAGGTCGATGTCTGTTACTCACCCAACACCAGCACTAAAGCAACTTTTTCCTGCTACGACAAGGCTAACTGGGCCGATGGTTATGACGTTATTATTCACGACGAATGCTCGGCCGACATCAAGGATGTGGCGGTCGTGAACCGGATCCTCGAGCCACACCGCAAGGGGGTTCCGGCCGTCAATCTGCATTGCGCCATGCACTGCTACCGCACCGCAGTGGATGTCGGCAAGCCAGCGGCGTCGGGCACCGAAGGCGCTCTGTGGTTCGATTTTCTAGGACTCCAATCCAGCGGCCACGGCGCGCAATTGCCGATCGAAGTGAGTTATCTTGATGCCGCCAAGCCGATCAGCCAAGGACTCGAAGATTGGACGACCATCAAAGAGGAGCTCTACAACAACATCAGCATCCACTGCAGTGCCAAACCCTTGGCCTGTGGCAAGCAAGGCGCCACCACCACCGTGATTGTCTGGACTAATGAATACGGCGATAACAAGACCCGAGTGTTCTCCACCACCCTCGGCCACAGTAACGAAACGGTGTCGGACAAGCGCTACCTCGATCTGGTGACCCGCGGGTTGCTGTGGTCGTGCAACAAGCTCGGCTCAGACGGCAGTCCGCATGCCGGCTACGCCCGCCCAGCCGCCGCTGGAAAATGAGGTGTCCGGCAGCTCTGCGAATGGCGGCGGATGGGCTGCTAGCCATGGCCAAACTCCTGGCAGGATGCCCGGACTACGGAGGCGCGGGCAGCCTGCCCGCTGCCATTCTTCATCTCGATATTGGCCGAGATCAGGTATTTGGAGTTCTTTGATTATCTTTCTAGCAAAATGCTATCTCCCAAGACCACCAGTTCCACGCTGCCGCGCAACGTCTGATCGAGGAATGGGGTGTTGCGGGACTTGGATTGCATGAACTCCGCCGTGAAGGTGGTTTCGGCGTCTGGATCAAAAAGAATCATGTCGGCTGCTTGGCCCTCGGCAATGCTGGCAACCGGCAGACCCATCAGGCGGCGGGGTTCGGCGGAATAGCGCTTGACCAGCAAATCCCACCCGAAGATACCGGTGGCGACAAAGTGGTGATAGAGTGAGACCAAGGCGGTATCCAGACCGGTGACGCCATTGGGGGCACTAACAAAATCCTGGGATTTTTCAAAGGGTGTGTGCGGCGCGTGATCGGTGGCGATGAGGTCGAACACGCCGTCGATGAGTCCTTGCAGCAGCGCCGCGCTATCGGCCTTGGTGCGCAACGGCGGGTTCATCTTGTAATGGGTGTCGAAGTCGCCGATGTGCTCCTCGTTGAACAACAGGTGATGCGGGCTGACCTCGGCGGTCACCCGCACATCGCCACGGTTTTTCCACCAGCGGATGGTTTCCATGCCGAGCTTGCTGGAGACATGTTGGATATGGATATGAGCGCCGGCGGCGTGGGCCAAGCGAATATCGCGATCGATGATGATTTCCTCGGCGCAGGCCGGCGACCCCTTGATGCCGAGTCGATAACTCATCACTCCCTCGTTGAGCGCACGTGGCCCCGCCAACTCGGCAACCTCGCAGTGACTGGCAAAAAACATGCCAAATTCCCCCGCGTATTGCATCGCCCGAAATAACACCGCCGGGTCGGCAGTGGTGTCGCCATCATCGGTGAGCATTTTCACGCCCAACGCCCGCATCCCGTCGATCGCGGCGAGCTCCTTGCCCTGACGCCCCTTGGTCACGCAGCCGGAGGTGAGCACTGGAATGCGGGCGTGACGGCGGGCGGATTCCAGTACGCTGGCTACCAGCGTGGGGCTATCAAGGGCGGGTCTTGTGTTAGGCATCATCACCACCCCGGTCACCCCGCCATTGATGGCGGCCGCGCTGCCGCTGGCGATGGTTTCCTTGGTCTCGAAGCCTGGTTCGCGGAAATGCACATGTGCGTCGAACATGCCCGGCATCAAAATCCGGCCGCCGGCATCGATGACGCGGGCGGCGGCTGGCACGGAGAGCGCGGTTCCAATCTGTTGGATCTTGCCGTCGGTGACCAGCACGTCCGCATGGGTGAGGGCGGGTGAGTTTTCGTTAGCGATACGGGCGTTTTGGATGAGGAGTGTCATGGGGAGAAGATTGGATGGATCGAAACGCGGAGGCGCAGAGGTCGCAAAGAGCGGCGCAGAGGTGGGAGTGTAAAGATGTTAGATTGCGAGAGAAACTAATAACTCATAACCTACAACTCCTACCCAATAACCGCGCCCGGCTTGAGCCAGTAGAGCACGGCCATTCTAACAGCGATGCCGTTTTCTACCTGATCGTTGATGAGGGAGCGTTCGTAATCCATGACGGCGTCGCAGAGTTCGACGCCGCGGTTGACCGGGCCGGGATGCATGATGTAGAGGCCGCGCTCGCGGATCTCGGCGAGGCGCGCGTCGGTGACGCCGTAGAGATGGTGGTATTCGCGCAGGCTGGGGAAGTATTGCGCGTCCTGGCGCTCCATTTGCACGCGCAGCAGATAGACCACGTCCGGAGCCCACGCCATCGCCGCTTGATAGTCGGTGAAGCGGAGGATGTTTTCCGGACCGGTGCGCGGCACCAACGAGCCGGGTCCGAGATAGGCGACCTCGACGCCGATTTTCTTGAGGATGGTGCTGGTGGAGCGGGCAACCCGCGAGTGCAGGATATCCCCTACGATGAGGACACGCTTGCCGGCGGGATCGGGAAATTTTTCCTTGATGGTAAAGGCATCCAGCAATGCCTGGGTGGGGTGGGCGTGGGCGCCGTCGCCCGCATTGATCACCGAGGCGCGGGTCAGTCGGGCGATGGTGGCGGGCAGACCGGAGCGACTGTGGCGCACGATGATGAAATCCGAGCGCATCGCCTGTAAGGTCTCGATGGTTTCCCTAACCGACTCGCCCTTGGTGATGGAGGAGTGAGCGACATCGAAGTTGGTGACATCGGCGGAGAGACGTTTGGCGGCGACCTCAAACGACGAGTGGGTGCGGGTGCTCGCCTCGTAAAACAGCATGAGCACGCTTTTGCCCTTGAGCGCCGGAACTTTCTTCACCGAGCGGGTGAACAAATCCTTGAATGGAATGGCTTGCTCGAGGAGATGTTCTATTTCCTCGCGCTTAAGAGACTCGATATCTAGCAAATCTTTATGTGGCATGCCGGAGTTGGGAAAAGTAGTGGATGACAGAGAAGACGAGGGCGAAGAATACGATGATGGCGATGAAAGCGGCGTGGTGGCGCGAGAGGGAGTTTCTGGCGTAAATAACTGCGGCGACGACTAACGCCGCGAGCGTGCAGGCGGTGAGCAGATGATAGCCTTGGCTCCACGCCATGGCGAGCGTATAGGAACCGGTGAGACGCGACAATCCGTCTAGCAAGGTCGGCGCGGCGGCGCCGCCGCAGGCCAGCAGATAGCCGCAGACCAAGAGGACGGGATGGGCGGCGGTGGGGAGTTGATAGGCACCCCGTGAGATGACGGCCAGAGCATCATGGCGGCGGGCATGCGCTAATTCCTGCGCGCTATGGCGGCGGAGCGGCAGTGGAGATGGCGTGGCATCGGTGGCGGTTAGGGACGGCGTGTCGGCCTCTAACTTGGGGCGGTGTTCTGAGCGTTTGAACGAACGCGACGGTGGGCGGAGTTGTCTCTGTGGCGCAGCTACGTCGGCCGGAATCTTGGCGCTGGGCAGCGGCAGCGCGCCCATACGCTTAGGAGCGCTTGCTAGGCTGGGCCGCTCGTCCGGTGTCTGGGCCGCTGGTGGCGACGGCAGGATGCCGAAAGTTTGGCGGAGTTTGGCAAGTTCCTCCGGGGATTTTTTGCGCAGCGGGAGTGGGTTCATGGCGATTCATTCGCGATGACGCGAATCTGATCGAGGCCATCGGCTTTTTCTAGGCACACCAGCACATTCTCGTTGCGCTGGGTGCTCAGGGTGATGCCAGTGTAATCGGGTTGGATCGGCAGTTCGCGGTGGCCGCGGTCGACGAGTACGGCGAGTTCCACTTTGGCGGGGCGGCCGTAGTCGGCGAGCGCGTCGAGGGCGGCGCGGATGGTGCGCCCGGTGAACAGCACGTCATCGACCAGGATCACATGGGCCCCTTCGATCGGGAATGGAATGTCGGATTCCAGCAGTTTCGGGTTTTCGTGCAGGTGCTCGAAATCGTCGCGGTAGAGGGAAATATCCAGCATGCCAAAGTTGAGCTCACGGTCGTCTTCCGCTAGCCGGGTGAGCACGCGCTCGGCCACCTCATCGCCGCGGCGACGAATGCCGACGAGGGCGATGGGTGCATTCGCAGTTTTGGTGCGGATGGCCTCGGCCAAGCGGTCCACCGCGGCGGCAATGTCGTCTGCGCTAAGGGTCATGGGCATGGTACGGGTCGTTAGGTGAAATGCAGGATGCCGATATCGTGG
>Ga0209829_10002845_pt1 | contig 12930 bp, 10 predicted proteins | sample C_140205_EF_Meta_FD_187311 | JGI IMG/M metagenome (GOLD analysis project Ga0209829, IMG submission 187311) | Freshwater microbial communities from Lake Croche, Canada to study carbon cycling - C_140205_EF_MetaG (SPAdes) (version 2) | ecosystem: Environmental > Aquatic > Freshwater > Lake...
GGAGACGATCAAACCCTCGACGCCACTGGCGACGGCGCGGCGGGCATCGTCCGGGTGCAAGATGCCCTTGAGGGTGAGAGGAAGCTTGGTGGCTTGCCGTAGCCAGGCGAGGTCGTCCCACGTGATCTTGAGGTCGTTGAACACCGAGAGAAAGTGGCGGATCGCGGCGGTCAGATCCTCTTCGGGGGGCCGGGCGAGCGCGGCGCGGAAGACGGGGTCACTCGTGTAGTTGGCGAGGCCCTTGCCGAGCAGAAAAGGATTGTGGCCCAGATCGAGATCTTGAGGGCGCCAGCCAAGCAGGCGCGTGTCGAGTGTCACGACGATGGCCGTGTAGCCAGCGGCTTCCGCGCGGCGGAGGAAACTCCGCGTGAGCTCGCGATCACTGCTCCAATAGAGCTGGAAGAAGCGCGGCGCAGGGCCCATCGCCTGCGCGACTGCTTCAATCGTCCGGGAAGATTGGCAGCTGAGGGTGAAGGGTATATTCCGCTTGGCTGCGGCCCGGGCGGCCGCGAGTTCGCCCTCGGTGCAATAGAGTTCATGCAGGCCGATGGGCGCGATGATGAACGGGGCGGCGGCGCTCTGGCCGTGGATCGTGGCACCCTGCGAGCGCGTGGAAATATCGGTGAGCATCCGCGGCATGATGCGCCATCGGCTGAAATCGGACCGATTGGCCGCCACGGTCTCTTCGTTGCCGGCGCCGCCGATGTAAGCAAAGGCTGCGGGGGGCAGTACGGCGCGGGCGCGTTCGCGGAGACCGTCGATCGAAATCGGCAGCGCGGGGGCGCCGTGCGCACGACCTTCCCAGTAAATGTGCATTTGATGGCTGACCCCAAAACCACTCGAAGGGACTGGGCTGACGGCAGAAGTTGAAGTCATGATCGTGAAAGTGGGGTGAGAGCCGTTGGCGCGCTCGATGATTCCGGGCGTGAAGAGATGAGTCGCCCGCCAGCAGTCCGGACGTCCGGAAATGTGCTAGGGTTTTGAGTCCGCACAGAGGAAGGCAATGAGAGCATCGAGTTGAGCATCCGAGTAATGGGGATGGGCTTCCATCTTGGCGGTCGCGACAAAGCTCTTCGGATCGCGGACGTAGCGTTGGAAGTAAGCCGAATTGTGGAGCGCGTGAGCCGCGATCACATCGAAAGGTCGGTCGCTCTTGGTCCCACCGAAAGTCGCCGGCGGACCGCCGTGACAACTGGTGCAGGAGTGGATCCAAAGCTCGCGGCCAGCGGCGGCGCGGGCCGAGAGATTGGTCCAACGGCCAGTGGCAAATCCCGCGAAGGAGGACTCGTAGCGGGAAATCTCTAGGGTGCTCACGCCCCAAGGACGCTTGTGGCCGGCGTCGAGCAGTTGAGCGACAGCGGGTACGACACTGGCAGCGACGCTGATCACGTAAGGACCGGGGTTAAACGTGAGGCCGGGGGGCGGCCATTTTTCCGGTCCTTGGCCGTTGATGGCGAGGATCAGGAACGGACGAAACTCTGTGATAAACGGCGTGCGATAGACCGAAGCATAGCCGTCCGTACAGGTTGCAAGCAGGGTGTCGGCACCGTCGGCGCGGGGGAGGGCGGCCCACAGCTCGGAGAGAAAAACGACCGTCACTGCTTGTTCGCCCGGCACGAATTCACCGGTGAGTTTGAGTTTGGCAGAAGGAAGTTTCGCGAGGTCGGACCAACGAATGAAGCGCGTGGAGTTGGCCGGCGCACCCGCGATCAGGCCGGTGATGGCAAGGTCGGTCGCCGAGGCCCGCGCAGAGTGCAGCTCCAAGGCGGGAGACGCGGCGCAAGACGCGGCGAAAGACCACAGGGCAAGAAAGAGGCGCGGCGAAAGCATGGGCGGCGGCGGCAAGCAGATGTGATTCATCTGCTGCCGCAAGGCCAGATGCGCAGAAATTTAAGTCCATTTTTTGCGCGAAAATGCCAGTGCGTAAAAAAAGCTTGCCGTCCTAACTGTATTAGTGCGAGTAGAACAGTGTGCTCCCGTTCTCCATCGAACTAAGACCCGGTCTGCCCGTCGCGGAGCAGATCATGTTTGCGGTGCGGAAGGCGGTCGTGACGCGGCAGCTGCGGCCGGGGGATAAATTTCCCTCGGTGCGGGTGCTGAGTCAGGAGCTGAAGGTGAATCCGAATACGGCGCACAAGGTCGTCGCGGCGCTCGTGGCGGAAGGCGTGCTCGTGACGACACCAGCGGTGGGCAGCATCGTGGCCGAGCGGGAAATTGGCGGGAAGAAGGAGCGTGCGGCGCTGCTGGGCGTGGAAGTCGAATGGCTCGTAGTGGAGGCGAAGAAGCTCGGGCTCGATCTCGACGATGTGCAGGAGGCGGTGGCGGCGCATTGGAAGAAACTCGGCGGGCGATGAAGACAACGATGAAGCAGTCAGAAAAACAAACCAGCGCCGGCGCGTGGGCGACCCGCGAGGCCAAGTGTCACGTAATACGTGACAACTGGGCCGAGACGATTTGAGGCGAATTTTACCCATGAACATCATTGAAACGACGGAGCTGACGCGGCGGTTTGGGAAGATGGAGGCGGTGCACGGGCTGACGCTCGCGGTGCCGCAGGGGAGCGTGCTGGCCTTGCTCGGGCCGAACGGCGCGGGCAAGTCGACGACGATCAAGCTGCTCATGAATCTCATCGAGCCGACGAGCGGGACGGCCCGGGTGCTCGGGGTGGATTCGCGCAAGCTCGGTGAAAAGGAAAAGGCGCAGATCGGCTACGTGTCAGAGAACCAGCAGTTGCCGCTGTGGATGACCGTCCGGCAGTTCTTGGATTATTGTCGGCCTTTTTATCCAACGTGGGATCGGGCGCTGGAGCAAACGCTACTCGCGCAGTTTGCCTTGCCGGAGGACCGGAAGCTGAAGCATCTCTCGCGCGGGATGACGATGAAGGCGGCGCTGTTGTCGTCGCTCGCGTATCGGCCGAAGTTGCTCGTGCTCGACGAGCCGTTCAGCGGGCTCGATCCGCTGGTGCGCGATGAGTTTATCCGCGGGGTGTTGGAAGTGTCGGCGCTCGGGGAGTGGACGGTGTTGGTGTCCTCGCACGATATCGACGAGGTCGAGAAGTTGGCGGATCACGTGGCGATGATCGAAGGCGGGCGGTTGAAATTGAACGAGCCGACGGAGGCGTTGCAGGGGCGGTTTCGGCGCGTGGAGGTGACGGGGGCGCCGGAGTCGGCGGGGGCGGTGGCTGGCTGGCTGGAGTGGGAGCGGGCGGGGACGCTGACGAAATTTATTGCGACGAATTACGCGGGTGAAGCGACGGAGGACGGATGGCGGTTGCGGTTTGGGGAGGCGACGGTGGTGGCTCAGCCGATGTCGCTGCGGGAGATTTTTTTGACGTTGGCGCGGTCGGGGCGAGCGGGTGCGAGCGCAACCAAGGAGACGGGCGCATGAGGTTGGTTTGGCATATCATTTGGAAGGATATGCGGCGGCTGCGGTGGCTGCTGGCGCTGTGGGGTGGCGTGATTTTGGCGCAGTATGCGACGTGGCGGGCGGGGGCGGGCGAATTGAAGGTGGGCAGCGAGCTGGGTGTGACGGATGGGGTGATGGCGCTGTGGGTGCTGCATTTGGTGATCGCGTGGCTGCTCGTGCCGCAGGTGTTGCACGACGATCCCTTGCGGGACCCGTCGGCGGCGTGGCAGACGCGGCCGATTGCGCGCGGGCGGTTGTTGGCGGCGAAGCTCGGCGGGGCGGTGCTGATGCTGTGTCTGTGGCCGTCGCTGATGACGGTGCCGTGGTGGTTGGAATTTGGATTCGGCCCCGGCGAAATTCTGCGGGCGGTGGCGGTGAATACGGTGGGCATGACGCTGTTTACCGGACTCGCGCTGATGGTGGCGGTGATCACGGACGGGTGGGGACGGTTTATCGCGTGGTCCATCGTGCTCGAAGTGGGGGCTGCGCTGGGCTGGCTGTTATTGGCCGTCGGCGTATTGGAAAATGGCGAAGGCACGGTGAGCGCGGCAGTGCTGATGACGCGGGCGTCGCTGGCGTGCAATTTGGCCTTGGTCACGGCGGCCGTGGTCGTGCCGTGGCAGTTTTTGACGCGGCGGACCGCAGTCGGGCGTGGGTTGGTGATCGCGATGGTCGTGGGCGTCGCGCTGATCGTGCAGTATTGGCCGTGGACGATGGCGGAGGTGGGGACGAAGCTCGGCGGGAGACCGGCGCCGACGGTAACGGCGCGAATGGTGGAGGGGACGGTGGCGTTGGCTCCGGCGCAGGGCGGGTCGGCGACGGGCGTGCGGGTGACGACAGAGTTTGAAATCAAGGGGCTGGGCGGCGGGGACGTGCCCAACTGGCGATCGGCCGATCCCGTCTGGCGAGTGGGTGAGCGGCGCTGGCAGGCGGCGGCGCCGGTGTGGTTAGGGTGGGAGCCAATGATGCAGGAGGAAGCGGCGGCACTCGTGCGCGGGCAGTCGATGGTTCACGCTACGCGAAACTGGGCGACGTGGAACGTCGAGCTGTCGGCCAAACTCTGGCCGGAAATGAGGAGAGGAGATGCGGCGGTGGCGGCGCGCTATGCGGGCTCGATCTGGCACGGAGAATTGGGGCCGGTGGTGCCGTTGCGCGCGGGCGCGAGCGGGGCGCGCGGCTGGCAGCAGATCCATGTGCGGAGTTTTACGCCTGGGAAAACTGTCACGACGGACGGGCGGGCGACAGGTGAGGTGAGTTGGTGGCAGACGGTGCCGTTGTTTGAGTCGACGGTGGTGTTGGAGATGATGAATCCCGATAGCATGACCCGATACCGGATGAGGACGGCAGTGCTGCTGAATGAGACGAAAGCGCGGCTGGATGAATCGCCGTTTGGCGATCACCGGTCGGGCGGGAATAATTTTCGGCGTGGGCGGATTCCGGTGGGACTGCTCAGCGTGGCAGCGCTGTCCTCGGAGTTTTACCGCCACTGGCGCGGAGATTCGGCGGTCGAGGTCAACGAGCTGATGGTCGAAGGCTCGCAGTTGGCGAGCGTGACATTCCAGGAGGCGGCGCCGTTGCGGGCGGTGTTGGCGGAGACGCCGTTTGGCCCCGACTTCGTGATCGAAGGAAAAATGGACGACGCGTTGCGGCGGGCGAAGACGGAGGGAAAGCCGATGTTGGTGCGAGTGTCGGGCAAGGACAGCGACCATCCGGCCGGCGTGCCGTATGCGTGGGGCGACGGGCAGGTGCGAAAGCTCCTCGCGGAGAAATTTGTGTGCCTGCAAGTGGCGGGGGAAGAGGCGGCGCGGCTCCGGAAGCGGAGCGACGAGCGCGGCGCGGCGGTGTTGGTGGTCTTGAAGCCAAATGGCGAGGAGCAGGACCGTTGGCGCGATTTGCACGTTGCGGAATTGCCGCAGGCGTTGCGGGCGGGGTTGGACGGAAAAACGTATGCGGCTGCATTGATGGAGCGTCTGGCCGAGCGCGGAGGCGATGATCGCAATCTGCGTTTCCTGTTGCATGAAGCGCTGCGGGAAAGGGGGGATTTGGCGGGGGCGTTCGACGCGATCCTGTGGATGGTGGACCACGGACGCGAGACCGAGGGAGCAGCGGAGGTGTTTGAAGTCGGCTCGCGATTGCAGCGATTCGTGGCGACTTATGGTTCGGCGAAAGAATCCCTGCTGGAGAAACGGACCGAGGCGGTGGCGGCACTGAGGCGGGATGGTCAGGACGCGAGTGCGGCCCGGAGACTCTTCGTGATCACGCTGGGGTTAAAGCACGATGACGCGGTGTGGCGGGAATTCCCGCGGCTGCTGCCGCAGGACAATCCGTGGCGGTGGGAGTATGTGCGGCTATGGATCGGCGAGTCGGTGGCGCAGAAGCGCTATCGTGACGTGGCCGAGGCGGTGGAGGTGGAGCAATTTTTCGCGGAAGGTCCGGCCTGGATGCGGGCGCAATTGCTGGCGAGGCGCTCCTTGGACAGGGGTGGGCGCGTGGCGACGGCGGCCGATTGGGAGCTGGCGCTTTTGCGGACGGGATCGAGATGTGTCGAGGCGTTGGCAGGGGCGGGCCAGGACGACGTCGCGCTGCGGCTCGCGGGGGCCGTATTGAAAGTAAACGGTTCGCCGGCGATGCGGGAACGGCTGGCGAGCGTGATGACGCAGGCGGGGGCGAAGGCAGAGGTCGTGCGGCAGCTGACGGACAAAAATTCAATTTATGGACGCTGAGAATTTTCAGGGGGCAATGGTGACGATGGATATGCCAGGGCTGCTCGCACGGGTGGCGGCGGGGGATCAGGGGGCGGCGAGCGCGCTGGTGGACCAAGTGCTGCCAATCGTGAGGCGCATTGTGCGGGCGCGGCGGCCGCGGCGCGTGGCGGAGGAGGATTTGGAACAGGAAGTCTTCATGAAGATGTTTGCGCGGCTCGGGCAGTATCACGGGGATGCGCCGTTTTCACATTGGGTGGCGCGGATCGCCGTGACGACGTGTCTCGATCACGGGCGGGCGTGGCAGCGGCGACCGGAGTTGCGCTGGGCGGATCTCGCGGAGTGGGAGACCGAATTTTTGGAACGCGTGACGGACGAGCGGGGAGGGGAGCGGCCGGGTGATGCGTTGGCGACGCGGGAGCTCGTGGAGAAAATGTTGGGACGGCTCAAGGCGGAGGACCGGCGGGTGATCGTGTGGTTTGAACTGGAGCGGCGGTCGATTTTGGAAATCTGCGCGGAGACGGGCTGGAGTTTTGAGTTTACGAAGATGCGACTGTTTCGCGCGCGGCGGAAATTGTGTCGGATGGTGGCGACGGCAGGCGGGTTTGACGGGGCCTTGTGGGGGCTTTCGGCGGCGACGGTGCCGACGTGGAAAGGGAGGGCGGCGTGAGGAAGACGCGGAAGACGCGGAAGACGTGGAAGACGCGGAAGACGCGGGAGACGCGGGAGACGTGGAAGACGCGGAAGACGTGGAAGACGTGGAAGACGCGGGAGACTTGGGAGACGCGGGAGACTTGGGAGACGGGGGAGACTTGGAAGACATGGGAGACGCGGGAGACGGGGGAGACGGGGGAGACTTGGAAGACAGGGGAGACGCGGGAGACGGGGGAGAAACTGGTCGGGTGCGCGGGGGCGGAACGAATGATATGAAAACGAACTCAAATCTTACTTGGCATATTGCGAAAAAGGATCTGCGGCAGTGCGCGCCGGCGTTGGCGGCGTGGCTGGCGTTGGTCGTGGCCAGTGCGCTCGTGGTGCGGCTAGTCGAGATGCCAGTCGACGTGGCGTTGGGGGGCGAGGTCAAGAACTGGCTCAACGGCATGCGGGTGGTGGTGGGGAGTTTGGCGGGAGCGGGCGGGGTGTTGGGAATGCTGTTGATGGCGCAGCTCGTGCAGGAGGATGGGCTGGTCGGAGCCGAGGCGGCTTGGCGGACGCGGCCGATTGGGCGCGGGCGGTTGTTCGCGGCAAAATTGCTGGGGGCGGCGGTGATGTTCATCGTGGCGCCGATGGTGGTGCTGCTGCCGATTTGGCTGGCGAGCGGATTTTCGCCGGGCGAGTTGGCGGAGGCAGTGGGGAGCGTCGCGGTCGCGCAGGGAGCGATGATTGTTTTGGCCGGAAGTGTGGCGGCGATGACGCGGGACCTGGGCTATTTCGTAGTTGGATTGGTCGGACTGGCGCTGCTGGTGGCGGTGCGGATGGCTTTCCCGTTGGACGGGTCGCTGGTGGCGGACGTGATCGAGTCACGGCTGGTGATCCTCACCGTTTTTGGCGTGGGGGTCGTCGTGGCGGCAGGAGGACTACAATTTCTGACGGGGCGGACACGCTGGGCGTGGACGTTGATGATGGGCGGATTGGTCGCGGTGGTCGCGGCCAGTGTGGTGTGGCCGTGGGGGAACTTCGCGGAATTTCCCGGGGTGGCGTCGAGGTGGCCAGTCAGTCAGGCGCCAGTGGGTTACTCGTGGCGGGTGGAAAAAATCGGCGGGTCGGTGGAGCCGGGCGCAATGAAGACGATTTATCTGCAAACGAGTCCGGTGGCTGCGGCGGGTGAGTGGGTGGTGCCGTGGACGGGCAGTGTGAGTCGGGACGGGCAGGGCGGGTTGACGGTGCGCGGAGCGATCGAGCCGGGGCGGCGGTGGGGTGAAGCGGCGGCGAAACGGGTGCTCGGATTGGTGCCGAACTCGGGGCCGTTGACCACGGCGATGGAGCTGAGGCAGGTCACGTCGGCGGACATGGGCGGATTCGACCCGAGCGGAGTCATGACCGTGGGAGTGCGGTTGGCGCGGGTGAAGGCGAGGGTGGTGGGCGAATGGCCGTGGCGGGCGGGGGTGAGCGGGTGGTCAGGGTCGAGCTTTACGCGGGTGGTTTACGTGGAACAGCACCGAGGCGAGACGCGCGGCGTGGTGCGGATCGAAGAGCGCGATGCGTGGCGCGATGGGCTGCTGACGATATGGTCGCCGAGTCGGGGGATGGGGCGGAGCGGCGGGATTGTTTTGTGCTGGTGAACCGGCGGCTCGGAATTTTTCAGACGATGCGCGTGGTGGAGAACGGATCGATGAAGTCGAATGGGCTGATGCTGGCCGAGCGGACCTTGGAGTATGATGTGCCGGTCGGGGTTGCCGCGGACTGGGCGCGGGATGCGGTGATCGTGAAAGTGCGGTTCGTCGTCGTGGAGCGGTGGGGGAAATCGTTGACCGGTGAGGTCGTGGTGGTGGTCGAGGAGGATAAAAATTTATGAACCAGATTCTGGCGATGGTGGGGAAAGACGGGCGGCGCGTGAAGGGGTGGGTGGCGCTGTTCCTCGCGGTGAACGTGGTGAAGTTTGGCATCGGCTGGTGGCTCGCGTTCGGGCCGGCGCAGGGCTTCGCGACGTGGGTTCGGATGGGGGACGTGGTGAAGTGGCTCATGGTGGCCGAGGTGGTGCTGACGTGGCTGATCGCGGGCGCGTTGGTCTTGGAGGATCCGCTGGTCGGGGCCGGAGCGGCGTGGCGCACGCGGCCGATCTCGGTCTGGCGCCTGCTGGTGGCGAAGGTGCTCGGGGCGCTGCTGTGGCTGTGGGGCCCGAGTGTCGTGCTGGGGCTGCCGTGGTGGTGGGCGAGCGGGTTGGGCGGCGGTGATATGCTGCGGGCGGCGGCGCTGGGGTTGGCGACGACGGCGGCGGTGATCGCGCCGTCGTTTTTCGTGGCGTCGCTCGTGGATTCGATGGGGCGCTACGTGCTGTGGTCGATTCCTGGTTACGCCGGCATGGTCGTCGCGCCGTTGGCGGTGAGGACGCTGGTGGAGAAGTTGCCGGGAGGTGGCGGGTGGGGGGCGTATGTGGGAGTGGTCGTACTGGTGGGGGTTGGTTATTTTTTCCGATGGCGCGAGGGCGCGGCGGGGCGGGTGTTTCGCGGGGCGGCCTTGGGCATCCTGGCGGCGGTCGGGGTGGCCGGCTGGGGGACGGTCAGCGAGCTCAATTCGCCGCAGGAAAAATGGAGCGAGTCGAATGAGGAAAAAGCGCGCGACGTGACGATTTCGTGGCGGGAGACGCGGGCGGTGGAAAACGGCAAACGGGAGCCGCAGACGTCCGTGAATTCGTGGCTCAATGTGGAAGGCGTGCCGGCGGGCATGGCCTTCGACGTCGCGAGGACGCAGCACGAGTGGACGCGGGAGGGCCGCGCGGCCATCGCGGCGAGCGGGCAGGGGTATGCGTCCGACCTAGGCCGGGCGAGAAGTGCTTTGAAGTTACCGCCGGAAAAATCCGATCCGGAGACGGTGCGATGGAACGAGGCCCGCCAGCGAGTCGAGGAGGCGAAACGGACCCTTCCTCGCCCACCGAGTGCGCCGCGCAGTTCGCGCGAACCGATGCTCGTCGCCTATACGACGGTGCCGCCATCCGTGGGCGCGCAGTTGCGTTCGGTGGCGGCGACTTATCGCGTGACGGCGGAGTTGCGGTTGGTGCAACCGGTGGAGTGGGCGAATGTGCCCCTGCGGGCGGAGGCGGCGCAGCGGGGCGACGGCCACGGATTGCGGGTGACGTCGATCGCGCGGCAGGGAGACAACGTGGCGGTGGGGATCGTGGCGACCAGGGCGTTACCGTGGGATTTTGTGAACGAGTATAACCACGGACGGTGGCGCCGGCCGGCCTACTACGCGCTGGATCGCGCGAGCGAGCGGGTGGAGCGTATTAACTGGGACTTATCGCCGTCGGTGTATCTCGGCGGAGTGGAACTGCAGGCCCAGACCGCGACGGTGTATCCACCGAAAGTGATTCGTAACGGACAGTGGACGTTACTCGACTCGCAATGGGCGGAGCGGATGCGCCTGGTGCTCGTGCGCTGGGATGAGGTGGCGCGCGTGACGCGCGAGGCGCGGACGGAGAAATTTGCCGTGACGGAGTAGTCCGAAGGCTGGGAGCAGCGGTCATTCCCGGGTGCGGTCGAGGCTCGCCCGGATGGTAGCAAGCAGGGCGTCCGGCTCAAACGGCTTGGCGTAAAACGCGATGCCCGAACCGAGCTGGTTGAGCGCTCGCTGCAAGGAGGGATTGTATCCGCTGGTCAAAATGGCGCGAAGCGTCGGGCGATCGATGATTAATTGCTGAATCAGTTCCAAGCCATTGACGCGGCCAGGCATGGTGTGGTCCGTGATGACCAAGGCGATTTCTTCCCGGTGGGCTAACCAAACGTCGACGGCGGATTCGCCGGTGGCACAGCTGAGGACGCGGTAGCCGGAGTGTTCGAGCGAGTGGTTCAAGACGCGTCGCAGAATGGGGTCATCCTCGACGACCAAAATCGTCTCGGAACCGCGGTTGCTTTTCGACTGAGCGGCAGACGTCGGGCCGGCGACCAGGGGGGGGCGATGGTTCCACGGCAGATAGATGCGGAAGGTGGTCCCGGCACCCGGTTGGCTTTCGACTTCGATCCATCCGTCGTGCGACCGCACGGCATTGTAAACGGTGGCCAGCCCCAAGCCCGTGCCTTTGCCGACTTCTTTGGTGGTGAAAAATGGCTCGAACATATGCGCGATTACCTCGGGAGTCATGCCACACCCTTCGTCACGGACGAGGAGGCAGGTGAAGTCGCCGGCGCGGCGTCCGGCAGAGTTCGCCGGGAAGGAAACCGGGGAGGTGCGAAGGGTGAGTTTCCCGCCGTGACGCATGGCATCGTGGGCGTTGACGGTGAGATTGAGCAGGATCTGCTCCATCATCCCAGCATCAGCATGAATGAGTTGGGGCGCCGGCGCCAAGTCGAGGCGGAGGTCGATGTTCTCACTGAGCAGGCGGCGCAGCATCGTGAACAATTCATGGATGATCTCGTTCAGATCGACCGCTTGACGCAGCGGTTCATCGCGCCGGCTAAAGAGCAGCAATTGACGGGTGAGGCTCGCCGCGCGTTTCGAAGCAAGGATGACCTGCCCCAACTGTTCCCGGTGGGTTTGCTCAGGTTGGTGGGTGTCCTGCAGCAGTCCCGTATAGAGCAAAATAGCGGAGAGCAGGTTGTTGAAATCGTGGGCAATGCCGCCGGAAAGCTGCCCGATGGCCTCCATTTTTTGCGATTGGCGGAGTTGGACCTCGATCTCGGATTTTTCCTTTTCATGCCGCTTCTGCTCGGTCAGGTCGGTCGTTGTGCCGACCGCACGGATCGCCCGGCCATGGGCGTCCCGCACGAAAATGCCGCACGCAAGAATGGGCACATAGTGGCCGGCCTTGTGGCGCAGGCGCAGTTCGAACTCGTAGTGGGTATCCGTTCCTTGCACTCGCTGCAGGAAATGCGCTTCGGCCCGGGCCAGGTCGTCGGGATGGGTGAGTTGGTGAAAGAGTTCGGTGGTCGCGGGGAGCTCGTGGGGTGCGTAGCCGAGTATCTCCCGCCAGCGGTCACTGTAAAAAAATTCCGGTTTGACCAAGTTCTGATCCCACACGCCGTCACGCGAGGCGGCGATGACGAGCCGGAGCCGGGCCTCAGAGGCCTTGAGCCGAACGTCCGCCGAATATTTGTAGAGCGCCAGCTGGAGCGTGGTTTGGAGCTCCCGCTCGGAAAAGGGCTTGAGGATGTAGCCAAAGGGCTCGGCGATTTTGGCGCGGGCGATGGTTTCGTCCTCGGCGAAGGCCGTGAGGAAAACGACCGGCAAGTTGAACTGATCGCGGATGACTTGGGCGGCGGCGATGCCATCGATCAAACCGGGGAGCTGGATATCCATCAGCACGAGATCCGGCCGCAATTCGTCGGCGAGGGCGATGCCGACCGCGCCCTCTCGGGCGTGGCCCACGGGCGTGTAGCCCAGCTGGCGCAGCAGGGTCGTCAGGTCCCGCGCGACGACCGGCTCGTCTTCGACGATGAGAATGCGGATGGGGATGGCAGGGGGAGACATGCAGGGGAGAAAGGGTGGGACGCCGGGAAAGCGTCCAGAGACTGGCGGAACCCGGGGCGAAGTCGACGAGATGGGTGCAGGGGAATTCCCTAGCCCGTATCAAGCACACTTTTCTGAAGAAAATCTTTTTTTCACAGAGCGCGCCGAGGTCCGAACCGAGGTCGCGGAGCCAAACACCCGGTCCGCTGGGTGCGACCAACTCTGGGTCAAGTGGGGGGTGATACCAACGTCTCGTGGAAAATTGACTTTTGCGGGTGGCGTCGGGACCTCCGGGCCCGACGGTTTTCGTCCGCTGCGCAACCCTGGCCGGGCCCAAAGGTCCCGGCTCCACCTCGATCCAGCTAAAGTCCAGAAATCAAGCGACGTTGGTATGAAGCTTTTGGGCGAGAGGTTGCGCCCGGCTGGGAGTCGATGCGCGGGCGGAGCGCAAAACGGAGGTCAGCGCTGGTCGTTAGGCCAGCGTTGGTTCCAGCGTTGGTGCCCTCAGTGTGACCGGCGTAAACGTCAGCGCGAAGATCGCGGCGGGCTCGGGGCCGATCACGAGGGTGGCGTTGAGCTGCTCGCTCAAATCGCCGACGAGCTGGAGGCCGAGCGATTCGCCGCGCTTCGTCGCGAAATCCGGCGGCAGGCCGATGCCGTCGTCGCTCACGCGGAGGCAGACTTGCGCGCTGTCCGCGACGGGCTTTAATTCGATCCGCAC
>Ga0209829_10002846_pt1 | contig 12929 bp, 10 predicted proteins | sample C_140205_EF_Meta_FD_187311 | JGI IMG/M metagenome (GOLD analysis project Ga0209829, IMG submission 187311) | Freshwater microbial communities from Lake Croche, Canada to study carbon cycling - C_140205_EF_MetaG (SPAdes) (version 2) | ecosystem: Environmental > Aquatic > Freshwater > Lake...
TGTAACCTATTGGGTTACATTGACGCCGGGTTCGCCACGGGGGTAGGGGGGAGGGGGGGGGCGGTGGGACTCCCATCGACAACGGCGGCTTTTTTTCTACCGTGGCAGCATGAGCCTGCCCAAATGGAAGGTCGTGAAGACCTACACCGACATCCTGTACCACAAGGCCGACGGCATCGCGAAAGTCACAATCAACCGCCCGGCAAAGCGCAACGCGTTCCGGCCGGAGACGGTTTCGCAGATGTATGAGGCCTTCACGGATGCCCGGGAGGACCCGACCATCGGCGTGATTCTGCTGACCGGGGCGGGACCGCACACGGACGGCAAATACGCCTTCTGCGCCGGCGGCGACCAGAGCGTGCGGGGCCATGCCGGTTATGTCGGTGGCGACGGGGTGCCGCGGCTCAATGTCCTCGACCTGCAGAAACTCATCCGCTCGATCCCGAAGGTCGTGATCGCGCTGGTGGCGGGCTACGCCATCGGCGGCGGGCATGTGCTGCACCTCGTGTGCGACCTGACCATTGCAGCCGACAACGGGATCTTTGGCCAAGTTGGGCCGAAGATGGGCAGTTTTGATGGCGGCTTTGGCGCGAGTTATCTCGCGCGTATCGTCGGCCAGAAGAAGGCGCGCGAAATCTGGTTTCTTTGCCGGCAGTACGATGCGCAGCAGGCCCTGGAAATGGGGCTGGTCAACACCGTGGTCCCCGTGGCGGAACTCGAGGCCGAGGGGGTGAAGTGGGCGAAGCAAATCCTTGAGCATAGCCCGCTCGCGATCCGGCTGCTGAAGAGCGGCTTCAACGCCGAACTCGACGGTCAGGCCGGCATCCAGGAACTCGCGGGCAACGCCACGCTGCTTTACTACATGAGCGAGGAGGCGAAGGAATTTCACTCGGCCCAGCGCGAAAAACGGAAGCCCGACGCCAAGAAATTTCCCTGGCTGCCCTGAACCAGGAACCGCGCGTCCTGGTCCGGGCGGCGCGGGTGAGCGTGGCCCTCGGCCGGGTCAGCGCAGCAGCCGGAACGAATTCAGGAAGTGTAGCACGTCCACGTCGTTCTCCGAGCCGGCGGGTCCGACATAGATCAGGGCATACAGCCGGTCGCCCACGATGTAGAACCGGCACCGGCAGACGCCCTTGGATTCATTGGCCGTGAAATCGACGAGCATCTCGCGCCCCGCCACGTCGCCCAGTTGATACACAACGAGTGAGCGGATGACGCCATGGATGTTAGCCGCCCCGCCTTGGGCCGCGCCATCGTACAACTTGGCCAAGTCTTTTCCTGCCAGTGTGCCGGCCGCGAAATCACTGTACTGCACGATCTCGGCGGTCGTCACGTTGTCATGCAGGAGAACGTAATTCGTGATTTTCCCCGTCGCCGCCGCCGACTCGGTGGTCGAGCGGGTAGCCGGCTGGGCAATGTCCACGGTATACCGGCCCGCGTCATCCACGATCGTCTCGGACCGGGCGGTTGAAACAGAGAGCGCCAGCACGGAAACGATCAGGGCGAAAGACCGGCACGCAGCTGACATGGGGACAATCAATCAGACTTTCCGGGCCCTGCCAAGGGAGCAGGCCGGCCGGGTGTAGCCGAACGGCCCGTGATCTGGTGCGAGGGCGCCGGCTTACTTGCCGAGGCTCTTCCGCAGGTCGGCCAGCTGATTGGCGCTGCCGAGGAGGACGTTGCGGCTGGCGATGAACTTCGCGTATTCCTCGATGAAGATCTTGCCGGCCGGCCGGAAGTCGAAGTCGCCGGGGTTGTCGCGAAAATATTCACGGTGCACGCGGGTCCAGACCAGGCGGCCGTCGGTGTCGATGTTGACCTTGGTCACGCCGAGCTTGGCGGCCGGGAGGTACTCGTTGGGGTCCACGCCCATCGACCCGGCGATCTTGCCGCCGGCGGCGTTGATGCGCGCGACCTCGTCCTGCGGAACGGAAGACGAGCCGTGCATGACGAGCGGGAAGCTGGGGAGGAGGGCTTTGATCTTCTGCAGCACATCGAAATGGAGGGACTGCCGGCCTTTGAACTTGAACGCGCCGTGGGAGGTGCCGATGGCGCAGGCGAGGGAGTCGCAGCCGGTCTTGGCCACGAAATCTTTGGCTTCATCGGGATTGGTGAGCATCGCGTGGCCCTCATCCACCTTGATGTCCTCCTCGACGCCGCCGAGCATGCCGAGCTCGGCCTCGACGGAGATACCCTTGGCGTGGGCCTTGTCCACGACGCGCTTGGTGATGGCGACATTCTGATCGAAGGACTCGTGGGAGGCGTCGATCATGACGGAGCTGAAGAAGCCCGAGTCGATGCACTCGAAGCAGGTCTGCTCGTCACCGTGGTCGAGGTGGACGGCGAAAATGGCCTCGGGGAAAATCTCCCCGGCGGAGCGGATGATGGCCTCCAGCATGCGCTTGTCGGTGTATTTGCGCGCGCCCTTCGAAATCTGGATGATGAACGGTGCCTGGGAGGAGATGCACCCCTTGAACAGGCCCATGGCCTGCTCGGCGTTGTTGATGTTGTAGGCACCGACGGCGTACTTGCCGTAGGCGTGTTTGAAGAGCTGGCCGGTGGTGACGATCATGGGCGGAGGGATTAAACGATTCCCGCGACTATCCCGCGCTCAAAACAGCGCGACAAGCTTTTCCTTGCCGAACTGTGTCAGCGGGGGCGCGGCAGCAGACTTCGGCGGTCGGGGTTTCGCCCCGATATCCGGAATCAGAGATCGGGCGTAAAGCCCGACCTGCAGGATGCAAACGGGTTCAGCTTGAGGGTGACTATCCTCCGCCCGGGCTGTCTTTGGCCGGTGGCGGTGTGGCGGTCGTGCCGCCGCTGGCGGAGCCGGGGTTGCGAAACTGGTTGCGCATGGCGGCTTGCAACTGGGTCTGCGCCTGCTGGGTGGCTTGCAGCTGCTGCAGGGCGGTCACCTGGGCAGGGGCGAGCACCGTGGCGGCCTGCGTGATGGCGTCGTTGGTGACGGGACTGGTCTGGCCGGGTCCGCCGATACCGAAGGCGGTGGTGACCGTGGCGCGGAGATTGTTGGCCGTGGAATTAGTGGCGGCAGGCGTGTTCGCGGCGAGAATCGAGACCATCTGCTCGGTCTGATCGGCGGTGAGCGGCGTGTTGGTGTAGCTCAGGGACTGCGAGAGCTGGTTAACCACATTTCGCTGCGGGAGGGTTTGCTGGTATTGCTGATACCGGGCGTAGCTGGCATCGCCGAGGGTCGCCTTGAGGCTGCGGTCGGCCTCGGCCTGGGCATCAGTGATCAATTGCTGGAAGTCCTCCGGGTCGGTGCGCGGGTTGATGCCCTGGGCGCGGGCGGCGGCGAGGGCGTCGGTCATCGCGGCTTGTTTTTCCACGAGGAGATTCTTGAACTGCTCGAGCTGGGCCGGGCTGAGGTTGAGATTCTTGAAGAGGGTGGCGAAGCGCGCATCGAGCCCGGCCCGCTGCTGGATGGCCATGAGCTTCTGGATCTCGGGCTTGTCCAGCAGGGCGATGAAATTGCCGGCCATGTTAGAGCGGTTCCCGCCGCGACGGTCGCCGCCGGGACCAACCTCCGGGCCGTCGGCGGGATCGCCGTTGCCGGAGTCACGCTTGGCGGCGAGCGAGGCCTCAAGCTCATGCTTGCGCTTTTCCGCCGCCCACAGGCGCTGCTGCAGGTCGGCGCGCTCGTCGTTGTTCAGGGCGGAAGCGCGCAGCGCAACCAGTTCCTGATACTGGCGCCAAGCAAGGGTGCCACCGCCGAGGGTGGTCAGGACCAGCAACAGGAGGAGGTAGTTTTTCGGGGTGTTCACACGCGGGAAGTGACGCGCGCGCGGAGCGGAAGTTACCGGCGTGACCGGGCCGGCTCAGCGCGGCGGAAACTCGAAGTCGGCTTTGGCCTTGGTCTTCGAGAGCACCAGAAAGGCGCTGAACGGCTGCAAGCGCTTGGACATGAGTCCCTCAATGAGATTGGTGCGGCCGGTCTCCATCAGCTGTTTGACCTCCTCGATGGGGATCTCCTTGGCGCAGATGTGACGCTTCATCGTGAAGACGATGCGGTTGTCCTGCTCGGGCTTGCGCACGTAATAGGAGTCGGCGGTCTGGACGAGCTCACCGCCCTGGTGGGATTTGCTCGGGCCGATGAGAACGGCCTTGGAGAGATCAGGGGGAGTGCGGGCTTTCCGGGCGATGGGGTTGCCGTCTTTGTCGAGTTTCGCGGCGCGCGGCGGGAATTCCCAGGAGATCTTGGGGCCCTCGCGCTTGAGGAAGGCGCTGAACGGCCGGCCCTTCTTTGAGGTGAAATTCTCGATCAGGTCGGATTTTCCCTCGGAGACGATTTTGATGACCTGCTCCTGCAGGATGGGCTTCTGGCACATCAGGCGGCCGATGCGGAAGGTCTGCTTCCAGGCGTCGCCCTCCCTTTCGCGCAGCACATATTGCGAGCCGACCTCGCACAGTTCGGCGCCGGTTTTCGGGTCGGTCCAGAACGGCGTGAGCGTGGCGACGTCGAACTTGTCGCCGAAATCGTACTCGGTCTTCCATTTGCCCTTCTCCTCGTCCTTTACGAGCTTGAGGACGGCGTTGAAGCGGTTGCGGGTCTTGGCGGAAATGAAGCCGTCGAGCGGGCCGATGGAGCGATTGGCGACGAGTGTGCGGATTTCCTCCTCCTCCATTTTGCGTCCGCCGATGACCTTGTAGACCATGAACTCGCCGTCCTGGGACTTGTAGCCCCGGAGGGTTTCGCGAAGCGGCTTGCCGTCGGTAGGCGAGGGGATGTCGGTGACGCGGGCGATGGAGTCGTCCTCCTCAAAGTTCTTTACGCGGTCGATGATGCCCCGGGTCTGCTCGATGACCTCGTCCATGAACTGGGTGCGGGAGAACTTGTCATGCTCCATCTGGCGGAGCTTGAACTCCCACTCGCCGGTCATGGCGGGCAGGGTGAGGGCGTCGGCCTTCACGGCGGAGAGGAACTGGAGCAGTTGCTCGGCCTTGGCGGTCGGGATGAGGTCGCGCTGGGCGCGGTCCATGTACTTCTGGTTGATGAGACCGTCGATCGTGTCGGCGCGCGTGGCCGGGGTGCCGAGGCCGCGTTCCTTCATCGCCTCGGCGAATTCCTCATCCTCGATGAGCTTGCCGGCGCCTTCCATGGCGGAAAGCAGCGTGGCCTCGTTGTAGCGCGGCGGCGGCTTGGTGGTCTCGGAGTGAAGCTTGGACTCGGCCGTTTTTGCCTTGGCGGGCGAGCCGTCGGCGGCGGTGAGGGCGGGCAGGGCCTTGGAGTCGGTGGCGTCGTCGTCCACCGTGGTCTTGCCATAAACGGCGAGCCAGCCGGGGGCGGTGAGGACCTTGCCCTCGGTCTTGAACTCGTGTTTCGCGACCTGGCTGGTGCGCGTGGTGATGTCGAATTCCGCCGCCGGGTAGAACGCCGCGACGAAGCGCCGGGCGATCATGTCGAACACCTTGGCCTCCATCTCATCGAGGTTCTTGGTCTCGTGCGCCGTCGGGATGATGGCGAAGTGGTCGGAGATCTGCGCATTATTAAAAATGCGCTTGTTGGGCCGCAGCCAGCCCTCGCTCAGGACCTTGTGCGCGTGGACGCCCAGCTCGCCGGGGAGATTGTTGAGCGTCTCGCGCACGGTGGGGATGTAATCCTCCGGCAGCGCCCGCGAGTCGGTGCGGGGGTAGGTGATCATCTTGTGGCGCTCGTAGAGGGCCTGGGCGATCTGGAGTGTCCGGCGGGCGGGCAGGCCGTAGCGGTTGTTGGCCTCGCGTTGGAGCGTGGTCAGGTCGTAAAGCCGCGGCGAAGCCTGGGTGCTGCCTTTCTTCTCCTCAGTGACGCTGGCGAGGGGCTGGCCGGCGCAGGCGGCGGCGACGGCCTCGGCGAGGGCCTTTTCCCAGATGCGGTCAATGCGGTCGTGGTCGTCGTTCTCGGCCCGCTTGAAATTGGGGCGCTGGTAGACGCCCTCATAGCTGCCCTTGGCGACCGCAAAGGTGGCGGTCACGCGCCAGAAGGCGCGGGGCTTGAAATTCCGGATTTCGAGCTCGCGGGCGTAAACGATGGCGAGGGTGGGCGTCTGGACGCGGCCGACCGAGGCGACATTGCCGGCGCGGGAGCCGAACATGCGCTTGGTGAGCGCGCGGGTGCCGTTGATGCCGATGAGCCAGTCGCTCTCGCTGCGGCAGCGGGCGGCATCGGCGAGACCGGACATCTTCGCGCCATCACGAAGGTTCTTGAAGGCCTCCTGGATGCCGCCGGTCGTCATGGTCTGCATCCACGCGCGCTTCACGGGCAGCTTGGATTTGGTCAGCTGGTAGAGATAGGCGAAGATGAGCTCGCCCTCGCGGCCGGCGTCGCAGGCGTTGATGACCGTGCCGATGTCCTTCCGGGCGAGGAGCTTCTTCAGTGCGGCGTAGCGGTCCTTCGACTGCACAATGGGCTTAAGGCCGAATTTCTTCGGGATGATGGGCAGGGTCTCGAGCCGCCAGAAGCCGTAAAGTTTCTTGTCGATGTCCTCCGGCATCTCGAGTTCCACGAGGTGGCCGAGGGCGTAGGAAATGACCAATTCGTCGTTCTCGTAGTGCTCCCCCTTCTTGGGGATTTTGCCGAGGGCCTTGGCCAGATCGGCCGCCACGGACGGCTTCTCGGCGATGATGAGTGACTTCATGAGCCGCGAGCCGTTAGGCCCCGCGCGCGGTGATTTCAAGGATTAGTTTTTCCGCGCGCCAAAACCGCAGCCGCAATTTTCACGCAATCCCAGAGGAGAAACGCGCCCGTGATCAGGCCGGAAGTTTCGGCGTCTCGGCCAGGGCGGCGTCAAGCGCGGTGATCAACGCCGCGATGGTGGCGTCGGTTTCGTCGCCCATGTTCGAGATGCGGAACGTCTTGCCCTTCAGCTTGCCGTAGCCGCCGTCGATCACGAGGCCGTGCTTCGACTTGAGGGTTTTGTTCAGCGCGGCGAGATCGTAACCAAGGGTGTTCGCGAAGCAGTTCAAGGTGACGGAACCGTAGCCGGCCTGCGGGAACAGCGCGAAGCCCCGCGCCAGGCCCCAGCTGCGGACGGTCTGGTTGAGCCGCGTGTGGCGCGCATACCGGGCCGCCATGCCCTCGGCCTTGAAATCCTCGAGCTTCGACTTGAGGGCGTAGAGCAGCGGGATGATCGGCGTGCTCGGGGTCATGCCGTTCTCGTGGTTCTTCTGGAACTCGACGTAATCGAAATAATAACCGCGGTCGGGCACCGTGGCGGCGCGGGCGAGGGCCTTTTTCGAAACGGAGAGGAAGGACAGGCCCGGGGGCAGGGCGAAGGCCTTCTGCGAGCCGCTCACGAGCACATCGATACCGAGCTCATCCTTCCTGATCGGCAGCGCGCTGAGCGAGCTGACGGTATCCACGATGGCGATGACGTCGGGAAACTCGCGGATCACCTTCATCAGCGCCGGCAGGTCGCTCATGCAGCCGCAGGAAGTTTCGTTGTGGATGAGGGTGAGGGCATCGTAGGCGCCGGTGGCGAGCTCGCGTCGGACCGCCTCGGGGTCCACGGGCTGGCCCCACTCGAACTTGAGCGCGGTGGCGGCCTTGCCGCAGCGCAGCGCGACGTCGTTCCACTTGTCGGAGAACGCGCCGTTCATGCAGTTGAGCACCTTCTTTTTGACGACGTTGCGGAGGGAGCCCTCCATCACGCCCCAGGCGCTGCTGGTGGAGAGATAGACGGGGTCCTGGGTGGCCGCGACGGCCTGCAGGTCCGGCTGGATGGAATTATAGAGCGCGACAAAGTCCGTGCTGCGGTGCCCGATCATGGGCTGGGCCATGGCGCGGAGGGTTTTCTCCGAAACGGCGACGGGTCCCGGGATGAAAAGTTTGTAGCTCATGGCGAGGGGAAAGTGGGGTGGTGGGTGGTGGTTTGGCGGGGAACGCCCCTTCGACAGGCTCAGGGCGGGTGACACCCGCTTGACGGGAGTCGCCCGAAAACAGTTTGCGCGAGGGGCGGCGTCAACCTTCATTAGCGCCACGGCATGTCGCAATCCTGGCTGCAGAAGAAACTCAACGCCCTCGAGCTCTACACGATTGACGTGATCCTAGGGCGGCGCGCGGACGCCAGCGCGGCGGTTTACGGGGCGTTCCTGCAGGCGCTGTCCTGGCTGTTCAACGCCATCGTGCAGGCCCGGCTCTGGCTGTACGGTCACCGGATCCTGCATGACCAGCCGCTGGGCTGCCTGGTGGTGGTGGTGGGCAACCTCACCGTCGGTGGCACGGGCAAGACCCCCGTGGTGGAAAAATTTGCCCGGGCCCTGCAGGAGCGCGGGCGCAAGGTCGCGATCCTCAGCCGCGGCTACAAGAGCAAGGCGCCGCCCTTCTGGAAGAAATGGTGGTTTGCGCTCACCCATACCGAGGAGCCGCCGCCGCGCATCGTGAGCGACGGCGAGCGGGTGCTGCTCGACAGCGAGGCGGCCGGTGACGAGCCCTTCATGCTCGCGCGCAACCTGCCCGGCGTGATCGTGCTCGTGGACAAGAACCGCGTGAAGGCGGGCGCCTATGCGATCAAGCGGTTCGGCTGCGACACCCTCGTTCTCGACGACGGATTTCAATATCTGCCGCTCAAGGGCCGGCTCAACCTCCTGCTCGTGGACAAGACCAATCCCTTCGGCAATGGCCACCTGCTGCCCCGCGGCATCCTGCGCGAGCCGGTGAAGCATCTGAAGCGGGCGAGCTATATTTTCCTCACGAAGTCCAACGGCCAGCGCGACCTGGAACTCGAGGCGCTGATCACGAAGCACAACCCCCAGGCGGACATCATCGAATGCGCCCACCGGCCGCAATACCTGCAGCGGTTTGGCCGTCCGGCCGGGGCGCCAGGAGCGCAGGAGCCGCTGGCGTTCCTCAAGGGCAAGCGGGTGGCGGCGTTCAGCGGCATCGCGACACCAGAGAGCTTTGAGAAATTCCTGCGCGACCTCGGTGCCAAGCTGGTCGTGCGGGAGCGCTACCTCGACCACTACCGATATACGGACGAGGACTTTGACCTGCTCTTTGATCTCGCGAAACGGGAGGGCGCAGACTGCCTCGTGACCACCGAGAAGGACGCCGTGCGCATGCCCGAACACCGGGTCTGGCCGCTGCCGCTGTTTTACCTGCGGCTAGAGATCGACATCATCCGCGGCGCGGCGGATTTCGACGAGGCGGTAAGCCGCATTTGCTTTGCGCAAAGCGCACCGCGGAACGATTCCTGAGTTTTATCGCGGAGCCGCAGAGGGGCGGAAAGACCGGGGAAATGCTGTTACAGGGGCGAACAATTTCAGTTTTCGATTTCTGGCCGTTCCTCCGCGCTTGCGCGATCAACCGGACTGAATTTCGTGGGCTACCTTTCGCTTGCGCGACTACCCGCGGGTGAGGTTAGCTGGGGCATGATTATCGACCCCCGCATCACCCAGCTGGCCGAAGGTTTGATCGGCTTTTCCACCGACCTGAAAAAAGGCGAGCGCGTCCTCATCGACGCGTATGACGTGCCGGACTCCGTCATCATCGCCCTGATCCGCTCCGCCCGGAAGCGCGGGGCCCATCCCTATGTGCAGAACCACCGGGCCCGCATCACCCGCGAGCTCGCCCTAGGGGCCGAAGAGGCGCAGTTCGCGCCGCACGCGGACGTGGAGCTGGCCCGCATGCAGAAAATGGACGCGTACATCGCGCTCCGGGGCTCGGACAATATTTTTGAAGGCTCCGACGTCCCGGCCGAGAAGGTTCAGCTGGTGAGCCGCCTGATGAAGCCCGTGATGGACCATCGCGTCGGCAAGACGAAGTGGGTGGTGCTCCGCTGGCCGACCTCATCCATGGCCCAGCAGGCGGGCATGAGTACGGAGGCGTTCGAGGAATTCTACCTCCGGGTCTGCACGCTGGATTACAGCCTGCTCACGCCCGGCATGGCGGCGTTGAAGAAGCTGATGGATGCCACGGACCGCGTGCACATCAAGGGCCCGGGCACGGACCTGCGTTTTTCGATCAAGGGCATCGGCTCCCAGCCCTGCGGCGGGCTGCGCAACATCCCGGATGGCGAAGTATTTTCCTGCCCGGTCAAGGACAGCGTCGAGGGCTATGTCCAGTACAACGCCCCGACGGTCTACCTCGGCACCTCGTTCGACAGCATCCGCCTCGGCTTCAAGCACGGCAAGATCGTGGAGGCGACGTCGAGCAACACCAAGCGCCTGAATGAAATCCTGAGCAGTGACGCGGGTGCCCGGTACATCGGCGAATTCGCCATCGGTTTCAACCCGTACATTCTCGAGCCGATGCGCGACATCCTGTTCGACGAGAAAATCGCCGGCAGCTTCCACTTCACCCCGGGCCAGGCCTACGACGACGTGGGTAACGGCAACAAGTCGCAGGTGCACTGGGACATGGTCTGCATCCAGCGGCCGGAATACGGCGGCGGCGAGATTTGGTTCGACGACGTGCTGATCCGCAAGGATGGCCTGTTTGTGCCGAAGTCGCTGCACAAGCTGAACCCGGCCTACCTGCTCAGCAAGGTGGCGTGATGCAGGCCTTCATTCAGGCGCTCCCGAAAACGGAGACTCACCTCCATGTCGAGGGCGCGCTGCCGTACGAGCTGCTGACCGCGTGGCAGCCGGCGAACTACCCGGCCAACCCGCCGTTCCGCCGTGCGGACTACCGCTACGCGACGTTTCCCGACTTCGAGCGGATTTTGCTCGAAAACGCGCTGCCGTGGTTCACCACCCCGCAGCGCTACTACGAGGCGACCAAGGCGATGTTTGCGAAGCATGTGGCCCAGAATGTCCGCTACGTGGAGACGAGTTTCCACCTGCCGGTCACGAAATTCATTCATACGCCCGGCCCGGAGATCATCGCGGCGATCCGCGCGGCGGTGCCGGCGGGACTCGAGGTGAGGATTTTCACGGGCATGTTGCGCAGCGACCTCGCGGGTGATCTGCGCCCGGTGATCGACCAGCTCCATACCTGGGACGGACTGGCGGGGGTGGACTTACACGGCTTCGAGCAAATGCCCACCGAACCCGCCACCGCGGCGGTGTGGGCGAAACTGCGGGCGGCGGGTAAGGTCACCAAGTGCCATGCAGGCGAGTTCGACGGGCCGGCCCGGGTGCGCGAGGCCATCGAGGTCCTGGGCGTCACGCGCATCCAGCACGGCGTCCGGGCGATCGAGGATCCGGCCGTGGTGCGGCTGGCGGCGGAGCGCGGCGTGACCTTTGACGTCTGCCCGATCAGCAACATCCGCCTGAAGGTTTTCCCGAGTTTTGCCGCGCACCCGATCCGGCGGCTCATGCAGGCCGGGGTGAACTGCACGGTGAGCACCGATGATCCGCTGTGTTTCGCGAACACGCTGAACGACGAATACACCGCCCTGGCGGCCGAATTGCAGTTTACGCGGGCCGAGCTCGCGCAGGCCGCCCGCAACGGCTGGGCCGTGGCAAATATTTCGGCGGCCACCCGCAAAGCCGCGCTGGACGAAATCGCGCGGGTCGAGAAGCTGTAGGCGGCTCCGCTTGGGGCCGTTCCACGTGAATACACTCTACACCGTTCCAGACGGCATCCGCCAGCTGCGGGCCGACAAGGCGCTTTCACTGTCGCATCGTGACCACAGTCGCGTGGCGTTTCGCCGCGCCTTTGACGCCGGCCTCGTCACGCGACGGGGCCAGGTCCTCGTGCCGGATACGCCGGTGGTGGGCGGCGATGTGCTGGAATTTTCCTTTCCCGACCTGAAGCCGGCCGACCTTAAGGCCGTGGACATCCCGCTCGACGTGATTTTCGAGGACAAGCACCTGCTCGCGGTGAACAAGACCGCGGGCATGATCGTGCACCCGGGCGCGGGGACGGGTGAAGATACGCTGGTGCACGCGCTGCTGGCGCATTGCAAAGGCGGGCTCAGCGGCATTGGCGGGGTGGAGCGTCCGGGGATTGTGCACCGCCTCGACCGCGAGACGTCGGGCATCATCCTCGTGGCCAAATCCGACAAGGCCCATCGCGGGCTGGCGGAGCAGTTTTCCGAACGGGCGCTGCAGAAGGAGTATCTCGCCCTGGTCACGGGCGCCACCGCGCTGATGAGCGGCTCGATCCGGAAGGCGATCGGGCGCAACAAGCAGCACCGACACAAGATGGCGCCGGTGGAGGCGGAGCAGGGCGGACGCGATGCGCACACGGATTGGGAAGTGGTCGAGCGGTTCGGCCCGGTGGCCACGCTCGTGCGCTGCACCATCCACACCGGTCGCACCCACCAGATCCGGGTGCACATGAAATCGCTCGGCCATATTTTGCTCGGCGACGTGATCTACGGCTGGAAACCCGATCCCGGCCTGCCGAAGCAGCCGGAGCGCGTGATGCTCCATGCGGAGCACCTCGTGTTTGCCCACCCGCTCACGCACAAGACCATCGATCTGCGCGCGCCGCTGCCGCCGGACATGACGGCGATGCTGAAGCAGCTGCGCAAGGTGGCGGCGGCCGGCGCCAAGGCCCGGAAGCTGATCGCCCAGCCGGTCAAACCCCGCGGCAAGCCCAAGCCCCCGCCGTTTCACCCGCACGAGTCGCGGCTCTGAGTCCGTTCCGGCCATGGATCCACTTCGACAGGCGACGAGCGATCTGACCAACGAGTGGGCGCGGCTGCTGGCGCCGCATTTTGGTCCGAGCGGCAGCATGGATCTCGACCTGCCCGACTGGCCGCAGGCCGAGGGCCCGTCGTATTACAACCAGTTCAGCCATTTTGCCTTCCTGCAACTCGCGACGGGCGAGGTGCCCGGGGCGGAACCTGCGGAGCGGGCGCACTACCTGAAGCTCGCGCTGCACAACATCGACTACGCGCTGGGGATGACGGCGGCGGATTTCCACACGCCGCACTATTCCCGGGGACGGGAGTGGGGCCGGCATATCGGGGAGTGGCTCAACTATTACCTGCTGTGCTCCCTGGAGGTGATGGAGCGCCACCAGCTAGGCACGGCGGAACTGCGCA
>Ga0209829_10002847_pt1 | contig 12928 bp, 9 predicted proteins | sample C_140205_EF_Meta_FD_187311 | JGI IMG/M metagenome (GOLD analysis project Ga0209829, IMG submission 187311) | Freshwater microbial communities from Lake Croche, Canada to study carbon cycling - C_140205_EF_MetaG (SPAdes) (version 2) | ecosystem: Environmental > Aquatic > Freshwater > Lake...
ATTCTTCTCTGATCACCACCATATCTTTGGTATTGCTGGTTGGCGTTGGATCTTCTACATCAACCTGCCATTTGGTATCGCTGCGCTTCTGATCACTACAGCATCCCTGCATATTCCAAAGGTTGTTAAGAAGCACAAGATTGATTACTTGGGTGCGCTTCTTATGGTTCTTGGTGTCAGCGCGCTCCTCTTGGCTATCTCGGTCTATGGACCAGAAAGCGGTTGGACTGCGCCAAAGACGCTCACTGCATTTGGCATTGCGCTCGCGCTCATTCTGGGCTTCTTGTATCAAGAGACTCGCGCATCTGAGCCAATCTTGCCGCTTCGTTTATTTAAGAATCACACTTTTACAACTACATCGATTCTTGGATTCATTATCGGCGCCGGCATGTTTGGGGCGATCGTGATGCTTCCGCTGTATCTACAGCTCGTTAAGGGCAACTCAGCAACAACCTCTGGCTTGAAGTTGATTCCATTTATGCTCGGTATCGTCTCGATGTCGATTACATCTGGAAAGTTAATCTCAAAGCACGGACACTACAAGCGCTACCCAATCATCGGATTAACGCTGATGACCATCGGAATTGCACTTATGTCTACCCTTACTGAGACCACTCCTTTCTGGCGTCTCTCAATCTTTGCGATTCTGATTGGTGCCGGCCTTGGTTTCTCCATGCAGACCATCGTTATTGCACTGCAGAACTCAGTTGATTTCAAGGATATGGGCGTTGCAACATCATCGAATACCTTCTTCCGATCTGTTGGTTCAACGATCGGTGTGGCGATCTTTGGTTCGATCTACTCGAGCCGCCTTGCTCACTATCTACCGCTTGCGATTCAAAAGACCGCAGCAGCCGATCCGGCAGCAATGGCTGGTGCAACCCCTGAGAAGTTCGCTCAGATTTCGCACAACTCGGCAATCTTGAAGACCTTCTCGCCAGCTCTCCAACAAAATGTGTTGCATGCCTTTGTGCAGTCATTCCACGTGGTCTTCTTGGCGGCAGCGCCAGTAACGGCTGTTGGATTGATCTTCGCATTGATTCTCAAAGAAGTTCCTCTTCGTAGCAGCGCTGAGCACCACGCAGCAAAGAACGAAGCTGCAGGGGAAGCGCTCGCCTAATTAAAATCAATAAGAACCAACTGCCGAAGGAAGTATTTGTCCTTTCGGCAGTTGGTTTTTTTGTTGCCATCGGTTACGGCCTGATCGTGCCGGCTATTCCGCTCTTTGCACGGACCTTCCATGCCAATGCCACCCAGGTTGGTTTAATCATCTCTAGCTTTGCACTGGCGCGGTTTGGATCCGGTCTGATCTCTGGCAAATTTGTCGATGCAATTGGTGAACGGCTCACCCTGGGCGTTGGTCTTGGGATGGTCTCAATTTCATCACTGCTCTGTGGCTTCGCCCATTCTTATTGGCAGTTATTGGCTTTTCGGGCTGCTGGCGGGCTGGGCTCTTCGATGTTCTCGGTATCTGCAAGCGCGCTGCTGATGCGATCAGTCAATGATGCACAACGCGCGCAGGCCCAATCAATTTATAACTCAGGGTTTCTCATCGGAGGCATCGTTGGGCCAGCCTTTGGTGGAATCCTCTCTGCAATCTCACTTCGAGCGCCATTCTTTGTCTATGCAGTCACACTCCTAGCGGCATCGCTCACTTCACTGCTCTACTTGCATGAGAAACGTCTTGGCCGATCCATCATTAATAAACAAAGTCAAGATGATCGAGTACTTCTGCGGGATGCAATCAAGCTCCATCCTTATCGGATTGCTCTCATCATTACATTTCTTTCTAATTGGATTCTCTTTGGGCTGCGATCGTCAATCCTCCCTCTCTTTGCGACAAGCCAATTGAATATCTCAACATCAGCGCTCGGTTTTGGATTTACTTTCGCTGCAATCGCTCAAGGATCGCTTTTAGTCATGGCTGGAAAAATAATTGATATCCGTGGGCGTAGAGTCGGATTGCTCATCGGATCCGCTTTCGTCGCATCAGGCATGTTTGTTCTCATGACTGCAACACATCAATGGTCTTTCTTTGTACTTATGCTGCTCTTTGGTTTTGGTGGAGCATTTATGGGAACTGCGCCAGTCTCGATCGTGGGGGATCTCTTTGGTGGGCGTGGTGGCAGAGTTATCGCGCTCTATCAAATGGCTGGTGATGCCGGAATGATCGCTTGCCCAATAATCGTTGGCTTCCTTGTAGATAGATTCTCGTACCGGGTTGCCTTTGAAGTTTCGAGTGCACTCTTCTTATTTGCTATTTATATGGCCTTTAAACTTAAGGAGACACGTAAAGAGTTTGAGATTTCCTTCCGAGAGGAGTGAGAATCAGGTGGTTTTAGGCTGGGCCACCCGTGAAATAGGCATAATTCGGGCTCTTTAGTTGAGCCATCTAAGGCAGAGCAGGTAACCTATCCGAATGCGTAAACAAGGCAAGGCGCTGATTTCAGCTGTAGTTATCGCTGGATCTCTCCTTACTTCGATCTCACCATCATCAGCAGCACAAACACTGGCCGATGTTAAGGCACAGATAACGCGCTTGCAGATGGAAGCGGCCTCAGCGGCAGAAGCTGGCCAGCAAGCACAGGTAGAACTTGGACGCTTGACCCGCACGCTCAATTCGGTCAAACAACAAGATAGCCAGCAAGCATCTTCGATTGCCGGGCTAAAGAAGTCACTCGGGCAGATCGCAAGCCAGCAATATCAAAGTAATGGAATTAGCGAGAGCATGTCGCTCCTATTTTCAAGTGACCCCACTCTCTATCTCCAGACTGCCGGAACTCTTGCGATGGTCACATCAAAGAAGACCCTCCAACTTTCTCGTTACGCAACTGCTGAGCAGCGTTTACGTGCAACATCTCTCACTCTTAATGACAAATTAGCTCAAGTTGCTGCTGCAAAAGCAAAGTTTGTCAAACAAGAAGCGCTCGCCCAAGCAAAACTCGCCCAAGCTGAAACTCTTCTTGCAAAGCTCACTAAAGAGCAGCGCGATGCGCTTGCTAAATTGCAAGCAAGCCAAGATGCCGCGGATCAGCAAGCGTCATTAGCTCTCGCTTACCAGGGCTTAAAAATTAGTGGCCGTGCAGGTATCGCTATTCGTTATGCATTGAAACAGCTAGGTGATCGGTATCGTTTCGGCGCCGCAGGTATTATCTATTGGGATTGCTCTGGTTTAACTATGGCGGCCTTCAAAGCTGCTGGGGTCTCTCTCCCACACTCGGCTGCCGCTCAAGCAAGTTATGGGAAGGCCGTTCCATTTAATAAGGTACAACCTGGCGACCTTGTCTTCTTTGGACGCCCAATTTCACACGTTGGTATTTATTACGGCGGGGGCAAGATGCTCGATGCGCCACATACTGGCGCACGCGTACGGATTGAGAAATTTACCTCTTCCTTTGGAAGTAAGAGATTTGTGACTGCACGCCGCTTTTAGCGAATCCCTGAAGCCTCTTTTGCAATATTAAGAATCATGGTTGGAAAAACTAGTGTGTGGAATGGTGCCACCATGGCCCAATAAAGATGGCCGCCTAATCCGCGCGGAGAGAAGGTAGCTTCTTGCACAATGCGGGTCTTCTCACCTTCTTTGCTAATTTCAAAGGTTAGCCATGCCTTGCCTGGCAGGATCATCTCGGCATAGAGACGTAACTTCTTTCCAGGAGTGATCTCTTCTACCCGCCAGAAATCTAAGGACTCGCCAACACGTAAGTGGTCTGGATCGCGTCGACCTCGTCGTAACCCAACTCCACCAATCATGCGATCCATCAACCCACGTAGGTACCAGAGGTAATCCACGCCATACCAACCATGCTCGCCACCGATCTTCTCAATAGCGGCCCACACTGCCTCAATCGGTGCATCAGTAATTCGCTCACGGCGATCGGTATACATCTTCTCGCCAGACCACTCGGGATCACTCTGCGCCTTTGCCCAAGGTGCTGTGAAGGTGTTCGCATCAGACCAACGAGTAACAACATCATGGGACGAAATCTTGGAGAGAGCTAATTCAATTGCAGTCGCGAGTGGAATCAAACCACGTTCAGGCTTTGGAATAAGGGCATCGATCGAATGCTTGGGATCTGCAACGACTTCACTGATCAATGAATTTACCAAGGGCTTAGCGATGGAGACCGGCACTGGTGTCACTAATCCAATCCAATGAGAGGAAAGAGCAGGAGTGAGTACGGGGATCTTGATGATCAATCTTTTACGGAGCCCAGAAATCTCTGCAAATGTTTGCATCATAGATTCGTAGGTCAATACTTCGGGGCCGCCAATATCAAAGATATCGCTCACTGGTTTATTTAGCTCTCCAGCTTGCACGAGATACCAGAGAACATCGCGAATCGCGATTGGTTGAGTTCTATTTAAAACCCACTTAGGGGTAGTCATAATTGGCAAGCGATGTGTGAGATGACGTAACATCTCAAAGCTCGCAGATCCCGAACCAATGATGATGCCTGCGCGAATTTCCATCACTGGCACAGATGTCGACGCCAATGAAATTCCAGTCTGCTCACGAGACTTTAAGTGCTTTGAGATGTTCTTATCGTTCGCGATCCCACCAAGGTAAATAATCTGGCCGACTTTTTGACGCTGCGAAGCATCAGCAAAATTCTTAGCGATACGAGCTTCAGTCTCATCGAAATTGGTTCCGGTATTGATCGAGTGAATCAAATAATATGCAGTGTCGACGCCAGCTAGCGCAAGATCAAGCTGATCCGGCGATTCTGCGCTACCAACCGCCACTTCAACTTTATCAAACCAACTTTGGGCGGCAATCTTGCGTGGGTCACGAACTAAGACCCTGACGATGAAATCCTTTTGTAGGAGTTCTTGAATGAGTCGTCCTCCGACATAGCCGGAGGCACCTGTGACGAGTAAGCGCTTTTTCATAAGGCTGTGAGGTCTCCGCCAAGTGCAATACCTTCACGTTCAAGCACAAAGGCCGCGATCTTCTGGCAGAGCTGCATATCTTCGCGGCCATCCTTGATTGGATCGCCCTGCTGCTTGCCGGTCTGCGTCAATGTGTGGAATGCCTCTAATTCAATTTCAAAAGATGGCATGTAGGACTCAAAGGTTGAATTGATGTGATCCAAACCGACGCGAGTAGTCGATATATATTTCGTTGGGACTCGCAGGATATAAGGGCTTGGGAAGATCAAATGATGACCTGAATCCTCATTGACCCAACGAATCTCCTCTTGGTAGAGCGGGTAGTCATCAAGAATTAACCAGCGGATACTGACACGGACATCATCATCAGTACGGCCTTGAATCACCATATTTGGAGAGTTATCACTCATCCAGCGTTCTGCAAAATCAATCTTTGTAATATGAATATCAAACTCCCGAAGAACTGAGAATTCGTGAATGATTGATCCGACAATGCCATTGGCATACAAACTGCCAATCGATTTTGCTCCTTCTTCACCGAGAGCTTGCACTGCAATCTCATGAGCTTGAGCAGTGAACTTCTTAATATTCTCTGCAGATGCTGGGAAGGCTTTTACATGCAACTCTGAAGTTGCAAGTTGATTCTCTCCACTTGGGTGGAGTACGACTACATCAACCGCGCGTGGACGACCCTTGATATTTGCTTTCATCGCTTTAGTTGCCTGATCAAAAGTCTTCATATAGCCAAGCATTAGTTGCTTGCCAGAAGATTTAAGAGCAACTTCAATTTTGTGCATCTCTGCTTCGCTATAACCCAACGGCTTTTCGCAGAAGACATGAAGTCCCGCACCTAGGGCTTGAACAACAAGGTCAGCATGGCTTCCAGAATTCAAAATTACTGCTGCATCAATGAGTCCGGATGTAAACATTGCTTGAGGATCTTCAAAGCGACCACCGGCTGGTACTGCAAAGCGATCAGCAAGTGCATTTGCTGCTTCAAGATTGAAATCAGCGATAGCTTCGACCTCAAAGAGATCACTTCTATGGGAGAGAATCGGTAAATGGACAGAAGAGGCAACAGCACCAGCACCCACTACACCTACACGAAGAATCGGCTTACTTGTCATTTTTCTCCCTTGGCCACCAAAATCGTGATCTGATGCTGCTATGTTACCCAATACTTACTTATAAAGCCTGAAGAGAAAGAACTTTTATGAACTCTCACGATTCTGCGCTTCAACTCCCAAAAAATGATGATTATTTGTGGCTTTTGAAGGTCTGCTCTGATATTCACATAAAGAATCGTCAGGTGGGCCACGCAGATTGGTGCAACGAGGACTTTGACTTCACATGCCCTTCCTCGGTCACCTATCCCTTCCAATGGTTCTGGGATTCTTGTTTCCACGCTATAACTCTCAGCCATTTTGATACTCGTAAAGCTGAAGCCGAGATCAAAAGCCTACTTAAGAATCAGCACTCAGATGGGTTTATCTCACATGTCACGTTCTGGCAACGAGATGCCTACGAGGAGATGGTCTCCACCTATGCGATCGCCTTCCGTAGCAAATATCTATCCGATGAGATGCAGCCACCATTGCTTGCAGAAGCTGTTGCGGCAGTAGCTTCCCGAGGTCGTGGCGCAGAGTTCATCAAGGAAGTACTTCCATCAGTTCGCAACTTTTATGAGTGGCTCCACAACGTTCGTAATCCTTATGGCGATGGCTTGATCCGTGTTGTTCAACCCGATGAGACTGGTCTTGATCACTCTCCTGTCTGGGATGAGCTCTTAGAGATCCAGGATGAAGAGCACGATAGTTGGGATCGAGGTTGGCACAAAATTTGTGATCCATATGATGACTTCGATCGTGACCCGAAGAAGATGATTGAGGTCGATTATTTTGTTGTTGCTGATGTAATGGTCAATACGATCTATATCGAAAACTTAAGGGTGCTCGCAGATCTCTGCTCACAAATCGGCGAAGACGCTGGGGCGACGGAGTACCTGATGCGGGCCAAAAGAGCTCACGACTCTCTTGAGAAACTCTGCTGGAACGAAGAGGATGGCCTCTATTACAGCGTTAATGGCAGAGAGAATAAGCAGCTGCGCGTTAATACATGGGTCTCACTCATGCCGCTTCTCTTAAATGATTTAGATTCAACGAAAGTTGAGCGACTCATGAAGCACCTTCTTGACCCGAAAGAGTATTGGGCTACGTATCCCATCCCTTCTACACCGCTCAATGGTCCAACCCACCAACCAAATACAGTCGGTGGAAATCTTGTATGGCGTGGGCCATCATGGATGAATAGCAACTGGTATCTGAGCCGTGGTCTTATTAGACATGGTCGAATCGATCTAGCTAGACACATTGCCGCCCAAAGCATTAAGTGCTTTAGAGAAAGCGGCGTGCGTGAGTACTACAATCCTGGTGATGCGACCGGTTGGGGTGCTCCTGATTTCAGTTGGTCCACTATCTTGCTCGATCTAGTAGTTATGGTGCGCTAAATGAAAAGCTCGCAAATCGGAATTGTTCCTCTCAACTGGAAGTACGACCAAAGCCGCATGAGCGAATATCTCTCTGGGATTGCAGGGTATGGATTCAAAGGTATCCAAGTTTCAATGGATCAAGGAAACTCCCCTGATTTTGTGCGATCGATGAAGGAGCACTCACTCAACTTTGCAGAGATCTATGTTGCAGTGCATATGACGACCGAAGGCATTGAAGCGATTTCTGAGACGGAAACAGCAGAGACAATCGCCCTTGCGGCGAGAGTCGGGGTTGAGATGGTCGTCTTTGCCGTTGATGGAACCAACGAACGAGATCTCTGCGCGACTCGCGCTGCCACCGGTCCACAGCTAACAGATGCTGCCTATTCACAGTTAGCCAAACACATTAACCGCTTTGCAAAGATTGCTAAAGATCATGGGATGAAATCCTCTTTTCATCCTCACGCTGCAACTTTCATTGAAACATTTTCTGAGACCGAAAAACTTATGAACTTACTCGATCCTGACATGGTTGGAGTATGTCTAGATGTTGGTCATTGGATCGTTGGCGGCGGAGACCCGATTGAGGCTATCCAGCACTTTGGTGAGAGGATTACGCACGTTCATATTAAAGATGTCTCAGGTGAAGTGCTGGCCAAACTTGCTAGTGGTCACATTGCGAGTATGGAAGATTCAGTCATGAAGGATAAGCTCTTTGTTCCAGCAGGTACTGGCATTCTTGACCTCCACGGAGTCATGAGGGCACTTGGTGCGCTCAACTTCACTGGGTGGCTTATGAGCGAACAAGATTCTGCCTGGGAGCCAGCAGAGGCTGCTTCGGGAATCTCTTACTCAAATATCCTGGCAGGGTTGAAATAATTATTTCGTAAGCTGACTCCACTTAACGACGACGAGAAGAATTCCACAGATTCCTAAGACTGTAGCGATGGCAATCGATTTATTGCGTCCAAGTCGTTGAGGTAGACCGTTAATACCCTGCTTGAGGTCCCACTCTAAATCTTTAACTACGTTAAGAAAATGAAAAGCAGAGGCAAAGATAACAAATCCTAGACAGAGCCAGAGAGTGGGTGATTTACCTTCGCTGATGTAGATCGCCCATGGCATCGCGCCAAATGAGATCATGAAAGGAATTACTGAGAAGATCGTCTTCTTTAAGGACGTGTTATAGAGAGTCGCGCTCAGTAAGCCAAGTCCGTGAACAGCGGTGCCTCGTATGCCAAGCGGCCCCAGGAGAGATAGAACTATTGCAAAGATAAGTGCAAGAACAATTCCGCGCTTAAGAGCACGTGGTGATATCAAGCCAGCGACTAAGGGCTTCGTCTTTCGAGATGCAGCAAGATCCAGTGGGTAATCAATCAGATCATTGGACCAACCAACGAAGAATTGCCCCGCCAGGATCGCCGCGGCAATTCGTAATGAGCTCGTTACTGAATATTGAGTAGATGCCAAGATAAATGAAATGGTGACGACGAGAACTGTGGGACCGAAGTGCGAAGCAAGGAGAAAACCTTTAACTGCTGATAACGGTGAACCAGATCTCTCCTTCACCACGTAAACCTTTAAATTCTCTCCGCAAAGCGGTGATATGCAGCGTTCCACTGGAGTTCGCGCCTGAATTCGCGCATATTTGTATCTTGATCAATGATCACGTGCTCGACCTTTGCAATGCGTGCGAAATCTTCGATCGTTTCGAGTGAGACTGAGTTGGTAAGAACAGTGTGGTGTGATCCACCAGCAAGCATCCAGGCCTCAGCGCTGACTGGCAATGATGGCTTTGGTGCCCATACTGCGTGCGCAACCGGCAAGTTCGGGAGTGCCTCACTTGGTTCAACAACAGTTATCTCGTTGCTGATAATTCTAAAACGCTCACCCATGTCAACAAGGCAGACAACTCGAGCCTCTGCTGGGGATGCAGTAAAGACCATACGAACAGGATCTTCCTTGCCACCAATACCAAGGGCATGGATCTCAATCTTTGGCTTTGATTTCGTAATAGTTGGGCAGACTTCAAGCATATGTGCGCCAAGAATTAACGGCTTACCTGGGCCAAAGTGATAGGTGTAATCCTCCATAAAGGAAGTTCCACCACCGACGGGTGTCATCGACTTAAGAATTGCGCCGAGCGCAGATGTTTTCCAGTCTCCTTCTCCACCAAAGCCATAACCCATCTCCATCAAACGCTGGACTGCAAGGCCTGGAAGTTGCTTGAGCGCACCAAGATCTTCAAAGTTGCTGGTGAAGGCATCGAATTCGCCATCTTTCATAATCTTGAGGAGCGCGAGCTCTTGCTTCGCTGCGTAAACGAGTGAATCGTGACGTGCTCCCCCACGCTTTAGCTCAGCCGAAACATCGTAGAGACGCTCGTACTCATCGCAGAGTTTTTCAGCATCTTGATCTGCAATTGTTGCAACAGTCTCAACCAGAAAATTAATGCCATAATTTTCAATCGACATTCCAAGTTGAAGTTGAGCTGAGACCTTGTCACCATCAGTGACAGAGACAAAGCGCATATTGTCGCCGAAACGAGCAAGCTTGAGGTTCTGTGACTTGTTCCATCCAATTGTTGCCCAGAGCCATGCATCAAGGCGGCTCTTCACATCGGCGGACCCTGGATCACCAACAACAACCTTGTGCGGAATCGCAACGCGAGCAACAGCATGCGCATATTCGCGATCACCATGCGCTGCTTGGTTGAGGTTCATGAAATCCATATCAATAGTTGCCCATGGCAAGGATTGATTAGCTTGCGTGTGAAGATGAAGGAGCGGCTTTCGTAAGAGATCAAGACCCTGAATCCACATCTTCGCAGGTGAGAATGTATGCATCCAGGTTATAACTCCGAGGCAATCTGGGTCACTAGAAGCATCGAGCATCGCCTGCTTGATATTCGCTGTGTTCTTCAGTGTTGGCTTCCAGATGATTTCAATCGGGGCGCAGAGTCCTTGTGAAATCTTTGCGACGACATCCTTCGACTGCACAGCGACCTGTTCTAGCGTCTCAGGACCATAAAGGTCTTGGCTGCCGGTCAAAAACCAAATCTGCTTCGTCATGATGATCCTCTAGTTTATTGATCCGGAAATTACAGGAGATACGGGTACTACTTGGTGCGCTTCTTGCTCCACACATCGAAGGCAACAGCGAGAAGTAGCACAAGACCCTTTGTGGTCATCTGGTACTCAATACCGATTGAGTTGAGGTTCATGCCGTTTCCAAGGATTCCTTGAATCATGCCGCCAACCATTGAACCTGTGACAGTTCCTACGCCACCTTGTACTGATGCTCCACCAATGAAGACTGATGAGATCGCTTCAAGTTCGAATCCATCGCCAGCCTTTGGAACTGCAGAGTTCATACGAGCAACAACGAGCACGCCTGAAAGTGCTGCAAGGGCGCCCATATTCACGAAGAGCCAGAAGTTAACCCGGCGAACGTTAATGCCAGAGAGAACAGCAGCGTGAAGGTTTCCACCGATCGCATAGATATGGCGACCAAAGGTTGTCTTCTTCATCACGGTTGTATAGATAATGACAAGGAAGACAAGAAGTACGAGAGTCCAAGGAATTCCATTAGCTTGGCTGAGTTGGAATCCGACATAAGCAATCATTGCTGCGAGCAAAATATTCTTAACGAAGAACCAAGTACGCGGTTCGACAGCCTGGTTGTACTTAATACGTCCGCGTCGCATTGCAAAAGATTGGATCAGAAGGGCAACTACACCAACTGCGGTGATAACAAGCGCAGCCGCGTTGTAATTCTTCATACCGAAGTTGTGGCCGAGGATATTCGCCTTATCGACGAAACCATTTCCGATTAATCTAAAGGAGTCTGGGAAAGGTCCGATATTTGAACTTTGAAGAAGTACGAGCGCTAAACCGCGGAAGAGCAACATGCCAGCAAGGGTCACGATAAAGGCAGGAATACCCACATAAGCGATCCAAAAACCCTGCCACATTCCGACAAGTCCACCGATAAGGACTGCTCCGATAAGGGCAACTGCCCAAGGGATCTTCGGGAGCCACGCCCAGCCAGTCTGTTCAAGTGGACGACAAGCCAAGATACCGGCAGCTGCGCCGATAAAACATGCGACAGATCCCACCGAAAGATCGATATGGCCAGCGATGATGACCATCACCATGCCGATTGCGAGAACAAGAATGTAACCATTCTGTACTACCAAGTTCGACCAGTTATCCGGAGTAATCGATGCGTGGTTTGGCGAAGTGATCGCAAAGAAGGTGATGAGAACTAAGAGCGCGATGAAGATAGCGTTCTGACGAAGGTCGACCCCACCTAATCTGGTGCGAAGATTACTTACGCGGTCATTGATCTTCTCAAGTGGATTAGGCATTGGTGGTTTCCTTTGTCATAGTCATATATTTCATGAGTAGTTCTGGTGAGAAATCTTTTTTCGCAACTTCTCCAGTGATACTTCCTTCCGCGATTGCATAAATACGATCACAGATTCCCAGAAGTTCTGAAAGTTCACTTGAGATGACGAGTACGCCCTTTCCTTGAGCAGCTAGCTCTTGGATGATTGTGTAAATCTCATATTTTGCACCGACATCGATACCACGAGTTGGCTCATCGAGAATGAGAACATCAGGGTTAACGTTGATCCATTGACTGAGAACAACCTTCTGCTGGTTTCCACCAGAGAGCTTGCCAACAATCGAGTTTGGCGATGGCGCCTTGATGTTCATTGATGTGCGATATTCACTCGCCACTTTGTACTCTTCATTAGCATTTACTAATCCACGCTTGGTGAATTTATGTAAAGAAGCAAGTGAGATATTGCGCTTGATGTCATCGATCAAATTAAGCCCGAAACGTTTGCGATCTTCGGTTGAGTAGGCGATTCCGGCATCGATCGCATCACGAATCGTCTTAATGTGAATCTCTTTGCCTTTTACGAAGACTTTTCCGGAGATGCCGATTCCCCAGCTACGGCCAAAGACGCTACGGGCAAGCTCGGTACGACCGGCGCCCATAATCCCCGCTAAACCAACAATTTCACCAGCCTTCACATTCAATGTGGCTTTATCTACGACCACGCGGGTGGAGTCATCCGGATGGTGAACGGTCCAATCTTCAACTCTAAAGACCTCTTCGCCAATCTTTGATTCACGCGTTGGGTAGCGATTATTCATCTCGCGACCAACCATGCCTTTAATGATGCGCTCTTGGTCAACTGCATCTCGCTTCATATCGAGCGTCTCAATAACCGCACCATCACGAAGAATGGTGGTCTTATCTGCAATTGCAGCAATCTCATTGAGTTTGTGAGAGATGATGATCGAGGTCAAGCCTTGGCTCTTAAATTGACGGAGTAGATCAAGCAAGTGCTCTGAATCAGAATCATTGAGAGCGGCAGTTGGTTCATCAAGAATCAGAAGTTTTACTTTCTTGGAGAGCGCCTTTGCAATCTCAACAAGCTGTTGCTTACCAACACCAATATTCTTAACAGGCGTATTTGGATCTTCAGAGAGACCAACTTTTGCCATGAGCTTCTGGGCTTCTTGGTTAGTC
>Ga0209829_10002849_pt1 | contig 12918 bp, 12 predicted proteins | sample C_140205_EF_Meta_FD_187311 | JGI IMG/M metagenome (GOLD analysis project Ga0209829, IMG submission 187311) | Freshwater microbial communities from Lake Croche, Canada to study carbon cycling - C_140205_EF_MetaG (SPAdes) (version 2) | ecosystem: Environmental > Aquatic > Freshwater > Lake...
CCAATTTCTAAGGTAGACGATAGTTGCCCCCTAGTTATGCTAGCACACGACTTCAATAAAAAAGGCAATCATATAAAATTCCCTTGTTTCGTTCAACGCAAGTTTGACGGAACCCGATGTGTTTCTATTCCTCAAGTCGGTCTATTCTCTCGCAATAAAAAGAAATATCCTCATTTAGATCATATCACACAAGAAATTAATATGCTTCCTGCCAATATTATTCTTGACGGCGAACTCTATTCTGAATCCATTTCATTCCAAGAAATCGTCGGCATTGTCAAGCGTCAAACTCTTTCCAAAGATGATATTCAAAAACAATTACACATTAAATTATTCGTATATGATATTATCAACGATCAACCATATCATATTCGGTATAAATCTCTCATCACTCTATTTCAAAAGCATAATTTTAAACATCTTGTTCTCGTCCATTCCGACATTTGCGACACGAAAGAACAGATGATTGAAAAGCACAATGTATATGTAGAGCAAGGATACGAAGGCATTATGCTCCGCAACAATAATGGTGTATACAAAGGCACACGTTCAAACGACCTTCAAAAATACAAGCAATTTATGGACGACGAATATAAAGTCGACGGATTTGAAGACGGAGTTGGCTCCGATAAAGGCGCAGTTATTTGGGTATGTGTGAATAAAGACAATGCGACATTTCGCGTAAGACCTCGTGGAACACGCGAATCTCGTCAAGAATTATTCACAAATGGATTGAACTATATTGGTAAAATGCTTACAGTCCGTTTTCAAGAGTTGACGAATGATGGTATCCCGCGTTTCCCTGTCGGTATTGCTTTTCGGGACTACGAGTAGGTAGGATGTGCCCTTTTATTACACTATTGCCTTTATACATTTTGTTTGCTATAGATTATAATTGTCTTGCATTGTGTGGTATGTTATGGGAGGTTATACAAATAAATAAATAGATACAAATAAAAAACATATACAATAAATGTACGGATTGGGTAAATAGTAACATAAAACAAATTTTCCAATCTTGGATTCGAAAACCGATTTTGGACATTTATAAATGTCCAAAACGTGAAAGTGGGTCTAGAATTGGACCAAAAACTTCACTTTTTTCACTTTCGCTGCATAATGCTCTCGTTTTCAGAAAATCATAAAAAGTCGTGAGACCATGCTGTTTTTCGGACTTTTCGCATTTAGATTAAAATCCGAATATTTTTATGTCATCATACATAAAATAACATTTCTATGTTCCAAAAAGTAGTTCAAGAGTTCTATTGCGAATTTTGTGATTATAAAAGCTTTAAAAAAAGTAATTTAGAAAAACATTTTTTATCAAATAAACATATCATATCAAGTAAAAATATCCAGAAAGTAGCAAACGTAATTAAGTGTGATTTATGTAATTATAGTTGTGAAAAAGAAAGTGTATTCATAAAACATACAAATACAAAGAAACATATTTCAAACGCAACGATGATTTACAAACATCTATGTGAATGTGGTAAAAAATTCAAAAGTAAAAGGACAATAAACTTTCATAAAAAGAATTGTATTTTAGTAAAACCATCAAATAAAGATGAAAGTGAATATACGCAAATAAATATGATTAATAACGATGATATGATTTCATCTATAATGAGCGAAATAAAGACGCTAATGGTAGAACAAAACAAAATGAATAAAATCATAACTGAAATAGCAAATAATACAAGTACAAGTACAAGTACAAATACGAATAATATAACGAATAACAATCAAACAAACAATCAGCAATTCAATCTCAACTTTTTTTTGAATGAAACGTGTAAAGACGCTATGAACCTTAGTGAGTTTCTTGAAAATATGCACGTATCTATGGAGGATATGGAGAAAACGGGTGAGCTTGGCTTTGCAAAAGGGATGAGCCGTATTATTATGAATAACCTGAATGCTATAGACGTATGCAAAAGACCTATTCATTGTAGTGACGTCAAGAGAGAAACATTGTATGTGAAAAATAATGGCGTATGGGAAAAGGAAACCGAAGACAGGAAAAGGACGAAAGAAATCATTTATAAAGTGTCTTGTTTAAATGAAAGGCAATTAATAAAATGGAGAGATTTACCCAGAAATAAAGGATATGAAAAATCAGACCATATGAAAAATGATGAATTTATGAATCTCGTTATGGAAATTAATAAAATGAGAAATGAAGAGATTGACAAGGTTATTACATCAATAAGCAAATGTGTTTCGATAGATAAGGACAAAGTCAAAGACAAGGTCAAAATGAGTGGATACTTAAATTAATAAGGGTTCCACCCTTACAAACCCGATTAAGGGTTCCACCATTACTATTATATTCAAAAATTGAAAATATTATTTAATATTCTATTTATTGCAATTACAATAAAAACACAACACGTAAAAATGCTTTACAATACGAAACGAAATGAAATTTATAATTCAATTACTAAACATATAACAGATGGTTGTGTTTATTGGACGATAGTAAATAGTATAATAGGATGTTTCATATTATATTATTGTATATTGGTGTTGTTTGCTTTACTATCATCATCACCATCATCAGTTGACACTGAATGCAGCACATCGTTGTTGTATACATTAGTATGTATGACGATGGTTGTTTCAGTTGGATTATTTGTATCTACTATTTGTGATAGAATAAATCCGACAAAAATCAGATTTGCAATGTGTGTATTATCGGTGTTATCTGTATTGGGTGTATATGGTTTAATATTTATGGAAATGACTGATAAATGTTCATTTGATAATCAACAAAATAAATATAATAGTGATTTATATGATATATCTTGGATGTGGATATATATGGTTTCATTCATAATACTTGTTTCGTTTGTTTCAACATGTGTTTACATTGTAAATCAAATGTCCTATAAAGATGATACATTTCATAATTACAAACACAAAAAGGATGATATTTTAAGATTAGAAAGACAGAGGTATTTATGTTATATTCACGAAATGTAATATGCGAAACTACCACGAACTTCCAAACATAGATCCGATACCTTCATTTGCAGCCATAGGTTCAAATAGGTTTGGACTTTGGGCACCTTGTAATGGAGTTGGTTGGCTATGATGCATCTGGTTAAAATCGGGACTTTGTTGTGGTTGTGCGACAATATGTTGCGAAGGCATTTGAGTTAATTGTGGGTTGGAAGGTAATAACTGGTCTCTAAAGTCGGCTTGACTTGGCTGATGTTGTCCGGAAAGAGGTTGAGAGACACGTACGTTATTATTTTTTTGTCCAGCGGAAGCAGAACCAACCGTTTCGGATGATCTTCCGTGCCAAACATCTACTAATCTATCAACTAATATATTTAATTTCATACCGAGTTTTGTTTGCATAGTAGAGAGAATAATCAAAAATGGAATCATAAAAGTAGTTGGGTTGAAGTCGTCGTAGTCGCAACCGCTATAGGTAGGAAAGTATTGTATCATTCTATTTGTAATCCAAATAGCGGAAACAATAAATAGTATTTGTCCTACACTTTCTACTAAAATTTCTAAACTTCCCTTAGTTTCATCTTCTTCTGGAACTAAGTTTTTAACACCTTTTAAAATGAGTAAAACCGGAATAATAGCCATAACGGTATATTGCATTAAATTAAGAATCGCACACATATTATCTTCATCAAAATTAAATACATATTTAAAGAATCCTAATGTATCTCCTTTTACCGATCTTACTGTTTCGGGAACGTTTTCCATATGTTTTATCCAAAGAAAAGAAATAAAACGATTTCTAGTAATTTATTTACAAATATATTTTTTTTTATTCTAATGACGACGAAATGTCTAAATCATACATCATGAATAATAAAAAATGGATACAGTAAAATTGATTTACTTTTATGTAAAATTGAATTACTTTTATGTGAATTGATTTATAGCAAAAACTCAAGATGTCTACTTCCGCTTCCGCTTCTGCTTCTGCTTCCGCTTCTTCTGCTTCTTCTGCTTCTTCTGCTTATGCAACTATAGGATTTGACTTAAATGTCATTCGTGAAAAAGACAATGTTAATGTTAGAAAAAAAACGGTGAATGGTGAAAAATACAATATGGTTACACACGAACGAGGACCTAAAGGTGGATTTTCCACATTTGGCATCTATGTTACCAAAGAGTCACTGAAGAAAGAGTCAACTGGTTCTATTAATATGATAGTCAAACACATTGAACCCAAAATTAAACAACACATCAATAATGATGTCATTAGCATCATATCTGAATTCATGGGATACACCGAGGACGACATCAAGAACATCAACAGTCACATATACATGTCTTTGTATAATGCGACTAGCATATATCGCTCCGCCGTATTCGATGAAGATTTTAATATGGTCGGCATTGCTCCACAAAAGTCTATGTATGTAGACCAGTTCATCGAAACGTTCAATGATGAATTCAAGGAACAGTACAATCGCAATGCGATGACTGGGGTGGACATTATATTTTACGAAATGATTGAAGGCACTATGATAAATGCGTTTTATCATAATGGACGTTGGAATTTATCCACAAAATATCATCTCGACGGATCCAGCAAAACGCAAAACAAATACATTGATGCGTTTAAAAAGACGTGCAAGAAATGCGACGTTGATTTAGATTCTCTCGATACCTCATTGTGTTATTCTTTTGTGTTTCAGAACCCTAAAATTGTGTACGCCAATAATTGTCAGCACAATATATTTCTGGTTGCGTTATACAAGATTGATAACTCAAATCATACAGTATTACGTTATGATTTGAGTAAAGTAACGAAAAAAGTTAATGTCACATTTACTGACACCGAATATTGTTATTCCGAAAATCTAAACATTCGCATCCCTGAACGTATCTTTGCTAATTTCGACGACTTGAACCTCATCAAAAAAGAATGGGGAGTTGAGGGACTATCACGAGAAATATTGGAAAATGACCCATACGAAGGCAGATACTTGATGCACAATAGGTGGGTCAAAGGAGTTGTCATGTATCATCGACCAAGTGGAATATCAACAAAGGTCATTAACCGTCATTGGTAATACTTTTTAGAAATATACTTTTTAGAAAAAAGTATCGCAAAAATATGTTATGTGTCTTGTAAACAAAAAAAAGAAGAATGTTATGTGCCGCATTGTAAAAACCACCACAAAAAATAATAATGTTATATGCCTGCCTTGTAAACAAAAAAAATAAAAATGTTATGTGTCTTGTAAAAAAACAAAAAAAAGAAGAAAAAACTTCTTTTTTTTTACAATAATATCATAAAATAACCATATCTTTGATACCATATTGTGCGACCCAACCCAATTCTTTTTTTGCCAATGACGCATCCGCATATGAAATATCTAAATCCCCTTCTCTCTTATTCCCATATACATATCGTAATTTCGTATGATTCACTTCTTCAAATGTATCTACTAACTGTTTCACACTGACACCTATACCGGTTCCTATATTATATGTTTTTATACAACTACTAGTTACAATAATGCGACTACATGCTTTCACATGAGCAATAGCAATATCAACCACATGTATAAAATCTCTCACACAAGTCCCATCCGGTGTATTATAATCATTCCCAAATATTTGCAATTGTTTCAATTCGCCATTATGAACTTTAACAATGTACGGAAAAATATTACAAGGTATTCCATTGGGTGATTCACGTAAAGAATTGTTTTTCTGAGAGATTGGATTGAAATATCTCAAAAGAATGATATTCCAAGTAGTATCAGAGAGATATAAATCTCTCAATATTTCCTCTTGCATATATTTCGTTTTCCCATACGGATTTGTAATGCCTACACCAACAGGCATTGTTTCATTGTATGGGGCAACAGATGCGTTTCCATAAACCGTAGCAGATGAACTAAATATAATATTTTTACAATTGTATGTTTTCATCACACCCAACAGATTTATCGTGCTGACAATATTATTCTGGTAATACATAATAGGTGTGCGTATCGAATCGCCAACGGCTTTCAATCCGGCTAAATGAATAACAACATCTATTTTATGCTTGTCAAATATGGCTTCTATACTTGTTACATCATCTACTAAATCTGCTTCATAGAAAATCATCTTATTATCGTTTTTAGTTGTATGATTTTGTGTTATTGTATCCACCATTTTATAGGTTGAGTTACTTAAATTATCTATTATAATAATTGTATGTGGTGTTGATGATGAGAGATTTAACATTTCAACTGCTATATGAGAACCGATATATCCAAGACCACCGGTTAGCAGAACAACAGTCATTGCATTATATCAACAATATATTTCTATATCTCTTTCTCTCTTTCTCTCTTTCTCTCTTTCTCTCTTTCTCTCTTTCTCTCTTTCTACACAACATTTTCATATTCGCTCTTTTTTATGAAAGAGTGTATAATAGGTTTATTTTCCATAACAAATATTTTGTATGTCAATAATATTATAATAGTTCCAATAATCATACCGGTTGCATCTATGAGCGGATGTTTGAACATATCGAAATGACTCTCTAAATAATTTTCAATAATCATAGCAATAAGAATAGATATGGAAGATGATATACCACCGTTTATAATAGGAATTATATTTTCGGCAATTTCTCTCTTTTTCCAATAATCCTGTAGATGTTCTTCTATGTATAGAAAGAAAATGGAGTCAATAATACTAAAGGATATAGATGAAACCATACCTACACCTATAGTTGATGTCGTAGCAATAACCGTTTTATTTTTCAATACTGTTTCATTCATTGTCATCTATCTATACTATACTATAATATACAAAAAAATGTAATAAATAAATAGTTTGTTGTAATGATATACAACATACAATGTTAAGAAATGCGTTACAATCATTAAAGACCATAAACGGTGGCAAAGAACACGATGAGAATCAATATATCCATTTGATAAAAGACATTTTGAATGAAGGCGAAATGATATGCGGACGTAATGGAAATGCGAAAACAATATATGGCAGTTCAATGCATTTCTCTCTACAGAACGGTACACTACCTCTTTTAACAACTAAAAAAGTCGCTTGGAAAACGTGTTTGAGAGAATTGCTCTGGTTCATTCAAGGTTCAACCAATAATGAATTATTACAAGAACAAAAAGTGACGATTTGGAATGGAAATGCGTCAAAAGAGTTTTTAGAAAGTCGCGGACTTTCACATTATAGAGAGAATGATTTGGGACCGGTATATGGTCACCAATGGCGACATTTTAACGCACCATATACAACTTGTGACGACGATTATAGCGGAAAAGGCGTGGACCAATTACAATATATTATAGATCAACTTAAGGACAAAGAAGGACGGCATTCGCGAAGATTGGTTATGACAGCGTGGAATCCTTGTCAATTAGATGAGATGGCATTGCCGCCATGCCATATTCTCTCACAATTTCATGTTTCGAATGATAATAAGTTGTCTTGTAGTTTGTATCAACGCAGTGGTGATGTAGGTTTAGGAGTACCATTTAATATTGCTTCTTATAGTTTATTGACGCATCTTATAGCACATCATTGTGGATTGGAGGCGAATGAGTTTATATATCATTTAGGAAATGCACATATTTATGACGACCATATAGATGTATTGAAAAGTCAAGTGGATAGAACGCCATTTGATTTTCCTACTCTTACTATTACATCATCAAGCGCAGAAACAAAAAACATATGTGATTATAAAGTTGATGATTTTATTGTGTCGGATTATAAGTCACACGAGCCTATTAAGATGACAATGCGAGCTTAAATGCGAAAACTACTTAAATATATAGTATTTATAGTAATTATATAATGAGTGCAGCAGCAGGTATCTCAGCAGCTAAAAAACGTAGAGGAGTTGTTTCAACAGGTCCAGAAGTTTCACAAAATACAAATACAAATACAAAACAAGGACCTACTCAGATGGTTACACCTATTCAAATTTTACAAAATCATGAATTGAGATTAAAGCAACTTGAAAATCAAATCAATACATATGATTCTGAAATGGAGTTGCAGCAGCAGCAAGAGTTGTCAAAGAAGGAAGTTGTTGCTACACCTACACCTACACCTACAACCGATTACAAATTATTGCTGGAATATAAGAATAGGTGTGATTCTTTAGAAAGAAAGGTTGTTGATTTGACAGAATTGGTACAAAAAGTCCAAACTTTTTCTATGGAATCTAATCTTGCTTTTTTGAAATTGAAGCGTGTTTTTGATGAAGATTTTGAAAGTCGTATCCAAGAACTTAAGCAATGTTATGTTTCTGATGATAATATGATTCAAGCGGTTAAGTTTGATACAGCGGCAGCATTGTCTTCTATGTCTGCTGAAACTTCTTTTTCAACAGCAACTGCAAATGCAAATGCAAATGCAAATGAATCTTCTTTGTAGTGTAGCGTAATTATTTTCAAAATAATAAGTCTTATTTTGCAAATAAAAGTATAAACATTAGATAAGTCATTACACTATAGTAATGGAGATTATCTTGAATATATTAATTTTTTGTATCGTATTGTTTTTATATCTACACATTTATTTTCATTTGAAAACGAGTGATGATTTAGAGATATATGAGATAGACCAGCCGTCAAAGGTGAAGTTAGAAGAAATTTGTGATTTACGACAACCGGTTATATTTGATTTTGCAAATGAGAGATTATTAGAGTCGTGTAAAAGACAGATGATTGTAGATACATATGGAGCATTTGATGTGAAGATACGTAATATGAAGAATGACATATCGGATGAGGAGGAGTTATATGTTCCTATTTCATTTACAAGTGCAAAAAAAGCGATGAAAGAAGATGTAGAGGAGAAGTATTTGGTAGAAAACAATGGTGATTTTTTAGAAGAAACTGGAATGATCAAGTCTTTTCGCTATAACGATTCTTTTTTACGACCTTATATGGTTTCTAATTGTTCGTACGATTATCTCGCAGGTTCAAACGGAACGTGTACTCCATTTAGATATGATTTGAATTATCGCAATTATTTTCTAGTCACCGAAGGTTCGATCAAAATTAAGTTGGCACCACCGAGAAGTGATAAATATTTATATACACATAAAGATTATGAAAATTTTGAGTTTCGTTCTCCTGTAAATGCATGGAACGTCCAGCAACAATACCGTCCTGATTTTGATAAAATTAAGTGCTTGGAGGTTGTAGTAAAGAAAGGACAAATTATATTTATACCTGCTTATTGGTGGAATACAATGCGATTTGAAGAAGATGCTAGTGTATGTGTGTTTAAATATAAAACCTATATGAATACTGTCGCAATGTTCCCGCAACTCTTTATGCGGTTTTTACAATCAAATAATGTTAAACGAAATATTATATCAAATAAAGCTGCAACGCAATTGCCATTGCCAAGCACAAGCACAAGCACAAACATAACAGCTGTAGCGAATACAAACATAATACCAAGCACAATGCCAAGCACAATGCCAAGCACAATGCCAAGCACAATGCCAACGCCTACAAGCACAGAAGCAATAGCATTAGCAAATGTAACTGCAAATGATCAAGATACATCCTCAATTGATAATTTACCTGTATCAGTTGTATAATTACAGTAAAAATTGATTTAACATCATATTAAAGTTATGATGTTAATTATAAGTAACTGTAAGTATAAGCATAAAATAATGTTAAAACTTGAAATCGCTGACCGCAATTATACGTCTTGGAAATACGGGGACACCCCGTCAACCCCGAAACACGCCCAACACTGGGATAAGGGGCTTGTCCAACACGCCCAACACTGGGATAAGGGGCTTGTCCAACACGGGGAAACCCCGAAACAAGCAAACGATGAGAAGCGTGACACCCCGTCACAAGATGAACTACCAAATCCATTAACACATATGTTTCTTCACGAAGATGTAATAAATGAAAAAGGCGAATTGATAACACCATCTCCATTCAGGACAAATCAAATGATACCGGGAATTCTTGTATTAGAAAATAGTAAAACGTATGGTAGGTCGAATGACAAAGGTAGGAGTGCTGACAAAGGTAAGTCGAATGACAATGGTCGTTTATTGTATAAATGTATTCCAGATAGTCATCATCTTCCTAATTTTATAGTTCCATATGATAATAAATGTATTCAATTCAGAAAACGTCCATTAAATAAATATGTTCTATTCTGTTTCAAGGAATGGAAAGATAAACATCCAGTAGGAATGATTACACACGTATTAGGAGATGTAGATAAGTTGGAAGTGTTTTATGAATATCAATTACACTGCAAGTCATTAATGGATTCTATAAAGGATTTTAATAAATATACATTGAGTGAGATTTCGACTCGATACAATCAGGAGAAAATGGAATGTTCTATATACGAACAATTCAAAGATAGTCATACGATTGAAGATAGGAGAGAACATGTCATATTTTCAATAGACCCTGAAGGATGTAAAGATATTGATGATGCGATGGGTATTGTAACAACACCAACCGGATATATTATTAGCATATATATTGCGAATGTCACTATATGGATGGAAGCATTAAAATTATGGGATGTCTTTTCAGAGAGAATATCAACCATTTATTTACCAGATAGACGAGTATGTATGTTGCCGACTATATTGTCCGAGCATTACGCAAGTTTAAAAGAAGGGAAAAACCGGTTTGCGTTTTGTATGGATTTACACATCTCTCGAGATGATTGTATTATTGAGAAAATAGAATATAAAAATGTATTGGTTCGACTTGATAGAAATTATGCGTATGATGAAAAAGCGTTATTGGAAAATCCATTATACAAAAAAATAATGGAAATTACAAAAGAACTCACGCAAATAACGAATTATTTGGATACTGTTACAGACAGTCACGAAGTAGTCGAATTCTGGATGATCATGATGAATCACCAATGTGGTTTATTATTGAAATGTCATAAAACAGGATTGTTTAGAACGAAGCAGCAAGATGACGACACAGACAGAGACACAGACAGAGAGATTGACATTGAAAATAAAAACATATTTAAAATATGGAACTCTACAAGTGCTGCATCTTATTGTAGTTTTGAAAACAATAAAGGACACGATATGATTGGTAAAACCGGATTAGATACATACGTTCATATTACATCACCAATAAGACGATTGGTTGACTTGATAAATATAACAACGATACAAAAAAAACTTGGACTGATGAAATGTAGTGATGATTGTGAGAGATTTCTAACCAAATGGTATTCACGAATCGATTACATAAACCAAAAAATGAAAACAATCAAGCGAGTTCAAAATGATTGTTCTCTCTTATACTTGTGTAGCAGTGGAACAATTAATATAGAAGAAGAGCTTAGTTGTTATGTATGGCGCAATGATAATGAGTATATGAATATATACATACCATCTATAAAATGGATAACAAACATTCACGTTGAGACTGATAAAAAATATAAAAATTATTCATTACAAAAGTGTAAAATCTTTGTAATCAATGATGAAGTGAGTTTGAAAAGGAAGATTAGGATAATGATTTTGTGATGTCGGGGAGTTCTTTAAGCCCTTTTCATAATGTATTTATTGGCGATTAGGATAATTCATATGGTGGTAAAACACTTGATGAAATGTGTGATAACGCATTGCTAATTATATTTTTATTATTATTGATTAATTGAATATTATTATTTAATAAATACTGAAAATAATCATTTTGTCTTTCAATATATTGTATATTTTCAATAACGCCAAAAATATTTTTAGTAAATATATTATCCTCCAAAGCGTTTATAAAAGGATTATCACCTGGCATAACATTATCTTTAAAATTTAGCATTAAATTCAATATATTGATACTGCGTTTTGATAACAAAAAATTAAATTCTTTCATTGTAGTAAGAGAAGATTTTTCTGGCATATCCATCCCCATCGCTGATATATTTAATAGAACTCGTCCATATGTTGTAATCAATAATTCAATTTTATTATAATTATTTCCATTACCATTTCTTATAGCAAACCATTTATATATACATATTTTTTCATCGTTTTTAAAATTTTTATAAAAATCATTTGGATTATTTTCAAATTTCTTAGTTTCATAATGTCTACTTGTTATAAAAACATTTTTTAATATTTCATCAAGTGATTTGTATTCTTTACCTCCGTATGATTTGAATGTAGTTATGTTAATATCTGAATAATCAAAGTCTTTTTTATATTCTTCAATATATATATTATAGTCGTTAATTGTATTAGTATTTTTTTGTATATTATTTTCAATTTGTTTCATATCATTTATTAGTTTGCTTAACTTTGTATTACATTGTTTTTTTTCTTCACTAATAATATCCATTTGTGATTTACATTTTCTATAATCATCTGATACTTCACCTCCTTTTTTTTTACACTTTTTTTTTAATTTACGAGTATTCTTCATTATATACATTATAAATATTATAAAAACATAATTTATTTATTTACGAGTTTTCACCCCTTCCACTCCTTCGGCACCAAAGGTGCTTTCCAAGCAGTAAATCACATATACGAAACCATCCTGTTCTTTATTTTCTCTGTATATTTCAGACATCATTGTGTTACCTTGATAAATCTTGTTATTGATAAAAAAGAATAATGCTTTTTCTGGTTTCAGTGTGAGTTTTTTGCGAATGGCATAAGTAAATTGAGCTAAATTAATATCTAGAGGACAAATGTATTTTTTTTTGTCAAGCTCCTTCAAATCATCACCGTCTCTTTTGCCTACGATGATGGTACAACGGTCAGGATACTTCTTAAGAACAGTGCTTGACATTTCAGTTCGTTTTTCTAACGATTGCTTCTTAAACTGTGTAATATATGACGACGACATTTTTTCTTTATTTATATATGGTTATAAAAAAATACTTTTATATATTTTTGTTCAATCTCTCTCTATTTGTTAT
>Ga0209829_10002852_pt1 | contig 12914 bp, 8 predicted proteins | sample C_140205_EF_Meta_FD_187311 | JGI IMG/M metagenome (GOLD analysis project Ga0209829, IMG submission 187311) | Freshwater microbial communities from Lake Croche, Canada to study carbon cycling - C_140205_EF_MetaG (SPAdes) (version 2) | ecosystem: Environmental > Aquatic > Freshwater > Lake...
TGATGATTTTGTGTTTTATTGCAGTGGGTTTTGCGCTAATTCAATTTAGCGTAGCGTTATCTAATGCGATGTTTAGAACCAATATCCCTATTGGCCTGCCTACTTCAGATTCTTTGATCTCAATCTTAATTCCTGCTCGTAATGAAGAGATCAATATTGCTTGGCTTTTAAGTGATCTTGTACAATCTAAAGATGCCAATATCGAGATTCTAGTCTTGGATGATGACTCCGATGATCAAACTGCTGCAGTAGTGTCTCGGTTTGCCAAGGTTGACCCACGAATCAAGCTTATTCGGTCTGACAATCTTCCTGCAGGTTGGTTGGGTAAGAATTTTGCTTGTTATAGCTTATCTAATCAGGCTAGAGGTGATCACTTCTTGTTTTTGGATGCTGATGTACGGATTAAGCCTGAATTTATTCGGTCAGCTGTTGATTGGATGCAAAAGAAAAATCTAGGACTACTAACTATTTTTCCGAAACAAGAGATGCATGGAATAGGGGAGCGGATGACCGTGCCGATTATGAACTATATTCTTCTAACTCTTCTTCCTCTTCCGTTGGTGCAACGATTGAAATTTACTTCTCTGGCAGCTGCAAACGGACAGTTTATGTTGTTTGATTCGGCTACGTATAAGCTTTTAAACCCGCACGAGAAAGAGAAGGGAAATAAGGTGGAAGATATTGCTATTGCCCGTTATTATAAATCGGCTAAGGTTTCAATAGCCTGCCTGTTGGGAGATGATGCTATTCGGTGCCGAATGTATAATGGCTATAGAGATTCGATCAATGGTTTTTCGAAAAACATCACTGAATTTTTTGGAGGATCTTTTATTATTTCAATGCTTTTCTGGTTTATTACAACATGGGGATTAATTCCACTTTTTATTTCATTTGGAATCAAACTTTCCATTGCTTATCTTGTTATATTAATTATTACGCGAGTATTAGTTTCAATTGCTAGCAATCAGAATATTTTGAATAATATCCTTTATCTGATTCCACAGCAATTAAACATTGGGATTATTTTATTTCTCGCATTTAGGTCGAAATTTTTTACGGGTTTTCTATGGAAAGGTCGCGATATTGGATAGTTTTTTTACTTGCTTGGTTTGCCTTTAGTCAGAGTTTTGCTAGCACTAAGAGTGATATCTACAAAGCTTATATTGCGAGCTCAATGGTCGAATGGAAGGTGATCATTGATCGATTGCAAAGCACCGGAATAAAAGACGATGCGAGTAGATTAGAACTAGTAAATTATCAATATGGCTATATCGGATGGTGTATTGGGGAGAATCGGAAAGACGAAGCGAATCAATATCTAGAACTTGCGGAAGATAATTTAAACGCAATTGAAAAGAAGCAATTGTATGCGGCTAAAGTGAATAGCTATCGTTCAGCGTTTTATGGGTTTCATATTGGTCTTAACATGCTGTTAGCCCCTTGGTATGGATCTAAAAGTATAGCTTGTGCTAAAGAGGCAGTTGCACTTGATTCGCAAGATTACCTTGGCTATGTTCAATTGGGGAATGTTTATTTTCATGCTCCAAGCTTGATGGGTGGTGATAAGTCAAAAGCTATTGAGAATTATAGAATAGCTCGGATGAAATTAGAACGCGCAAGTAATGAGATCATATTCGATTGGAATTTTTTAAGCTTGCTGGTTACAACCGCTAACTGTTATGAGACAATGGGTGATTTGGAAAAGGCAAAAAGTAGTTGTGAGGAAATATTAAAGATTGAGCCTAACTTTAATTGGGTTAGCATAGAGTTATATCCGAATATATTGAAAAAAATAAAACACTAAAAATGGGAAAGAGTGTATTGGTGGTTGGTGCCGGACTTGGAGGTCTTGCAACCGCATTAAGATTAGCTAAAAAAGGGTATGAAGTCGAGATTATTGAGAAAAATAGCCAGGCTGGAGGTCGTCTCAATCAATTAAAAAAGGATGGCTTCACCTTCGATATTGGGCCTAGCTTTTTTAGCATGTCTTATGAATTCAAAGAGTTTGCAAAAGATTGCAACATCGAACTGCCATTTAAATATGTGGAGCTTGATCCGCTGTATACCGTAAACTTTAGTAGAAGTCCAAAGACTTATCGCCTCTATAAAGATATTCATAAACTAGCGGAACAATTTAAAGATGTCGAGCCCGATTTTGAGGTTAAAATGCGCAAATACCTTAAGAATGGTAAATCATTATTCGACGATACTGTAGATATCGTTATTAAGGATAATTACAACACCGTTTTTTCCTATTTGTTAACCTTGATGAAGGTAAATCCAAAACATCTACCTGTTTTGTTCCGTAATTTCTGGCAACAGGTTTGTCGCTATTTTTCATCCGACGATGCGCGTGAAATTGTCTCATTAGTGGCATTCTTCTTGGGTCGGACTCCATTTGATACTCCAGCTGTTTACACCTTACTCTCGTATACCGAGTTTCAACACGATGGGTATTATAATGTCGAAGGCGGTATGTATAAGATTGTTGAAGGGATTTTAGGGGAGCTTCAAAAAGAGAACGTTAAGATTACATACAATACAGAGATCGTCAATTTTATTTCCAATGGTAATAAATTAGAGGCCTTAGTCGATCAAAACGGGAAGAGTTGGCATCGCGATGTCATCGTTGTGAATAGCGACGCTGCGTCATTTAGAGGTAAGATATTTAAAAGAGCTAAGTTCACAGAAGCTAAGTTGGATAAGATGGAATGGACGATGGGTCCATTAACGATCTATCTTGGATTGAAGTGTAAGCTTCCACAAGTAGAGCATCATAACTATTACCTTGGTGATAACTTTAAAGATTATGCAAATAAGATCTTTCAAGCCTCTGGAACCCTCGAAAAACCTTATTATTATGTGAATGTTTTGTCGCGTAACAATGCCGACTGTGCGCCTGAAGGATGCGAGAGTTTGTTCTTTGTTTGTCCAGTACCTGATCTAAGATTCAAGAAAAATTGGGATGATAAAGAGGCAATCGTAAATAGTATCATTGCAGATTTTTCGGCTCGAATTGGACAAGATATTGTTCCTGAGATCATCTCCAAAACTAGCTACTCTCCAATAGATTGGGAAAGCAAGTTTAATTTGCATCGCGGTAGCGGACTAGGATTATCGCACAAAATGTTTCAAATAGGGGCATTCAGACCTAAGAATTTTGATGAGAAATTTAAAAATGTTTTCTATGTCGGTGCTTCTACGGTGCCTGGTACCGGATTGCCAATTACTATGATTAGCTCAAAATTAGTGGTTAAGCGGATTGAGAAGTTAAAGAACTAGCCTGAGTATTCTTAACGCATAAGTTTTAGCAAATGGAGGGTAGTGTTAGCTATCGGCAAGCTTTAACAAAGGCAATGGCTATGTGCAGCCAGTCGGAGCGCTGTGAGTTTGATATTGTGGCCAAACTACGACTTTGGGAGCTTTCTGAAGTTGAAATTTCTACGGCTATCAAATATCTTGTTAAGGAGCGATTCTTAAGCGATGAGCGGTATGTTAGGTTTTATGTCAATGATAAACTCCGGTTTAATAAATGGGGAAAGATTAAGTTGTCTTATATGCTTCGGCAGAAACAGATCTCTGAGGTGTTGATTAAGTCTGCCATAAGTGAAATAAATGCCGATAATTATGCGCAGATTCTTCATGAATTACTTAAGGCTAAAGTAAAGTCAGTGAAAGGAACTTCGAATTACGAGCGCAAAGCTAAACTTGCAGTGTTCGCACAGAGTCATGGTTTTGAAGCTGAACTTTCATTCCGCATTGCCGGTCAATTGATCGGAAATGACACCCTTGAGGGGTAGGATTTGCCACTTGTAGATTTGCCCATTAGCACATTCCCTCATTATTTTTAACTTTACACCCTCATTAAAATACACTGCAATGATCCTAAAGGAACAGCTTAAAGAGCTTGTTGAGCGCCGGGATGCGCTGAGGAGGTATCTTTGACGTCGACACCAAATTAATTCGATTAGAAGAGGAAGAGCTTAAGACCCAAGATCCCTCTTTCTGGGATGTTCCCAAAGATGCGGAGCGTCAGATGATGGTTATTCGCTCTATCAAACAATGGACTGATGGCTTCAAAAATGTGGCTCAGTCGATTGAAGACTTACAGGTTATATTTGAATTTCGTGAAGCAGGAGATATTACTGAAGCTGAGCTAGAGGAACAATTTCTTTTGACTCGCGGATTAGTCGAAGATCTCGAGACCAAGAATATGTTGCGTCGAGAGGAAGATCGGTTAGGAGCTGTCTTAAAGATTAATGCAGGCGCTGGAGGAACAGAATCAAACGATTGGGCCGATATGCTGATGCGGATGTATCTGCGCTGGGCCGAAAAACACAACTATAAAGTTCGAGAAGCAAGTTTTGTCCCTGGAGAAGATGTAGGGGTAAAGAGTGTTACCATTGAGATTGATGGGGAGTTTGCTTATGGTTATCTGAAGAGCGAAAATGGCGTACATCGTTTAGTTCGAATCTCTCCTTTTAATGCTCAAGGCAAAAGACAAACCTCGTTTACTTCTGTTTTTGTCTCTCCACTTGTTGATGATACCATTGTTATCGACGTGAATCCTGGTGATATCTCCTGGGATACCTTTCGCTCTGGTGGGGCAGGAGGTCAGAATGTGAATAAAGTGGAGACTGGAGTTCGATTAAAACATGCTCCATCAGGAATTATTATCGAGAATACCGAGTCACGCTCGCAACTTCAGAATAAAGAAAATGCCATCCGACTGCTTAAGTCGCAATTGTACGCATTGGAGCTTCAGCGACGTTTGGATGAGACAAACAAGCTTGAAGCAACAAAGAAGAAAATTGAATGGGGATCGCAAATCCGCTCCTATACCATGCAGCCCTATAAACTTGTGAAAGATGTTCGAACTGGTTTCGAATCTTCGAATGTACAGGCGGTGATGGATGGTGATCTAGATGGATTCATCAAAGCTTTCTTGATGGAATTTTCAGAAGAGGAGAAATAAGGTCGGTTCAATATTGACTATTTATTAGGCTTAAGGAGAGAATCTTTAAGCCTAATTTTATTTTGGTTTTTCAGTAAAGCGAATTAAAAAATGTTAATCTGTAATATATCGTAGACTTTTGATATCGAACTTTCAATTTTATTGTCCATTTTTGTGTACTAAACTTTATGAAAATAATTCTTGTTCTAACAACATAAATATCCGCGATGGAAAATACAAACGATGAGAAGGTCTATTATCCTTCCCAAGCCGTAATTGATCAAGCAAACATTAAGGAATACGATCAGCTTTATGCCAGCTCTATCGCTGACCCTGAGAAGTTTTGGGCAGAGCAGGCAGAGCAACTTTCTTGGTATAAGAAATGGGATGAGGTTTTGGATAAAAAGAATCCTCCTTTTTATAGCTGGTATAAAGGCGGTAAAACAAATGTTATTCTGAATGCTATTGATCGTCATCTTGATAATGCTAATCGCAATAAACTGGCAATTATTTGGGAAGGTGAGCCTGGAGATGTGAGAACTTTCTCCTATCAAGCACTGAATCGTGAGGTGTGTCAATTTGCCAATGTTTTGAAAAGTATGGGTGCGCATCGTGGTGAAGTAATCACCATTTATATGCCTCAGATTCCTGAACAAATTATAGCCATGTTAGCTTGTGCTAAGATTGGAGCAGTGCATAGTGTTGTTTATGGCGGTTTTAGTCATGAGGCTTTGGCCGATCGTATTAATGATGCCAATAGCCGAATTGTGATTACCGCTGATGGTGGTTATCGTCGTGGTAAGATTGTGGAGATGAAGAGCGTTGTGAATAAAGCAATGGAGCTCTCTCCGACGATGGAGATTTGTATCACCGTTAAAAGAACTGGCGTTGATGTATATATGGAGAATGGCAGAGATTATTGGTTACATGAGTTGTTAGCCCTGCCAATTGCTTCGCATAAATGTGAAACCGAGCAGATGGATTCTTCTGAGAATCTATTCTTGTTGTACACCTCTGGTTCGACCGGAAAACCGAAAGCTTTAGTCCATACCCATGGTGGTTATAGTGTTTATGCTTCGACTACTCACCGGATGGTATTTGATATTAAACCAGAAGATCGCTATTGGTGTGCTGCTGATCCAGGATGGATTACTGGTCATAGCTATATCGTTTATGGACCATTACTCAATGGTGCTACAATCATGCTTTATGAGGGGGCTCCTAACTACCCTTATCCAGATAGATGGTGGAAGATTGTCGAGAAATACGGCATCAATATTTTATACACCTCCCCAACAGCAATTCGCAGTTTAATGCGTTTTGGTGACTCTTGGCCAAATAGAAACGATATTAGCTCACTTCGTTTGCTTGGATCGGTTGGTGAGCCTATTAGCCCTGAAGCATGGAAGTGGTATCATAAGGTTGTCGGTCGTGAGAAATGTCCGATCATTGATACGTGGTGGCAGACTGAAACCGGTGGGTTTATGATTACTCCTCTACCAATTACGCCATTGAAACCAGGTTCAGCTACTAAGCCATTCTTCGGCACCGTAATCGATGTTGTTGATGACGAAGGCGCTAAAGTTAAAGTAGGTGAAGAAGGTACACTTGTGATAAAAACTCCTTGGCCAGGAATGACTGCCGGTATTTATCGTGATCCACAGCGTTATGTTGAAACCTACTGGAAGAAATACGAAAAACAAGGATGGTATCTTGCGGGTGATTCTGCTAAAATTGATAAAGATGGATATTTCCGAATTATTGGTCGTACCGATGATGTAATCAAAGTTAGTGGTTATCGTCTGGGTACTGCCGAGATTGAGAGCGTAATAGCTAGCCATCCTGCCGTTGCTGAAGCTGCAGCTATTGCTCTGCCTCATGAATTAAAGGGAAACTGTATTCATATTGTTGTCGTTCTTCGAATGGGTTATACTGCTAGTAAAGAGTTAGAGCATCAGATGATTCAACATATGGTTGAACATTTAGGTCCAATTGCGCGACCTGAAGAGGTAACTTTCGCTGAGTTATTGCCAAAGACTCGGAGTGGTAAAATTATGAGAAGAGTCTTGAAAGCAAGAGCATTAGGATTACCGGAAGGTGACCTAAGCACGCTCGAAGAGTAGAGCTGACTTTTTGTAAGTCTTAAAGTTTAGGCTACGAACGATAGGTTTTAACCTTAAGTTCGTAGCCTAAATTGTTATTTTTACACTCTATAAGCTTCTAAATTATTATTCAGAGTAAATCATGACCGTCCCTTCAATACGTAATATTTGGGAAATTGCCTGGCCAATTATGATCAGTCTATTGGCCCAGGGTATAGTAAATATTACGGATACCGCATTTTTAGGTCGAGTGGGAGAGGTTGAGCTAGGTGCTTCTGCCATCGGTGGACTGCTGTATACCACGCTTTTTATGGTTGGATTTGGATTCTCAACTGGAGTGCAGATACTTATCTCGCGCCGCAATGGCGAGAAGAATTTTTTGGCTATTGGCCGCGTTTTTGACAATAGCTTTTATTTCTTGGGCTTAACTTCTTTATTAATAACGATAGCCGTTATTTTCTTTATTCCTGCTCTTTTAAAACCTTTTGTCGCCTCTGGAGCAGTATTTACTGCAAGTACTACTTTTCTGGCTTATCGTGTTCTAGGTTTGTTTTTTGCCTCGGCATCCTTGCTTTTCAGGTCTTTTTATACTGGAATAGCATTTACAAAATATCTAAGCATCAGTGCCGGCATTATGGCAGGCGTCAATATTATCCTGGCTTATCTATTAGTTTTTGGTCATTGGGGATTTCCAAAATTAGGTATCGAAGGAGCTGCAATAGCTTCGGTGATATCCGAAATATGTGCGCTGCTATTCTTTATTCTGATTACTCGTCGAAATACGCGACTCAAAAGTTATGCGCTATTTCAATGGGTTAAACCAGATCTAGCCATCATTAAAAATACGCTCTCCATATCAGGTTTTGTGATGCTTCAATATGTCCTTTCATTGGGCAGTTGGTTTGTATTTTTTATGTTTATTGAGAAAATGGGGGAGCGCTCTTTGGCAGTTTCTAATATTATTCGAAGTGTTTATTTGCTTTTCATGATTCCAGGATGGGCCCTGTGCTCTGTGGTAAGCACACTTGTAAGCAAGGCTCTTGGAGAACAGAAACCTCATCTGGTATTCCCTATAATTTTGAAGGTGGTTAGATTTAGTCTTTTTGCAATGGCTATATCACTGGCCTTTGCTTTTGCTTTCTCGAGAGATATTGTTGGAATTTTCACGAACGACCTATCACTTGTTGAGGCTACGATGCCATCATTTTATATTATCCTTGCGGCCCTGTTTTTATTCGCTTGTATGAGCATAATTTTTAATGGAGTTTTAGGAACTGCAAATACCCATTTTGCTTTAGGAATTGAAGCTTTAACTTTAGTCGTATACCTATTTTTTGCTTGGTATATTGCCGTCCACCTTCACTTAAAGATAGAGATCGTCTGGACTTCCGAATTTATTTATAGTCTGTTAACCGGACTGCTTTCGATTTGGTACCTTAAAAAGGGAAATTGGCAAAGCAGAGTGGTTTAAGGCTTTAATTTGCAGGGGGTATTATCTTCGACTTTTTCATCGATCCTGGAGTAAAATAGATCTATTTTAATTCGCGTTTAATATTTAAACTTTTACCTTTGTAGTTCCATTTTAAAGGGTTGTTATTTTGGTATGAATGAGAAAGATATAAATCTGTTTTCTGAGTTTTTACCGGTCTCGACAGAGGCATGGGAAACTCAAATTCGTACGGATCTAAAAGGTGCAGATTATGAAAAGAAACTAATCTGGAATACCGATGACGGAATCCAAATAAAACCCTATTATCGTAAGGAGGATTTAAATGGATGGGAGAGTTTTACTTCTCAATTTCCACAAGGCTCAGTTGTACGAAACAAGTTTACTGATGGTAATCCATGGTTAATCCGTCAGGATATCCAAGTTGAAGATGTTAACTCAGCAAATGAAAGGGCGATTGATCTTATTTCAAAAGGGGTTACTTCGATAGGTTTTAAGTTTCATCAAAACTTTATCCGTAATGAAAAATCGATCTCTGATTTATTATGCAATATAGACCTTGAATTTATTGAGATTAATTTTCTTTTAGATGAAAATCACTTAGTTTTCGCTCAGGATCTGGTCTCATTCTTATCATCTCAGAATATTGACAAGCAAAAGTTTAAAGGATCTATTGCTGTTGATCCTCTTGGTTCATATGCCCGTAAGGGGAAGTTTATTGAAAGTGAGAGTGCCGACTTATCTCAAGTTAAGCTTCTTTCTGAGGCACTAGCTGATTTTCCAACGATTCATAGTATTGCAGTTAATGGGTGCGATTTTACCAATGCTGGGGCTTCGGCGGTCCAGGAGTTGGCTTTTTCATTAGCTATCGGTGCTGAATATCTTGATAGATTAACAGATTTAGGTGTTTCTATTGCTGATTTATCTCCTCGAATTCGTTTCAATCTTGGGATTGCTGGGAATTACTTTATGGAGCTGGCAAAACTTCGCAGCGCCAGAATATTATGGGCTAGGCTTATGTCTGCTTATGGTGAATCTTTTAAGATCGATTCCGATTCGTTAGTTCGGCTTTCTGAGATTTATATCCACTCTGAAACGGCCCTATGGAATAAAACACAGTATGATTCACATGTGAATATTCTAAGGACACAGACTGAGGGTATGTCTGCCGTTTTAGGAGGCACCAACTCTTTAACGATTCTTCCATTTCGATTCTCGTCCTCGGCTCCTGATGAATTTGCTGAGCGAATAGCAAGAAACCAACAACTTCTGCTTCAGCATGAAGCTCACTTTGATAAAGTTGCCGATCCAGCTGCTGGGTCATATTATATTGAAACATTGACAAATGAGATTGCTGAAAAAGCATGGAATTTGTTTCTCCAGGTTCAGGATCTTGATGGATATCTGGCAGCTCTAAGAAAGGGTTTTATCCAAGAACAGCTTAGTGAAATAAGTTCCAAACGCTTGGATTCTGTTAGTTCTCGATTAGATATGGTTTTGGGAATTAATAAATTTCCTGATCCGTTAGATCACTTGTCATTTGAATTTATAGATCAAACTGTAGAAGCGTTTGGGTTGTCTGTTGTGGAGCCCGAGATTGAAACGATTAAGCCGATACGCAGGTCTCAGTCTTTGGAATCAATGCGCTATGCCACAGATCGTTTCTCAAAATCAAATAAAAGGCCCACCGTGTTTCTATTGCCTTTTGGTGATCCTATTCTGAGTGCTGCCAGGGCGCAATTTTCAGCTGAGTTTTTTGGAGTGGTTGGTTATGAGATTATCCATAGCGATCTATTCAGCTCGCTTGACGTCGGTTTGACTGCTGCTCTAGAGGCTCAGCCATCCGTCGTAGTTCTTTGCAGTTCTGATTCTGAATATGAGGAGATGGCACCAGTTGCTTATTCCATTCTTAAAAATAAATCAATTTTTGTGGTGGCAGGTGCTCCTGATTGTGCTGAGAAATTGAAGCAGATGGGCATAAAGCAATTTATAAATAAGAAAAGTAATTTAGGCTCAACCTTGGCTAAGTTTAACCGAAAACTAGGCATTAATAATATCAATCATGAAGCCTGATTTTAGAGCATTCGATCTCAAGACCGTCAAGCCCTCTAAGTCTAAAGGATTAGACCTGGGTAAGTTGAATGCGCAAGATTGGGTGACACCTGAACTCATTCATGTTAAGTCAAAATACACCAAGTCTGACTTAGATGGCATGACTCATTTGGATTATGCTGCCGGTATTGCCCCATTTCTTCGGGGACCATATGCTACCATGTTTGTTTCTAAGCCTTGGACAATTCGTCAGTATGCTGGTTTTTCTACTGCAGAGGAGTCTAATGCCTTCTATCGAAGAAATCTTGCCGCAGGGCAAAAGGGTCTTTCAGTAGCTTTTGACTTGGCTACGCATCGTGGTTACGATTCCGATCATCCTCGTGTGGTTGGTGATGTTGGTAAGGCTGGCGTTGCTATAGATTCTGTGCTCGATATGAAAATATTATTTGATCAGATTCCATTAGATCAGATGTCGGTATCCATGACTATGAATGGAGCTGTTTTGCCAATTATGGCTTTTTATATTGTAGCTGCATTAGAACAAGGGGTTCAATTAGAAGAGCTCGAAGGGACTATTCAGAACGATATTTTGAAAGAATTTATGGTGCGTAATACGTATATCTATCCGCCTGAATTTTCTATGCGTATCATCTCCGATATTTTCAAATACACTTCTAGGCATATGCCTAAGTTTAACTCGATCTCGATTTCGGGTTATCATATGCAAGAGGCTGGAGCAACTGCAGATATCGAAATGGCCTATACGCTCGCTGATGGTTTAGATTACGTTCGGGCAGGTATTAAGGCTGGATTGGCCATTGATACTTTTGCTCCTAGGATCTCTTTTTTCTGGGGTGTAGGGATGAATCATTTTATGGAGATTGCCAAAATGCGTGCAGCTCGATTGATTTGGGCTAAGCTCATGAAGACTTTTAATCCAAAGAATCCAAAGTCTATGGCGCTGCGGGCTCACTCGCAAACTTCGGGTTGGTCGTTGACGGCCCAAGATCCTTACAATAATATTGGTCGCACCTGCATCGAAGCGATGGCTGCAGTATTAGGTCATACCCAGTCGCTTCATACCAACGCACTTGATGAGGCTATTGCATTGCCAACAGATTTTTCGGCTCGCATCGCACGTAACACTCAATTGTATCTTCAGTATGAGACTGAGGTTGCCCGTTCACTTGATCCTTGGGCAGGCTCGTATTATGTCGAATCGTTAACTGATGAATTAGTAAAAAAGGGGATGGCTCTCATTGAAGAGGTCGAGAGCCTCGGGGGGATGTCGAAAGCTATAGAGACCGGTGTACCAAAAATGCGTATTGAAGAGGCTGCTGCACGAACACAAGGTCGGATTGACTCAGGTAATCAGGTGATTATTGGAGTCAATAAATATCGATTAGAGAAAGAGGATCCAATTGATATATTAGATATCGATAATACCGCTGTGCGTGCAGCTCAACTAAGTCGATTGTCGAAGCTTCGTAAGGAACGTGATGAAGCGAAAGTGCTAAAATCACTTGATGCAATTACTGAATGTGTGCGAACAGGTACTGGTAATTTGTTAGAATTGGCTATTTTAGCCGCTCAAGAGCGTGCGACGCTCGGAGAAATTTCTTTTGCTTGCGAGAAAATCGCAGGACGTTATAAAGCAACTATTAGAACTATTTCAGGCGTGTATTCATCCGAAACAAAAAATGATAGCGACTACGAAAAGGCTATGGACCTAGTTCGTAAATTTGCCATTAAAGAGGGGCGTCAGCCTCGTATCATGATAGCAAAAATGGGACAAGATGGCCATGACAGAGGTGCCAAGGTAGTGGCTACTGGATATGCTGATATTGGTTTTGATGTCGATATGGGACCTTTGTTCCAAACCCCTGCTGAGGCTGCTAGGCAGGCTGTAGAAAACGATGTTCATGTGCTGGGTATATCATCTTTAGCGGCAGGGCATAAGACTCTTGTTCCGGAGGTAATGACAACACTTAAGCAGTTAGGCCGCGAAGATATTATGGTTGTTGTAGGTGGGGTAATACCAGCACAAGACTATCAGTTTTTATATCAAGCAGGTGTAGTTGCAATTTTTGGACCTGGAACCTCTGTGACTGCAGCAGGACTAAAAATAATAGAGATACTAATAAAAGCTCAGTAGTACTTAGAGCCTTTTAAGATCGAGCCTTGATTTTTTGCTCTAATGAGGCGATGCTTAATTCGGCTTTTCGTTTTGCTTTAATTGATAGAGCTAGTTCCCAAGCTAATTTGATACTCTTCTTATCGTAATCTTCTAGCCACATAATATAGCTGGTTTTCCCTTTGAATGTCGCTTTAAACTTGTGCTCAAAGTTGGCAGCAATGG
>Ga0209829_10002853_pt1 | contig 12906 bp, 11 predicted proteins | sample C_140205_EF_Meta_FD_187311 | JGI IMG/M metagenome (GOLD analysis project Ga0209829, IMG submission 187311) | Freshwater microbial communities from Lake Croche, Canada to study carbon cycling - C_140205_EF_MetaG (SPAdes) (version 2) | ecosystem: Environmental > Aquatic > Freshwater > Lake...
CAATCGGTATCCCGGAAGCCCGCCGTCGGGTGGCCGAAGCACTGCGATCCCGTGGCGCTGAATTCCTCACGCTCATTCACCCCACGGCCATCGTGGCCGCTTCCGCGTCGATTGGTGAGGGCTCTATTATCTGTCCATTTGCGATCGTGAGCGACTCGGCCCGCGTCGGCAGCCACGCCCTGCTCAACTACCATGCCTCCCTGGGCCACGACGCCTCCACCGGCGACTATGCCGTGCTCTCCCCCTATGCGACGCTCGGCGGCAACGCCCACATCGGAGACGATGTCTTCCTGGGCATGCACGCCTCAGTTGGTCCAGGGCGGCGCATCGGCGCCCGCAGCAAGGTCAGCGCCAATTCGTGCGCGTTGGCCGATGCGCCAGCCGATTCGATCATCTACGGTGTGCCCGGCCGCGTGGGTCCGCTCATTCGCTGAGTGGTGCGCCCAGACCCGTATGAACGCGTCAGTCGATTCGGAGCAGCAACCCTCCTGGCATAAACAGCACCTCGTGCGGATCGTCTTCTGGCAACCGATCGCCAGCCCTCATCAGGAGGCCTTCTTGGAAGCCCTGGCGGAACGGTGTGCCGCGGAATTCGGTGTGGAGGTGATTCTTGGAGTTGAGCAGGAGCTTCCGCGGGAACGGGCAGCCCAGGGCTGGCAGAAGGCAAGTCACAAGCACTTGAAAGTCGTCGACATTTCGATTCCCGCCAATCACGCCGCACTCGCCTCGCACTCAAGCGCCGAAGCTGTTCACGTGTTTTCAGGGTTCTTCTCCCATCCGTTGGTCTGGGCCGGCTTCCGCAGGCTAGCCCCTTTCCAGGCTCGCGTGGCGATCTTTTCAGAGGCGCCTGAGCAGTCGCTGGCAACCGGCTGGCTGAAGCGACTGCGGGGCCGGGTGCTCGCGGCTCGCTGGGGCCGGAGGTTTGCGTTTGTGCTTGCGATCGGCGGTGTCGGCTGCAGGTTCTTTGAGCAGATCGGTTTTCCGAAGGGAAAAATCGTGCCGTTTGGTTACTTTCTCAACGTGCCGCCGCTCGCCTCTGATCTCCAGGCCCGATCGCAGGACGACGACGTCCGCATCGTCTCTGCTGGTCAGCTGATCCGCCGCAAGGGGATCGATATGCTCGTGCGGGCATGTGGCGAGTTGCCTGCCACGGGATGGCGTCTCGACATCTACGGCGACGGGCCGGAACGACAGGCCCTTGAGCATTTGGTGCGGACACTGCGGCTCTCGGGGCGGATCGCGTTTCACGGCGTGATTCCCAGCGATCAGATGCACAGCGAGTTGGCGAAGGCCGACTGCACGGTGCTGCCGAGCCGGTTCGATGGTTGGGGCACGCTCGTCAACGAGTCGCTGGCAGCAGGCACGCCGGTGATCTGCACCACGGCGTGCGGTGCGGCGGCCATCGTGACGGATGACACGCTCGGCAGCGTGGTGCAGTCGGGCCGACCGGCTCCGTTGGCACGGGCACTGGCCGACGCAGTGGCGCGGGGGCCGGTTCAGCCACAGGCCCGCGTTGCCATCAACGCATTCGTGGCGGCGCACGCATCCGCCGATCGGGCCGCACAGCGATTCATGGAGACAGTGTTCCATGGATGAAATCATCATCGAGGCCGGTCGGGCCGAGGCGCACTACTGGCGCGACCTGTGGCGATACCGCGACCTGTTTTATTTTCTCGCGTGGCGGGATTTGCTCGTTCGCTACAAGCAGACGGTGTTCGGCGTGCTCTGGGCTGTGCTGCGGCCGTTTCTCACGATGCTGGTCTTTGTCGTGATCTTCAGCCGTCTGGCCGGCCTGCCTTCGGACGGCGTGCCCTACGCGATCCTCGTGCTGGGCGGCATGCTCCCATGGCAGTTTTTTTCGACGGCCCTCGCGGAATCCAGCAGTAGCCTCGTGTCGAACGCCAATCTGATCACAAAGGTCTATTTCCCCAGGATCATCCTGCCAGCCAGTTCGGTGATCGTCGCGCTGGCCGATTTCATGATCACGCTCGGGCTCTTGGCCGGCGTGATGCTCTGGTATCAGTATGTGCCGCCGGGGCGGATCGTTCTCCTCCCGATCTTCGTCGTGCTGGCGTTGTTGGCGGCCCTGGGGCCGGGGCTGATCGCCACCGCGCTCAATGTGAAATACCGCGACTTTCGGTTCGTGATCCCGTTCGTCGTGCAGTTTGGGCTCTATGTCTCCCCGATTGGATTCAAGTCGTCGCTGATTGAGGAGAAGCTCGGCCCGGTTGCCCGGCTGGTCTACTCGCTCAATCCGATGGTGGGAGTGATTGACGGTTTTCGCTGGTGCATCGGTGCAGAACAGTCGCTGCACATCGGGGCGTTGGCGATTTCAGTGCTGACGAGTGCCGCGCTCCTGTGGTATGGAGTCCGGTTCTTCCGCAGCACTGAAAAAAGCTTCGCGGACGTCATCTAGTTCCATGGCTGCACCGATCATTTCCGCCGAGAACCTTGGAAAGCGGTATCGCTTGCGGCACCAGGCCAAGGCTCCCTATACCACGCTGCGCGACGCTCTCGCCCACGGAGCCCGTAGGCTGTTTGCGCCGCCGTCAGTCCGTGCCGACGACGCCTCCACGGAGGAAGACTTCTGGGCACTCAAGGACATCAACTTCACCGTCCAACAAGGCGATGTGGTGGGGATCGTAGGTCGGAATGGCGCCGGCAAATCGACGCTTCTGAAGCTCGTTTCACGCATTGCCGAACCAACAACTGGTCGGATACGCCTTCGCGGGCGCGTGGCGAGCCTGCTTGAGGTGGGAACTGGCTTTCATCCAGAGTTGACCGGCCGCGAAAACATCTTTCTCAACGGCGCCATTCTCGGAATGAATAAGTCCGAGATTCGCAGCAAGTTCGACGAGATCGTGGCGTTTGCCGAGGTCGAACGCTTCCTCGATACGCCCGTGAAACATTACAGCAGCGGCATGTATGTTCGCCTGGCGTTCGCGGTGGCAGCCCACCTGGAGCCTGAAATCCTCATCGTGGACGAGGTGCTCGCTGTCGGCGACAGCCAGTTTCAGCAGAAATGCATGGGGAAAATGCGTGATGTGTCCCAAAGTTCTGGCCGAACCGTGCTGTTCGTCAGCCATAACCTCGCGGCCGTCGAGCATTTATGCACCTCGGCTGTGTTTCTCCGGGCGGGCCACCTTGAGGCAATGGGCACAACAGAAGACGTTCTTGATCAATACCGCAGTACGGGAATGAAGAACACCGCGGTTTCGTCGGACCACAGTCGCGATCAGCGTCCACACTGGGCAACGCCGGTGATCACAGCTGCCTCGCTGAGCGCCTCGACGGGTGAGCCCCGTAATTCCTTTGGCATCGGTGACGCAATGCGCATGCAGATCTCTTTTGACGTGAGCCAGAGAGCCCCGCTCGCAACACCATGCTTGGGCATTGTCATCAAAAACAGCTTGAATATGGCCGTTGCCTCCGTCAACATGCGGATGACGGGCAGTCTCGAATCACGGCACATGGCGAGCGGAACGGTCACCTGCGAACTCGACGAAGTGCTTCTCGCTCCAGGGACGTATTCGGTGGATGCCTGGCTTGGAGACGGTGCCGTCGACATCGATATGGTGGAGGGCTGTCTCTCGTTTGACGTCGAGGCGACTGACTTCTATGGATCGGGAGTGCCTCCCTTTTCCCACTTGGGGCCTCTTGTCTTAAAGCCAAGGTGGTGCCTGTCGCGCACGCCTCAGTCGGGATGAGTATCCAAGCAGATCAGTCACGATGAAGATCGAATACGAACACGCCCGCAATCGGCATTCCATGGACGGCCCTGCCGTCGCTTTTCCGTATCTGCGCCGATGTCTTCCAGATTCGGCACAAAGCTTGATTGACGTTGGGTGCGGAACCGGCACGTGGCTCAGGGCTGCCCTGGAAAACGGGCTGACCGATGTCATGGGTATTGACGGCATTATCGCCCCTCTCGATCAACTCGTCATCTCACCCTCGCTGATTCTCCAACGAGATCTGACCGTGCCGCTGAATATCGGTCGACATTTCGATGTCGCGTTGTGCCTCGAGGTTGCAGAACATCTTGATAAAGAGAGTGCCGATGTTCTGGTAGGGTCGCTGGCGGACCTGGCAGATACGGTCGTCTTTTCTGCAGCCTGTCCAGGACAGGACGGTCAGCATCACGTCCATTGCCAGTGGCCAGTCTATTGGCAGGGCTTGTTCAACTCGCATGGTTTCGCGTGCGACGACGCAATTCGCTGGACGATCTGGGACATGCTGCGAGTCGAGCCGTGGTATCGACAAAATATGTTCGTAGCCAGTCGCGATCCTCAGCACGCTGGCCACGAGAAGCGCATTCCGGCCGTACTCCATCCGGAGTTAGTGCGGCAGCCCAGTGAGTTGCTCAAGTGGATCGCCGGCGGAGGCATGCCGGTCGCCTGGTATCTGTCGGCCCCCCTCACTGCGATGGCGGGCAAGGTTTCTCGGTGCATGCACCGCCCTACGTCGCATGACTAACGCCATCACACAGGTGCTGCCGCTGCAAGCTTCCGTGATCATATGCACCTACAGCCCGCGGCGGCAGACGATCGCCCGTGCGCTCGACGCCCTGCAGGAGCAGTCGGAGCCCGTTGCGAAGTGGGAACTGATCGTTGTTGACAACAACAGCGCCCCCCCCGTCAGCGACTGGCTCGATTTGTCTTGGCATCCGCACGGAAGGATCGTGCAGGAGCGTCAGCAGGGGCTGACGCATGCCAGAATGAAGGGGATAGCGGAGGCGAGGTCGTCGCTGATTATTTTCGTTGACGACGACAACCTGCTGTCGCCCGCGTACATACGCGAAGCGATTCGGATCGGCGAGCAGCACGGCTTTCTGGGCGCCTGGGGAGGGGCATGCTGTGGCGAATACGAGACGCCACCGCCCCAGTGGCTGATGCCACACATGTCCTTTGTCGCGGTCAAGGATTGCAGAGAGGTGATCTGGTCCAACGAATACTTTCGCGATGACGCCACTCCGATGGGGGCGGGCATGTGCATTCGAAAGGCAGTGGCCGAGCAGTACGTGGCCACGGTCAGCCATGATGCCCTGCGGCGCCAATTAGATCGCCGAGGAAATGATCTGGCGGGATGCGGGGACTTCGACATGGCAATGACGGCGATTGATGCCGGGCTGGGTGTGGGAAGATTTCCGCAACTGCGTCTGACGCACTTGATCCCCAGCGGCCGAATGACAGAGCCGTACATTCTGAAGATGGCAGAGGAGTCTCAGGCGTCCAGTCTTGTTCTCAGGGCGATTCGCGGCAGGCCGTCTCCGCCGTATATCACAGGCAGCCTGCTCAAGCGGGCATTGTTGTGGGGCCGGGTGTGGACTCTTCCCACGATGGATCGGCGCATTCGATTCGCGTTGATGAGAGGCTATAAAAAAGGCGAGGCCATGGTGGCTCGCCTTTCGGCCGCCTCATGAAGAGCGTGGAGATCTGATGTCGCGTCACATCAGCGTCGTCGCGGCATTGGCGTGCAACTACCTTGCGACCGCTTGCCTGATCGGCTGCTCCTTGGCGATCGTGCCGATCGCCATCCGTCATCTTGGCGAAGTCGGATACGGCACATGGCTGGGTCTGACGGCCCTGTCGGCCGTCGGCGGCATCGCCGACATGGGCGTGAGCGGCGTTTTGGTTGTTCGGCTGAGCAGGGCCCTCGAACAGGCTCGGCATGCGGATGCGCGGTCGGAACTCTTGAACGGCCTGGCCGTGTCGGCACTGTCGTCGATCGTTGGAGGCGTGTTGGTTCTCTGCTCGGTTCTGGTGGCCGAAAAGCTTTCGCCGCAGAGCTTTGCGATTGCCGGCCACAACGTGGTCGTCGCGGCGATCGTCGCCGTCTCGGCCGCCATGTCCCAGTTCGCGGTCAGCCTGACCGCCCTGCCGACCTCGCAACTGCGACCGATCGTGACTGGAGTCATCGGCATGGCCGCGCCCGTAGCGTGGCTTGTGACCAGTGGACTGCTCTTGCCGCACTGGGGATTCATGGCGATGGCCGCCGGGCTGCTCGTGCGCAGCGCCGTGACACTCGTCCCGCTGGCCGTTTACAACGGCGCCTTCCTGATCGGACATGGTCCGAGCAGCGGAGTGGCATTTGATCAAGCTCGCTGCCGGTCCTTTGCCATGCTCGGAACCATGGGGCTGGCGGTCCGCTGGATCCAGTCCGTGCTGGGCAGTTTCGACGTCGTCTGCGTGACCACAGCCCAGGGGCCCGGTGCCGCCGCCCTCTATGCAAACACCGCGCGTCCTACTGGGATGGCAACGGGCTTGGCCAACGCCTTTGGCGGCGCTCTGCTCCCGGCCTTCACCCGGTTCCTGGCCCGCGAGCAAGGACCGCCGGCCTTTCGGCTGTTCCTCAACTCGTTGCGGCTGACTGTCATCATGGCCGGGGCGCTGGCGATCAGTTTTGTGAGCGTTCAGCGGCAGTTTCTCACGGCCTGGGTGGGCTCGCAGTTCATCCTTCCTACACCGCTCGTGCTGGCCATTGCGGCTGCGGCCATCGCCAGCACCGCACTCGCCTTCGCGTCATACATGTTCAGTTCCACGGGGCGGCTCATGTCCGCGTACGGCGTGATGATTGTCGAGGGAGCGTTGCGAATTGTCCTGATGGCGTGCGGTGCGTACGTCTTCGGAAGCTTAGGCCTGGCAGTGGCGGCGGCGCCCACGCCACTCGTCGCAACAGTGCTGCTGCTGGTGGGCATGGCCAGATTTACAGGAGTCAGGATCCGTGCCGTGGAGTGGCTGTCACTGGCCACCGATATGGCGTTGATCATCGCTGGCTTGGCCGTGGCCAGCATGCTGCCCGAGTTTCCGCTGCGGGTGTGGCAGATCCCGCTGGTGGCCGCGTTCTGCGGCGGCGCCGCGCTTCTCGCGATCACGCTGCGTTCGTCGCCACTGCGGCAGTTGCTCCTCGAGGTGGCCCATGCCGTTCTGCCGGTAGGATTACGCCGGCTTGTGCCGCCGGCTGCGACCGGAGTGCAGCCGTGATCCAGATTGGCGGCAGCCCATGACATCCAACCGCATGAACGTCCAGCCGATGCCACCGGCAGGCGATGTTTCCGGGTCGGCGCGTTTGGTCGCAGCCCGGGTAAATGACGCATCCATCTTCAATCCCTACCTGATTGCTTTTGGGATCGTCTACGTCTTGTGGTCCTGGGTGCACCTGCCATCGTCGATCTGGGTGCGCAGTCTGTTCGTGTGTTATCTGATCTGGCGGATGAAGCCCGATATCATCATTCCGTTTGTGCTCACGTGCACGCAGTTACGGCTGCAAATCGGCATGGGTGACGGCTTCGACGACGTCCAGGCGATGGCTCAGCAGATGACGGGATTCGAGCAGTATGCATTCATGGTTCCATGCGTTCTGTATGCCATTCGCACCTTTGTTGCGGCGGTGTCGGTACGAGTTGCGCGACGGGCGGAGTTTCCGTTTTGGCTCTATAATATTTACCTCTTTGGGATGCTGTTCGTGCTTGTGGGGGCAATCTCGGCCTACGGAAAGCCGGGGTGGACCGCGGGGGTGCGTGACTACTGCGTGGTGGGGCTCTACTTTTACGGCCTGCTGATGCCTGCGTGCTCCAAGCAACAGCTCCTGCAGCTTGCGTCAGGGTTCGCGATCCTAGGCATGGTCACCGTGCTGGCGAGCCTGCTGGTGGGGTTCAGCGGCCGGCAACTCTGGGTGCTTCTGCCGATCGCCGGGAGCTTTGCCCCTCTGCTGATCATCGGGGGTGGACGGATGCTGCAGTGCGTGATGGCGGCATCGTATTCCGTGGCGGGCCTCGTTTTTGCCGTCGAGGCCACGTTCACGGTGCTTATTCTGTGGCTCTGGAACATGATCGCGAGCATCTGCCTAGGACTTCTCGGGAGAAAGGCCCTCCGGGGGGCGGTGGCTTCAGCGCTGATGTACGGTCTTTTTGTGATGACGCTGGGCATGTTCTTTTACGCTGCTTTTACGCACGATCCGACGCTGGAGCTGCACGACTCTGTCAAGGGAGGGCAAGGATCGATGTTGGACAAGATGACATTCAAACTGCGAGCGGATCGCGGTCCGATCTGGTGGGGTGCGATGCGGGAAGTGACTGAAAATCCAACGATGTGCGGCATCCCGGCGCCGCAGTTCATGATTCGATCTCTCGGCAAGGAGGCGATCTGGCCATACAGCACCCACAGCATTCTGATGGATCCCCTGCTGCGGCTTGGCCTCGTGGCAGGCCCGATCGTGCTGCTGATACTGTTCCATGCCGTGACGGTGTCCAGAAACGCTATCGCCAAGGAGACTGATATCGGCGTCGCCGTGCTTGGACTTGCCGTTATCAGCAACATCGTTCTGGGCGGGGCCACGCTTCCGTACATGCTCAATGAGCGAGCGGCAGAGCATATGTACATGGCGGCTGGTCTCCTCGGTGTGTATGGCCTCCGGAAGCCCAGAGTGGGCATCCACTCGTCGCACGCGAACCACCAGCCGGCTGCCCAGCCACAGGCACGCCCCGCGGCCTAGATCATGGATCACGATCACGCAGCCAAGCCGTCTGGTGTTTCGATTGGTTTTGTCTGGGAAGGGCTGCCCTTGTACGCCGCCCGCCAGATCATGGCCTTGAAACAATTCGAGGATCTCACCGTCACGGTCGTCGGGAGCAGGCCTCCGTTCTCCACCGCCGAGATCGACCGGAACATGCCCTTTCCCATGCACTGGTACGACGGTTCGACGAACCTGCCATCATGGGCTGATATTGCCCCCGGTATGCCCGACATCGTGTTCTCCTCCGGCTGGGCTTTTCCGCTGTGCAAGAGGCTTGCAGCAGAGGCGAAAGCGCAGGGCCGTGCGGTCGTGTGCATGGCCGACAACCGTCGCAGGCATACGTTCCGGCAGTTGCTCGGTGCGATCCGTTTTCGGCTCGGCTTGCGTCGCAGGTACGACGGCTTTTTTGTGCCCGGCAAGGCCGCCCTCAGCCTGATGCGGTTTTTTGGGGTGCCCCGCGGGCAGATCCGTGAAGGCCTGTATGGCGCCGATGCCCTGCTGTTCAATGCGGCTACAGCGCCTTCTCAGCGGCCCACCACGATCCTCTTCGTCGGCCAAATGATCCAGCGTAAGGGAGTGGACGTCCTTCTTGAGGGCTTTCAGGCCTCGGGGCTGCATGCGCAGGGATGGCGGCTGCTCTGTATCGGAGACGGTCCGCTGGCGGCACAGGCGGCCACCACCCCCGGCTGTGCCCATCTGCCATTTCGCGATGCGGAGGAGGTGGCCCGGCATCTTGCCGAGGCACGGGTCTTCATCCTGCCCAGCCGCAACGATAACTGGGGTGTGGCACTGCACGAAGCAGCCCTGTCACGCTGCGCACTCGCCGCGTCAAGCACGGTCGGCGCGACATCCGAACTGATGCCTGGGGTCTCTCCACTGAAGTTTGCCCCGGGCAGCGCGGCGGCCATACGCGATGCGTTGACGTACGTCAGCACGTTGCCAGGCGAGGCCCTCGACGCGGTTGCCGATGCAGCGCACGCCCGTGCTTGCGACTTCGGCCCGCAACGCTTCGCACGAGAGGTGGCGGGATTTGTGTTGGACCTCAAGGGCGTGCGCCTGACGCCCCGGCCACCATCTTCGGCCTGCCGACCAAGCGGCGTTCGCTCAAACGGAGCAGTTTCCTGAGCACGGTCTCCATGCGTGTGCTTCACGTCATCACCGGGCTCTGGAAAGACACGGGGGGCCCCTCCGAGGTCATCCCCGCCGTCTGTGCCGCCATGGTCGATGCGGGCGTGGATGTGACACTGGCGACGCTCGCCGGCGATTCCGCCCAGTCGGTGAACGATGCCGCAACGCACGGGGTGCGCGTGTTGAAATTCCCGCCGTCGTGCCGGCACACGATCTGGTACAGCAGCGAGTTGCATCGCCGCATCGACCAGCTCGTGAACGCCCACGACATCGTCCATATTCATGGGATATGGCAGTTTCCAGGCTGGGCGGCCGCCAGCGCGGCGCGAAGAGCAGGTGTGCCATACATGATCACGCCGCACGGCTCGTTGCAGCCCGCCCGCCTCAGAAAAAGCCGTCTTAAGAAGCGTGTCTCAGCCGTGTTGGCCGATCGGGCCATCCTCAACCAGGCGAGTTGCCTCCACGCGACGGCCCCCGACGAGGCAGATGCTTTTCGCCTGTTCGGATATCGCGGGCCGATCGCCATGATCCCGAATGGCATCACGCAGGCCGGCCCGATCACGCCCGACCGTGGCGAGATGCTGGCCGCTGGATTCCGCCGTGAGTTTCCCGAGACTCAGGGCCGACGGCTGTTGCTTTTTCTTTCCCGCATTGAGCCGATCAAGGGCGTGACAACGCTGGCGCGTTCGTGGGCCGCGTGCGCTGGTGAGTTTCCGGAGTGGCATCTCGTCGTGGTCGGACCGGATGAGAGGTCGCATCTGCAGGAGGTGCTGGCGATTCTCCGTGACGGCGACGTTCTGCACCGCACCACGATCACTGGTCCGCTGTACGGCGATCGGAAGACCTCCGCCTACTTGGCGAGTGAACTCTTTGTCCTGCCCACGATCAGCGAGAATTTTGGACTGGTGATCGGCGAGGCGCTGTCGCACCGGCTGCCGGTCATCACCACGACCGGTGCCCCCTGGCCGGGAATCGCCGAACATGACTGCGGGTGGTGGATCGCCCCATCGCAGAGCGAGCTCACAGCCACACTCCGGGAGGCTCTGTCGCAGCCTCGCGAGGCGTTGGCCGCCCGGGGGAAGCGGGGAGCAGCGTGGATTGCCACGGACTTCACGTGGGAGGCAGAGACGCGTTTGCTCCTACAATCCTATGAGTGGCTGCTCGGGATCCAGCCGAGCCGACCGGGTTTCGTGATCCTCAACACCTGATGCATTGGAAATCGACTTGCCAACACGACGGACGGCATTGCTGAGATGAGGATTGCCTACATGGGCCCGATATCCCTGCATCTGCTGCAGGACGAAGGCGTCGACGTCGCCACGACGCCGCCGGGCTTTCAGTATGCCTTCGGCGCCTACCTCGTGCGGGAGTATCTGCGTCGCGGCCATGACGTTTCCATCGTGACGACGATGCACCGCCTCCCAAAGCCTTACTCGTGGTCGAATGGCAGGCTCAGCATCGACGCCGTTCCCACGCGGCGCGGGTATCTGTTTTGTCTCGATGCCTTCCGGAGAGAACGTCGGCAGATGATCGCGGCTCTCTCCCGGAGGCAGCCGGACGTCGTCCACGCCCAATGGACGTATGAGTTTGCCCATGCCGCGCTGGGCAGCGGCTTTCCGTGCCTGGTGACAGCCCGGGACTCGCCCCGCCAGATCCTGCGGCATTCGCCGTCGGCATATACCTTGTACAAGAAATGGTACGGGGACTGGCTGATACCCCGAATTCCCCACCTCACGGCCGTGTCGCCCTACATGAGGCAGGAACTTCTTGACTCCTACGTGTTAAAGACACCGCCAGTGGTGATTCCAAACGGCATTCGGCCTGAAATCTTCGCCTCGGTCGAACATCAACGTCCTTCGCGGCCGTTCACCTTCACCTGCGTGGCCGGTTGGGATCCCCGAAAAAACCCGAAGCCGTTGTTGACCGCGTTTGCGAGTCTGTTCAGACAGTATCCGGATTCTCGGCTGCAATTGATCGGGCGGGGCTTCGAACCCGGGGGACCCGCAGCCGTCTGGGCCGGTGGTCGTGGAATTTCTGCCGGCGTGATATTTATGGGCCATCATTCGCACGCGGAGGTGTTGCAGCAGCTCCGCGAGCACTCCGACGCCTTCATCCATCCCACCCGGGAGGAATCATTCGGAATGGCGATTCTCGAGGCCATGTCGCAGCGTCTGCCGGTGATTGCGGGCAGCGATGCCGGCGCAGTGCCCTGGATTCTCGACAACGGCCAAGTGGGATTGCTGGTCGATGTCACCTCTTCCGACTCGCTGAGAAGCGGCATGGAAACGGTGATGACCGATACGGCTCTGCGAGGCAGGTTTGCTCGCGACGGATACCAACGGGCGCTGTCGCATTTCACGCTTTCCGCCGTGGCCGACCAGTACCTCTCGGTCCTCGGTGACGTCCACACGGGGAAAACATCTCGGCCCTCGAGCGATCTGCCATGCCACGCCTAAGCAAACTCCTGTCTCCAGCACTCAAGCGATTCCTGATCACGCTGGCCTATTCGCCACGCTGGCCGCGAGACGCATGCATGTCCATGATCTGGGGACTGCCGTGGCATCCCACCTGGCGGTTCTACGGGCTGCCACGCATCCAGACCCGAACGAGGGGCTCTATCCAGATCGGCACGCATTTTTCAGCGAATAGTCACTGGCGGCACAACACGATCGGTATCTTTCAGCCGGTGACGCTGAAAACGGTCACCTACGAAGCCACGATCACGATCGGCAAGAACGTCGGGGTTGCCGGATGCACCATTTCCGCCGCGGAGCGGATCGTGATCGACGACAACGTGCTCATCGGGTCAGGATGCCTGATCGTCGACAGCGACTTTCATCCGATCGCATACAAGGATCGCGACAACACCGAGAAAACCCTCAACGCACCTGTTCATATCTGTGAAGGCGCCTTTATCGGGGCACGTGCGATCATTCTGAAGGGGGTCACCATCGGCCGGGGGGCTGTCATCGGTGCCGGAAGTGTCGTCACCCGCGACATCCCCGCAGGGGTCATCGCAGCAGGGAATCCGGCCCGCGTGTTGCGACAAATCTGAATGCCCGTAGACCTCAGTGTCTGCCTCAACAAGACCCCATTATGTCTCATCTGCTCCCGGTAACCGTCGTCGTCCCGACGCTCAATGAAGAGCGCATGATCGGGGAATGTCTGTCGCACCTGAAACGGTTTGCGCGAGTCATCGTCGTCGATTCCGGCTCGAAGGATCGGACCGTCGAACTGGCGAGGGAACATGGTGCCGAGGTGCTCACA
>Ga0209829_10002854_pt1 | contig 12899 bp, 8 predicted proteins | sample C_140205_EF_Meta_FD_187311 | JGI IMG/M metagenome (GOLD analysis project Ga0209829, IMG submission 187311) | Freshwater microbial communities from Lake Croche, Canada to study carbon cycling - C_140205_EF_MetaG (SPAdes) (version 2) | ecosystem: Environmental > Aquatic > Freshwater > Lake...
CTGACCATCCCCGTGAAGCAGGACAACAACGTCGAGTCCCTGGTCGATGGCCAGACGGTACCCAACCTTCTGATTTCCACCGTATCCAAGATTGATCGGTTGACGAAGAACGGTAACTGGAAGTTGTGAAGACTCCTTGTACGCCTCACCGACTTCAAAGGTTCCGTCGGTGCTCGAATCATCACTCACGATCACTTCGTTGATCTGATCGTGAAACTCAGGAGGGATTCGGTCAAGAACTTGGGTCAGGGTTGATTCCGCGTTGTATGCGACAACCAGGATGCCAATTCGGCCTATGTCAGTCATCTTGCCCTCCCCCTCTCCGTTGCAATGATACTTCGAAACTCCCAACCGAATAGGACTTCTCAGGCGGAGCGAACTTTAGGGAACGAAAGCAGGCAGACGACAATCCAAATGGCAAGGAAATAGGAAATTGAGGACAGTGATCCCCAAAGTTGGGCCGAGATTCTATGAATATCGATGCATGTGGTTTCTGCCCCTGTACCATGCTCCCATGACCGAACTCTGGAGTCTTTTTCAGAACAACGACGGAAACATAATCCACAAGTGGACGCACTACTTTCCTGCCTACGAGGAGCACTTCTCTCGATTCAAGAACCGCCCAGCCGTCCTAGTCGAGATCGGGGTCTTCAAAGGAGGGTCACTCGAACTCTGGAGAAAGTTCCTTGGCCCACGAGTTCAAGTGGTGGGAATTGACATTGAGGACAAATCGGAATACGAACAGGATCAAATAGCGATTCGACAAGGAGATCAGAGCGATCCTGTATTTCTGCAAAGCGTTATTGACGAGTTTGGACCTCCAGACATCATCATCGATGACGGAAGTCATCAAATGGAGCACGTCACCGCTTCTTTTGAATTCCTCTACCCGCGAATGTCCCCTACTGGCGTCTATTTCGTTGAAGACATGCACACGGCTTATTGGCCCGAGTATGGGGGGGTCTTCGCAAGGCAGACACATTCATCGAAAAATCGAAACATCTTATTGATGAGCTCAACGCCGATCACGCACGAGGAGCACTCGCTCCAACGGACTTCACCAGATCCACACTCTCAATTCACTTCTTTGACAGCTGTGTGATCTTTGAGAAAGGCAGACACCTTTCCAAGCACGATCTAATGATTGGCAAAGAATAGAACGGCCAGGAAAACGCTCATAGGCAGCATTAAATAAATTGAAAATAGACCCGAAAGCCAATTGTGACACCTGGCGATGCCAAGCAGCCGTTCAACCAAATAAAGCGAAAATAGAGATGTATCAAGATGAACTCGTTATTTATTTTCGCTACATACTTTTGCATAGAACCTTCTGATCCACGAGGTGAAACGGAGGGTCTTTAGATTATGATACCTCATCACCTCGTCGGTCAGAAATTCAATTTCTTCGAGGCCCAAGTCGAGGCTATTTCGAAATTCTCGATCAACTCCAGGATCCCTAGTTTTAAAGCCAACTCCTAGAGAAACATTAGAACCTCTAGTAGCCTTTATGGAGGAGAGATTCGTTTCTCTCTCATTTTCGAATTAAATATATTTCTACTTACTAAATCCGGCAGAGGAGGATAATGTTCAAAGATAAAACTCTCCTGATCACAGGTGGAACAGGCTCTTTTGGAAATGCAATTCTTGAAAGGTTTCTTGATTCCGATATCGATGAGGTCCGGATTTTTTCAAGGGACGAAAAAAAACAAGATGACATGAGAAGTTCATACAAGAACAAGAAGATTCGTTTCTATATTGGTGATGTACGAAACCTTGAAAGCATTTCTGAGGCCATGAAGGACGTTAATTACGTTTTTCATGCAGCGGCTCTTAAGCAAGTGCCCTCCTGCGAGTTTTTCCCCATGGAGGCAGTACGCACAAATATTCTTGGCACCGATAACGTCTTGACTGCTTCGATTGCTGAGGGCGTCAGTAATGTCATTTGTCTTTCAACAGACAAAGCTGCATACCCAATCAACGCCATGGGAACGTCCAAGGCAATGATGGAGAAGGTGATTACGGCAAAATCCCGAAATGTTGATCCCAGAGACACGGTAATTTGCTGCACTCGTTACGGCAATGTCATGGCGTCTCGGGGTTCAGTCATTCCACTTTTCGCGAGCCAGGCTACGCAAGGTCTTCCGATCACTATTACTGACCCTGGGATGACACGTTTCATGATGACACTCAATGATGCTGTTGACTTGGTATTAACTGCGTTTCAACAAGCCAACCAGGGAGATCTCTTTGTGCAGAAGGCTCCTGCTGCAACGGTGAAGGATTTGGCAACGGCGATTACTACTTTTTATTCGTCAAGATCCGAGATTGAAATTATTGGGACCAGGCATGGCGAAAAGCAACACGAAACACTTTTGACGCTGGAAGAGCGAAGTCGTTCAAATGATATTGGCGATTACTATCAAGTTCCCGCCGACACGAGAGATCTGAACTACGAGAGTTATATATCCTCCGGAGACTTCAAAGCGGATGAATTAACTGACTACACATCTGAAAATACTCAACGACTGACAGTAGACGAAATCCTCGTGAAACTCGGAGAAATTGAATCCATGATTGAGCCGCGAGGGTAGTTTTTTGAGTACGGTTTCTCTCGACTGAAATACCACTTGCTTGTCACACATGGCCACACTCCTGAAGTTAAATCTCAGACCAGACGATGCGCATCCGCCGTTCAAGTTGGCCCCGAGTATCATATGGAAGTGATGAAGTCTCTATTGAATGTGATGCATTGAGAATGAACCCGTTAATTGGAATTACCGGAGCATCTGGCCTCATCGGTTCACACGTAAGGTCGCATTTTCTTGCGTCTGGGGTCAGAAATCTTAAGATCGCAAATAGAGAAACTTTCGAGGATTTTGAGCAACTTTGCGAATTTGTAAGGGGATGTCAGACGATCATTCATCTCGCCGGGATGAATCGTGGTGACAAAGCTGAAATCGCGGTGACTAATCCACGTCTCGCCCGTGATCTGGTGCGAGCACTCGAGAGCGAAGGATCAGGTGCGAACATTGTTTATTCAAATTCCACTCACCAGAATCTAGAAACTCCTTATGGTATTTCGAAGCGAACCGTTGCAGAGATTTTAGGAGAGTGGTCGAGCAGATCTGGGGCACATTTCTCTGACATAGTCTTCCCGAACGTTTTCGGAGAAGGTGGTCGACCTCTTGCTAACTCCGTAGTTTCCACTTTCTGTCATCAACTGGTTCGGGGTGTGGAGCCAGCCGTCATTAATGACAACGAAATCGAACTACTTCATGCTGGGGCAGCTTCAGAGATGATCATCCAATCTGCCTTAAACAGTTCAGATGGCACCCAGAGACCAGTAGGCACCAACATCACCGTTTCAACACTCCTCGAGAACCTAAAGGACTTGAATTCTCACTACAAGGACGGCTGGATCCCGGCGACCCGATCCGATTTTGAACGCAGTCTGTTCAATACTTTTCGTTCATTCCGTTTCGAAGTTTCCCCGATAATCAATTTGCAACGCCATAGTGATGCGAGAGGTTCTTTTGTTGAAATTGTTAAATGCGAGCAGGGTGGTCAAACTTCATTTTCAACAACTGTTCCAGGCGTTACGCGAGGTAACCACTTTCATCTAAGAAAAATGGAGCGATTCGTCGTGGTATCTGGAGTGGGAAATATTCGCTTAAGAAAACTCTTCACCGACAAGGTTTTTGAATTTGCCGTCTCAGGTGGGGACTCGATAGCTGTAGATATGCCAACAATGTTTACCCACAGCATCACTAATTCAAGCAGCGATCCCCTGATTACTGCATTTTGGATTGACGAGATGTACGATGAGAGCGACCCAGATACGTATAGCGAGCCGGTGCTTCAATGAGTAGTTCGAAATTGAAAGTGTTGACTGTCGTTGGTACTCGACCAGAAATTATTCGGCTCTCTCGAGTAATTGCGCTGCTTGACCAGACGTGCAATCACACTCTTGTTCACACTGGCCAGAATTATGACGCCAACCTACGAGATATCTTCTTTTCAGATCTGAGTTTACGAGATCCTGATTACTACCTTGATGTTGATACAACGACGATAGGCCACATGCTTGGTGAGTCATTTCAACGCTTAGGCGATGTACTTTCCGACGTAACCCCAGATGTGCTCTTAGTACTTGGGGATACGAATAGTGCGCTCTGCGCTCTCGTAGCGAAACGAATGAAGATCCCTGTTTTCCATATGGAAGCCGGGAATCGTTGTTTCGATATGAATGTTCCTGAGGAAACAAATCGCAAGATTGTGGATCATTTTGCCGATGTCAATCTCGTCTACTCCGAGCATGCACGACGAAACCTGTTGGCTGAAGGCCTACATTCACAGCGGATTTACCACACTGGCTCACCACTCCGAGAAGTCTTGGACTTTTATTCTGAATCGATTAGCAAATCCACAATTCTGTCTGATTTACAGCTTCAGGAGAGTCGCTACTTTGTGCTCAGTCTTCACCGAGAGGAAAATGTTGACAATCCGGCTCGACTGCTAGGTATTCTCGAAGGCATTCAAGCAGTTGCCGATCAATACCAACTGCCGGTTATTGCAACCACACACCCACGGACCAAGAAACAGCTCGAAATGCTCAAATGGAATCAGCCAAATGATCGGATTCAATTTCATCAGCCCTTCGGCTACAACGATTATGTCTCCCTGCAGAAATCCTCTCGATGCACTATCTCTGATAGCGGGACAATTAGTGAAGAGTCAGCGATCCTTGGATTCCCTGCGGTCACGCCACGCGACTCCATTGAACGGCCTGAGGCTTTAGATACGGGTTCGATCATCTTGGCTGGTTGTACTCGAAAGGGAATTGAAGACAGCGTCACAACCGTCCTAGATTCATGGGACCGAGGGGTGCGTCCACCTTGTCCTGCAGACTACGAGGTAACAAATTGTTCGGAAAGAGTAGTCAACCTCATTGTCGGGACGAGTCGCCTGTTGCCGATATGGGATGGCCTAAGAATCGATCAGCCCTAAACTCTCAGAAGAGAAGTTGATCGAATTTTGCTATTTAAAGATCCTTCTTTGCGAATGCTCCGATGAAAATATCTCCATGACGCTTCGAGGAGAGGTATCTGAACAGGATGAACCATAAGTCATGACCCCTCTTTGCAAGTGGCGACATGACGGATTGAGGAGTCTCCGAATACTTCTTGAAAAAGATATTTGTCAGATCTCGCAATATCGGTGAATAAAAGGGGAAGCCGGCGTAAAAGGTCTTTATTGTTGTATAGCCACGACTCTTCAAAAAATTCTCTATCTGGTTCCTTTGAAAGTTCCTGAAGTGACCGATATTGACTTCGTAGGATCGCATCCTTCCCACTGGAACAGATACCACCAAGTAGCGGCTGTTCGCTTGGATGAGACCGTCGAGCATTGTCTCCCAGTCATTAATATGCTCAAGGACATCAAATGCCGAGACGAGGTCAAAACTTGCATCATATGATTTCTTTGTGATGTCTGCATTTCGAAAACGTAAATTCCTAATTTTGGAATAGTGAGAAGAGGCAACTTCTATTGCAGAATCACTGAAGTCAAAACCTGTTACTTCTGAATTTGGGAAAGCCTTCGCGAGTTGTGAGGTCTTCTTGCCGAGGCCACAACCAACATCAGCTATCGACAAGATGCCATTTTTTGGAATTTCTTCCAAAATCAGAGAAAGGAGATATTCGAACCAACGAGCTCCGGCACTTTGATCCAAGTAGTGGATCATGTTCTCATTCCAGAAATCACTAAAGAACTCTTTATTGGTGTCTTCAATACTCATAGGACCCATCTTGAGGGCGAATCTCCATTCGGCCACCCTAACCTGGGGATAGAGTGTGGGGCGTGAATAGCCGGACTGGAATTCTCGTCTTGTGAGTGCTGGACCCGAGGAAAAACCTGACGAAACCTCTTCGCGAATACTGATTGTTGGACAGCATTTTTGGCCAGAAGCATTCCGGGTTAACGATATTGCTGATTTCTTTATTGAGCATGGGTTTGAAGTTGATGTCCTCTGCGGTATGCCGAATTATCCTCAAGGCACTTTCTTTCCTGGATATTCCAACTTCGGTCCTTGGAAGGAGGTGCATAACGCAATCAATATTTTCCGAGTGCCTGAGATACCTCGGAAATCTAATACCAGTTTGAGAATTTTCTTGAATTACATCTCATACCCAATCACGAGTCTTTTTCGGGTCCCTAAATTGGCTAAGAACCACTACGACCATATATTCATCTATCAACTCTCACCCGTCATGATGAGTATTGCCGGAATAGCTATAGGAAAACTCTCAAAGACTGAAACAACTATGTATGTTCTCGATCCCTGGCCTGAGAATCCTTATTCTGTAATCTCCGTCCATTCGCGATGGCTTCGCTGGATCGCGAAACGCCTATCGCACTTCCATTATAAAAATGTGGACAAACTCGCTGTTCTAACCGAGAAGATGTATCAACACTTTTTAGCGATTACTGACTTAGATGTGAGTCGGATCGCAATCATTCCGCAAACAAGCGAACAGGTATACGAAATCCCGGTCCACGACACGTCACTTCATGAACGATTTGGCGGTAACTTTAATATCCTCTATGCGGGGAATATAAGTCCAGCTCAATCATTTGAGACAATTCTGGCCACTGCTCAAGAGTTGAAGCAGCAAGGAATTCGCGATGTCCATTGGATCATTGTTGGAGATGGCATGTCTCGCTCCTGGCTGGAAGACCAAGTTGTCTCACTCGGTCTCTCGGACTCGTTTACTTTTGAAGGACACCAACCAATTGAATTCATTCCCAAATACACAGAGTTGGCGGATGTTTTAGTCGGCTGTCTTGCGTCGAGTGAATTTCTTGATGCGACAATTCCAGCCAAAGTTGTCTCGTATCTCGCTGCTGGGAAGCCAATTGTGTTGGCTATGAATGGAGAGGTTTCATCGTTAATAAATGACACTATTCAGTGTGGTTTTGTCGGACCAGCTGAAAACTCTTCTCATCTCACCCAAAACTTGATGAGGGTATACAGATTGTCACCTATAGAGAGAGAACTTTTAGGCAATGCAGCCAAGAAGTATCACAAGGATTTTCTTTCCAGGGAAATAATCCTGGATAGATTACTTGACTTTATTCTTCATTGATTTATCTAAAAAATAATATTCTTCTCTGGAGCGACCTGGATGGAGGAGCAAGTCTTCACTCCTCGTGATTGCCCTCTTTGAAAACTTTTTTCGCACCTGGTACTGACATGTTTGAGCCCCGAAGAGTGCTCAAGGCGCAGGAGCGGTGGGTTGATGATATCGTCTTGTTTATTGAGAAGGTGTAGATTTTCTTTCGCTAAGCTAGCAGAATTAAATTCTGTGGGGATAGATCGATTGAGATTTAACGAACTCATAGATTGGAATAATGACTTCTCCTGATTCGTCTGAGGCAACGATTGCTGTTCAGATTTCAGCGTCTGATTTGGTAGAAGTATCGAAGGTGCCCCTTTTAAGTAAGAATCGATCAGTTTGGGTGTTTCCGCTACTCCTCGTTATAGCCATGGTTGTCTTGACCTCCCTGAGTATTTCTGGGACCTCCATTGGGGCCATAGGAGGGAACTCCCCTTCTGATTCGAATAATGCTTCTTTACTCGCGGGAACACCACGATCAATTCGTTCGGACGAGTGGAATGTCATCACTCCACTGATAGTCGAACAGGGTCGAGTGGGATTTAGTTCAAGCCTGAAAGTTGGCCTTGGCCAGCACGACTTGAATGTGATTGGTGATGTCCCAACAACGAACTGGTCAACGATCTTTCGGCCATGGAACTTCCCATCACTATTCCTAAATTCTTCTCAAGGATTCGCAATTCGATGGTGGCTCCTTTCACTTCTACTCATCACAGCGTCCTACGCCCTTGTCTTTGAATTTTCAAGACGGATTGATCTTGCAATCTTCATTAGCCTCGGGATCTGGCTCTCGCCTTTCTTTCAATGGTGGTACGCCCCCGGCACGCTCGCAGTCGTTGGGACTGCTTTCTTCGCTTTCTTTTTCTTCGTGAGAACCCTGAGGTCAAGGGGTCTTCCACTTCTGGTCTACACACTCTTAACTGTGTGGGCGGGTGTGGCCTTTGTCATTGTGCTCTACCCCCCGTTTCAGATTCCCGTGGGGATTATTTTGATTTTTCTCGCGATAGCTGAACTCGGATATTTAGTCCAAAGTCGATCGATTCGAAAGATTCGACTTCTAGTCACAGTTACTGGAATCGCAGTTTTAACATTCTTAATTCTTGGTGCTTGGTATCTCGAAAATCACACAACGATTTCAGCCATTAATGGAACTGTTTACCCCGGGCATCGTCTTTCACCTGGGGGAGACGCAGTTCTCAGCAACGTCCTGTCAGCGCCGTTCGGGCTGCAACTTTCTCTCCATGGAGCGCTAGGGCTCGTAACAATTAACCAATCCGAGATCTCATCCTTTCTGATTCTCGGACCATTCGTTCTCATAGGACTCATCTTCGTCAAACTCAACCAGCTTGATCTTCGCTCAAGATGGATCCTGGGGATGCTAAGTATTTCACTGGGCATTTTTATTCTGTGGATGTTTGTTGGCCTTCCAGCTTCTCTCGCTAAATTGCTTCTTTTAAGTTCGTCTCCTGGACCGCGTGTTGTTATCGGGCTCGGTCTCACCGGATTCTTGATGACTGCGGTTTTCTGTGCAGCTCTCGCCAATTCAACCCAAACTCTGCCAAAGCACCGGAAACGTTCCTGGCATTTGCCTATTGAGCTTCGGATCACGGCTGGTGGATTTATCTGCGGAGTAATTTCGTTCGCCATTTACGCCTGGGCCGGACAGCAGATCCGAATTGGAAATCCAAACTTAGGGCTCTCGCCAATAGAGCTCGTAGCCCTCAGTCTTTTGGCTGCTTTGACAACCAGCTTTCTGATTTCTGCTCGCATCAGATCAGGTGGCGTCCTCTTGGTGGTTTTCAGCCTCCTCTCAGGAATCACAGTTAATCCTCTCTACCGGGGGCTTGAGCCCTTGTCTCAGTCAAAGATCATCAATAACTTCAAAACATTGGCTTCTCAACAGTCAGATGCTTCGAAACAAGTTTGGGTCTCTCTCGGCGGTCAATATGTCACGGTTCTTTTGACCGCTTCTGGCTTACCGACACTTAATGCGGTGCAACTTTATCCCGATCACAACTTTTGGAATTCCTATCTCCCAGGATCCACGGACGATTCGATTTGGAATCGATACGCTCAGCCTCTTTTTTCTCTCGGTCCAGAAGGAAGTAAAAATAGTGTGTCTCTTCTTCAGGCTGATCTTATAAAATTAACGTTTGACCCATGTGGCCACCAGGCGCGTGAGTTTCGAATTGGCTTTTATCTCTCGTCTTCACCACTTAACGCAAGTTGTCTCTCGAACAAAGGTAGCGAGGAATATCAGGGGGCAACCGTCTATATCTATTCAAGGACCTAAGAATCCTCTTCAGTAACCGCACTGTTTCATGAGCTGTCATCCCACTTGGGTAAAAGTCTTCTTCTGTTCGGATTATTCCGTCTCTAATAAACATTCTTGCCACTTTATCTGCGACGAAACGGCGATACCCAGGAATTCCGGAACGCAACAGTACGATCTATCTCTTTTGCTGGTTATCAGATTGATACGAGTTGCCCAAATCTGATGAAGACCAGAACGTATTTCCTTCTATGTCCACCGCCTCAAGAGATCCGCTATCACTCAAGATTAATTTAAGAGGATTTTCGTGGAAGGAATTGGAATCCCAAAGGGCTTCCGGCGCGGCCGAGTACACAACAATGTTTCCATCAAACTGAAAAGCGAGGTGGTCGCCGAAGGGGGCTGTCTTGACCTTCCAGATAATCTCAGAGGTTTGAGTATTCAATATTTGAAAATCACCATCATCCAGAAATTGAGCTTTGAAGATACCTGAATCCGAAGCAATCAAACCGCCAACAAAAAGGCGCTCTCCTCTGAGTAGTTCCAAATTGTCTTCTTTTCGCTGTCGTACCGTTTTCGCAGTTCGATAATCGGTTGCTTCAATCGAAAGATTTGGGTTGTAGTAAGGATCGATTTTCAGAGTGTTCGACCATGTTTTCCTCATATAGAGCAGTTCTTTTCGAAATCGTTCCGCATTCTCGGGATACGTATCGTAACCACGAGAAACTGATTCATGATGAATAAGTTGGGCATGTGGGGTCCATACGATTCTCCACCCCGTCGCACGGATACGAATACAGAGATCTACGTCATTAAACGCAACTGCGAGATGCTCTTCGTCAAGGCCACCAACGATGTCCCAAAGCTCTCGCCTCACCACCATGCATGCTGCCGTCACGCATGAAACGGAGCGGGCACAATTCAGATAATCAAAATAAGAAGTATTCGTCGAATCAACGTTCTTGAAGACATGATCGGCAAGCCCGCCAATCCCGAGGACAACACCCGCATGCTGGATAGTTCCATCGGGGTAGTGCAATTTCGCTCCAACCGCCCCGACCCCGGGCTGAATGATTTGCGAAACCATTTCGCTGAGCCAATCTGAAGAGATGATTTCGATGTCATCATTTAAAAGGCAGATAAGTTCAGCCGAAGACTGTGAAACCGCCAGATTGTTGAGCGCCGAATAATTGAAAGGCTGGTCGTCTCGAATCACAGACACTTGAGACAATTTCTCAAAAGTCGCCAAGGATCTCAGGAACTCAGGATCCTCACTCCCGTTATCGACAACAACGATGTGCATAGCTGGATAGTCAGTGACGTCGAGAAGGGTTCTCATGCAGTGTTCGAACGTTGCTCCATCTCGGGTTGGGATGATGATGTCTACTCGGGGTAATGGATTCGGCAATTTCCAGAGAATTCGGTGATACGCATGCACGGGGTCAGTCTCCACTGCAGCGTCTCGGCCAGTCCGATGAAGGTGGTCACCGACCGCCCGGGCTCCAGCAGAGCGGGCATACTCTTTGGCGCCTAAAAATGATGAGGTTGAATTCTCTGAAACTCTCCAATGATAGAGATCCATCGGGATGTGTTCGATCTTGTCAGGTCCAATCGCTTCAGCAACTCTCAGGAAAAGATCCCAGTCTTGAGCTCCTTCGTAACCCTCTCGAAAACCCTGCGATTCTAAAAGTACTGATCTTCGAATCACGGTGAAGTGATTGATGTAGTTCTTAGACAAAAGGAGAAGTGGATCAAAGTCGCCCTTAAAGAAGGGTTCGAATCGATGGCCGTGCCTGTCAATCTTATCTTCATCGCTGTAGAGCAGCTCTGCCTCTGGATGCTCACTCAACCAAAGGACGACTGACCCCAACGCATGAGTGCTGAGTTCATCGTCGTGGTCGAGGAAGCCAACAAAATCTCCCCCTGCAATCTCAATAGCGCTATTCGAGGCTTCAGAAATGTGACCGTTCTCCTCCCTCCAAACGACACGAATACGCTCATCAGAGGTTTCGATCTCACGCAAGAGGGCGATCGTCTGTGGATCTGTTGAGGCATCGTCTGCGATACACAGTTCCCAATTCGTGTAAATCTGATTCTTCACTGAACCAACAGCACATTCAAGATGCTTGGGATTTGTATTGAAGACGGGCATCACGATGGAGATCAGCGGCCGAATCGAAACACTCTTCAGACTCTCGAGGGTCTCAGCGATCGCCCGGGGTTCACCCAATGTCATCCAATCTTCGAAGTGGGGATCCTTTACGTCCTCTCCTTCTGACGGCTTTCTCTCTGAGCGCCAAGCAGCACGTGTTAAAACTGCGGTGACGATTCTGCCAAGTCGAGAAAAACCTGCTGATTCTCCATCTCGCTTCGTTGGTTCAGCAGCGTTCACGTGCCTTGAACTCTTGTCACCATCGGATGCGCGTGCGTATTGTTCTACATCTTCTCGATTCTGCTCTTTCATATTCTCAGAAGACATCACTTTATATATTTCGCTTAAACTTTTCGGCTACAGCATCAGTAATTCGGACGACTCTTCGCTCCCTCATCCGCTCAAGTTCGCTCTCAACTGCATTCTTATGCTCCTCAAGTTCAAGAATCCGATTATCTCGAGCATCGATCTGTTCACGAAGTTCACCCGCTTGTCCAAGGAGTTCAACTTGACGCTCGTTCAGCTCCTTCACTTCTTCTTCGAAGTCGAGATAACTCTCCTCAAGTGAGGAGATGAACTCTTTTCGAAGATCAATTTCGCGTTGTTGAATGAACTCTTCACTGTCAAATGTAGGTGCGTCTGGCAGCGCCGGAGCACCAAACGCCTCCCCCTTCGGTAACGTTCGGATGTCTTGAAATCCCGTTCGAATTGCCTCAAAGTATGACGACAGATCTTCTTGTGAGGGAGGAACTGCAACGTGCTCCAGGGAACGTGACCATCGAGAGAGGAACCGTTGGTAACCGCGCTCATGACAGAACCGTTGGTATGGCCGTGTCGTCGAGCCCGCTCGAAGATGCTCGACACGTGAGTCCGTATTAATCCACGTCTCGAACCCTTCACTTCGAAACTTAAAGCAGAGATCAACGTCTTCGTAATACGCAGGGAAGTAGCCAGGGTCAAAGCCTCCCACTATTTCAAATACCTCTTTCCTCACAAGAATCGCTGCCGCAGAGCAATAGAGCGCCGGCCTTGTCGCTGGTTCATGACCATTGAGGAGGACGTGATCAAGGAGTGCCACGCTTCCATCTCTCCAAATAAGACACCCTGCGTCTTGGATGGAGCCATTGGTGTTGAGAAGGACACTCCCAACGGCCCCGATCTCAGTGTTCTTCTCAATAAGTGCGACCGAGCTGTCGAGCCACTGGTCGCGCACAGACGTGTCATCGTTGAGAAACACGACAAATGGTCCCTTCGCTCGCTGAACTGCTCGATTATTTGCCTCTCCAAACCCAATGTTCAG
>Ga0209829_10002856_pt1 | contig 12895 bp, 6 predicted proteins | sample C_140205_EF_Meta_FD_187311 | JGI IMG/M metagenome (GOLD analysis project Ga0209829, IMG submission 187311) | Freshwater microbial communities from Lake Croche, Canada to study carbon cycling - C_140205_EF_MetaG (SPAdes) (version 2) | ecosystem: Environmental > Aquatic > Freshwater > Lake...
CCATGAACCGGCGTTGCGGGCCTATCTGTCGAAACGCTTCCCGGCGCTGCCGGACCACGATGATCTCGTGCAGGAGACCTACGTGCGCACGCTGCGGGCGCACGAGGGTGGACGCGTGCCGTGTGCGCGGGCGTTCCTGTTTACGACGGCGCGCAATGCGGCGATCGACCTGTTCCGCCGTCGGCGCGGGCATACCCACGAGGAGATCTCCGAGTTTACGGTGCTGCCGGTGCTCGATGAGTCGCCGGGGATCGCGGAGGCGGCGGAGCGCGAGCAGCGGCTGGAGGTTTTGCTCGAGGCGATTCTCGCGCTGCCGGAGCGTTGCCGGCAGGTGATGATGCTCCGTCACCTCGACGGGCTGGCCTACAAGGAAATCGCCGAGCGCCTCGGGATTTCGCCGGAGACGGTAAAGGTGCACATGATCAAGGGAGTGAAGGACTGCACCTGGTTTTTTCGCCAACGTGGCCTGCTGGGAGACGCCGACCAGTCGGTCCGTATCGCCTCATGAATCCGATGAATTCAGATTCGGGGTCGTCCGACGACGCGATTGAAACCGCCGCAGCTGAGTGGCTGTGCGAGCGCGACGACGGCTTCGCGCCCGGTCGCGCGCAGGCGTTTGCCGCGTGGCGCGCCGCCGATGCGCGGCATGAGGCGGCGGTGGCGGAGACCGAGCGCGCGATGGAAATTATTGCGGAAATGCCGTCCGTGCGCGCGCCGTTGGAGGCGCGGATCGCGGCGGCGGTGGCTGAGAACGGTGATTCGGAGTTCGGGCCCCACGGGCGAGACGCCCGTGCCACGTGGCATGGGCGTCCCGCCCATGTCCGGAGTATCTGGGCCGCAAGGCTCGCGGCGGCGCTCGTGCTGGCGGCGGGTGTGTGGTGGCTCGCACCGGAGCGCCCGACCGAACCGCTGCGCTATGTGACTGCCGCCGCGCGCCAGCAGCAGATCGCGCTTAACGACGGCTCGGTCGTAAATCTCAATGTCAGCAGCGAAGTGAGTGTCCGCCTCACTTCGAACGAGCGCCGCGTGACGCTCGCGAGCGGGCAGGCCCATTTCGCGGTCGCCCACGATACCGCGCGGCCGTTCATCGTGACGGCGGCGGGCGTCTCGGTGCGCGCCGTCGGCACCGCGTTTTCTGTGCGGGTGGGTGCGGCGGGCGTGGAGGTGCTCGTGACGGAGGGCAAGGTCGAGGTGACACGTGAGGCGACTTCAGCCGAAGCAGCGACGGTCGCGCCTGAGGCGGCCGCCCCGTCGCGATTGGTCGCGGGCGAGCGCGCAGTGATTACACGCGAAGTTTCCGTGGCGAATGCACCGATCGAGCGGATGCCGGCCGAGATATTGAGCGCTGCGGTCCGCTGGCACAGCCAGGTGATGACGTTTTCCGATCTGCCCTTGCGCGAAGCGGTCGTGCTCTTCAACCGCCGCAATGACACGCAGCTCGTGCTCGCCGATGACAAGCTCGGCGGCCAAAAAATCGGCGGCACCTTCGCCGCCGATCAAGTCGAGGCGTTTGTGCGTCTGCTGGAAAAAGACGGCGACGTCGTGGCAGAGCGGCGCGGGGCGCGGGAGATCGCGCTGCGCCGCGCGCCGTGAAATGGAGCACAGAAATCCTGAACGAAGTGGGCGCGACGGCTTCCGCAGCTCAACAATCGTTCTCGTTCCTCGTTCTCTTTCTCGTTCTCTCAATCCGGAGAGAACGAGGATCGATTACGAGAACGAGAACGATGGGCAGGCGGTTCGCCTCTGGACTGGGGTGGCGGGAATGCGGAGCAGTCCGACTAACCCATTTCATGCGGTGCTGCGTTGTGAGGGTAGTTCGGTTTCTCCTCATGTCGCATCGTCTCGCCACCCCGCCTCGTCTCGTCGCCACGGCTTTGTGCTGTGCGATGTCCGTGTCGGCAGTGCAGGGCGCGGCGGCGGTTGAGCAGAAGCGGAGCTACAACCTCCCCTCGGGCGACGCCGCCACCACCTTGAACCAGTTCGCCGGAGCCTCCGGCCAGCAAATTGTTTTCATGATGGAAAAGGTGAAGGGCGAGCGGACCAATGCCGTCACCGGCGACTACGCCGCCCGCGATGCGTTGGACCGCATGCTCGCGGGCACCGGGCTGAGCGCCACGCGCGATTCGGCCACCGGCGCCTTCGTCGTCAGCCGCAGGCGCACCGCGAACGACGAGCCCGAGGACAAACGGCAGGTCGAACCCGTTTCTGATCCCCAACTCAAGCCCAAGATCAACGCCATGATTTCCAAACCCCGCGCCCTCCTTTCCGCTCTCGCTGGCTGGCTCACCTTCGGTGGAGCCGTCGAAGCCCAAACGGCGGTGCCCGCCCCTAAAGAAGAAACGCTCACCCTGAGCCCGTTTGAAGTCACGGCCAGTAACCGCGGCTACTATGGGTCAAACACGATGTCCGGCACCCGCTTCAACACAAAGCTCGAGGACCTCGCCTCGTCGATGACCGTCATCACGAAGGAGCAGATGTCGGATTTCGCGATGCTCGATATCAACGATATCTTTCTCTACACCGCGAGCGCCGAGGGCACCGGCACCTACACCGATCTCGGCATTGATCGCAATGGCAGCATCGGGGACAACGTCGCGCTCAATCCGGCGGGAGCCAACCGCCTCCGCGGCATCGCCGCCGCGAATGTCTCGTTTGGTAACTTCGAAACGATGGGCCGCGTGCCCGTTGATCCGCTGAATGTTGAGGCCGTCGAAATCAGCCGCGGTCCCAACTCCAGTATCTCCGGCCTCGGCAATCCCTCCGGCACGGTGAATCAGGTGCCCGCTGGCGCCAACCTGACGCGCAATCGCTCGTCAGTGCAGTTTCGGGCGGACAGTTTCGACGGCTATCGCACGAGTCTGGATCTCAATCGGGTGCTCGTGAAAGGCCAGCTCGCCGTCCGCGCCAGCGGCGCCTTCCAGCACGATGGGTTCGTCCGCAAGCCGTCGGGCGTCGATACCGAGCGCTACAACGCGATGGTCCGATACTCCCCGTTCCGTTCGACGACGATCAGCGCGGGCGTGCAATATTTTCACTCGTATGGCCGGCGTCCGAATTTCACGCCACCGCGTGACAACATCAGCTACTGGGCCCAGAGCGGTCGTCCCACCTGGGATCCCGTGGCGCAGGTCGTCCACCTCAACGGCACCACGATCGGCCCCATCACCGCGGCCACGTTTCCGACCAGTTTCAACGGCACCAATATCGATGGCCTCAACACCTCGCCCCTCATCGCCGCCGGCAACCTTTTCGTCGATCGCGACGGGCTGAAATACTGGTCCGCGCCTTCGACGTTCGGCAATCTTGCGACGGGCCCGATCGCCGGCGCGCAGACGATTCGTTTCCTGCAATCGAGCGGAGGCTCGGGCATCGTCGGCGGCAAGCCGGCGAATCAGCCGCTGTTTACCACCACCCCCACGGTCAACGACAAATCCCTCTATGACTGGTCCTCGATCAATATCGCGTCGTCGAATTTCGACTGGGACCGCGCCATCACCAGTTCCCTGCAGATCGATCAGCAGTTCTTCCGCACCGGCCGGCAATCGCTCGACGGCCAGGTGGCCTTCATCCGCGAGGATTCCCAGCGCTACCGTCGCGACTATATCGGCGGCCAAAATAGCCAGGGTCAGTCGGGCCAGCTCTTCATCGACGTGAACGAAAAACTCCTCGATGGCTCGCCGAATCCTTTCTTCCTCCGACCCTACATGGGCAACGTCCAGCCGGCCACGGAGCTGAATCCCGCGAAGTGGGATTCCTACCGCGCCCAGCTCGCCTACAAGCTCGATCTCACCAAAGAGAAAGGTTGGCTGAAGTGGCTCGGCCTGCACCAAGTCTCCGGCTACGACGAATACAAATACCGGATCAACCGGCGGTATAGTTTCCGCGACGGCATTCTCGACAACCACGGGTGGACTTCCGTGGTCCAAAACGCGACGCAGACCGCGCTCAACAACAACCCGAACATCGCCCGCACGGCCATCCGTTATTACGTCGGCGATAACCAAGGCAGCAACGTCGACTACGGTCCCTCGGATTTTAAGTTCGGCACGTATCCCTTCGTCTGGGGCAGTTATCCGGCGACGCCCAATCCGCCCGTCGCGGGCAGCGGCACTTTCCGCAGCGAGCCGTCGCTGCTGGGCCTCGCGGCGTCGTCCACCAACTCCGCCGGTTCGAGCAATTCCAAGACAATTCTCAAGGCGCTCGGCTGGGTCGTGCAGAGCCATTTCCTCGCCGAGCGCGTCGTCACCACGTTCGGCGTCCGCGAGGACAAACAATACCAGAAGGCGGGCTACGTCGGCAACGGCAGCGCGGCAGCGCAGGTGGTGAATCCCGACGGCACCACGTTCAACTACGACGTGATCGATCATTGGGTGTCGGGCGACTACCGGTTCAATTCGGGCAAGACCAAGCAGGCGGGTGGCGTCGTGCGCCCGTTTCGTGGCATGGCCTTTCTCACCCAGTTGAATCAAGCGGGCGCGGTCGGACAGCTATTGGGCGACGCCCTGCAGGGACTCTCACTTACCTACAACAGGTCCGACAGTTTCCGCCCGGTCGATCCCAAGGTGAACCTCTATCTGCAGCCGCTCCCCAATCCTTCCGGGACCGGCAAGGACTATGGGTTCTGGCTCAACATGGCCGACGGCCGCTTTGTGCTGCGCTTCAACCGCTGGGAAAACACGCAGCTCAACAAAAGCGGCGGCGACGCGGGCACGATCGCCCAGCGTGCCTTGCGGGAAGACATCCCGAACACCACCAACCAAGCCTACATCCTCAATGTGCAGGCGACGAACTGGGTGCGGGCCGTCAATCCGACCTGGACTCCCGATCAAGTGGCGAACGAAGTTGCCCGGCAGACCGGCATATCGACGACCCGGCTGGCCGCGCTGCTCGACCAGTTCAACAACATCTCCTCGACGCAGGACGTCACCGCCAAAGGCACGGAAATCGAACTCAACTACAATCCGACGAAATTTTGGACGCTCGCCGGCTCCGTCACCGAGACGCAGTCGACCAATACGAATGTCTCCAAGGAACTCGAACAATACATCGGTGAGCGCTACAAGATATGGACGACCATCGTCGATCAGCGCACCGGCCAGCCTTGGTGGACGACGAACTACGGTGGGAGCCAGACGGCGCAGCAAAACTTTGCGGCCTACCTCGACTCCCCCCTGAACGTCATCCGCCAGCTCGAGGGAAAATCGAATCCGCAGATCCGGCGCTACGCCGCGAAGGCCAGCACCAACTACCGTCTCTCCGGCCTCACCGAACATTCCATCTGGAAGAATGTGAACGTCGGCGGCGCCGTGCGCTGGGAAGATCGCGGCGCCATCGGCTACTACGGCGTGGAGAAACTCCCCGCCGTCATCACCCAGCTCGATCGGACCAACCCGATCTACGACAAGTCGAACCTCGGAGGCGGAATCCGGGGCAATTATTTCTTCGACGCCTTCGTGGGCTACCGGACGAAGCTGTGGGCGAACAAAGTCGGGGCGACCTTCCAGCTCAACGTCCGCAATCTTCAGGAAAGCGGGCGCCTCCAACCCATCGCCGCATTTCCCGACGGCACCCCGAGCGCGTATCGAATCGTGGACCCGCGACAGTTCATCCTCAGCGTCACGTTTGATCTCTGATTACGATGTAGCGTCTGTCTGGCAGACGCCGTCCTGCGCTCACCCCAAACCGGCGTCTGCCAGACAGACGCCCTACAATTCACTCCCGATGCTCCGCGCCCTTCTTCTGCTTGTCGTGGTCGCACCGCTCGCGACGTTCGCCGCCGGCGTGCATCTCACGCCCGGCGTGCCCGTGGTCGTCCCGGCTGGCACGCCCGCGTCCGTCCGCATGGCCGTCGAGGATCTTCAGCGTGATCTGCTGAAGGTCTTGGGCGCGCCTTCGCCGATTGTCGCCGATGTCGCGGAACTGCACGGCCGCGCCGCGATTATCCTTCTCGGACCCGGCGGCGGATTGTCCGAATTGCACGACGCGAAAATCACCGGGCGTGAGGCGCACGGCATTCATGTGCGTGAACTCGGCGGCGCTGCGCACGTCGTCCTCGAAGGCGCCGATCCGCGCGGCATGATTTACGCGATCTATTCGTTCTCGGATGAGTTTCTCGACATCCCGCCGCTGTGGTATTGGGCGGATTGGGTTCCGCCCCGCCGCGAGGCGATCGATATTCCAGCGGGCACCAATCGGATTTTCCCGCCCGCCTACGTGCGCTGGCGCGCGTGGCTCAACAACGACACCGACTTTCTGACGCCATGGCAGCGACGTTCACCGGAAAACGATCATGCAATGTTCGAGACGATCCTCCGGCTGAAATATAATACATTCGAGGGAGGCGGCGGCGCCGATCTGCGGCCGAATGCCCCGCGGTATGCGGTGCCATCCGAGGGCGTCAAAGCCAATGCCCGCGGTCTGGTCATCACGCACCACCACACTTCACCGCTCGGTTCGAATCTCTCGAATTGGGAGGCGTTCTGGCGGCGCGAAGGCAAGCCGGTGCCGCCACTCTCGGTCAGGAATATCGAAAACCTGAAAACGTTCTGGCGTTATCACGTCGAGGCGCAGCACCGCGCTGGTTTCGAAATGGTGTGGACGCTCGTCTTTCGCGGCTCCCGCGACATCCCCTTTTGGGAAACGTTTAAGGATGGCCCGACCGACCCCGCGGAGCGTGCTGCCGTCATCAATCAAATGCTACAGGCGCAGGCCGACGTCGTGAAGGCGGTCACGGGCAACTCGGCGCCGAACATGCGCACCACTTTCTATAATGAAGGCACGACGTTTTTGGCTGCGGGCCTGCTGCATCCGCCCGCCGAGCCCACGCTCATGTGGAATTTTGTCGCCGCGCGGCGTGACCATTTTCCGCCGGAGGATTTGCGCCAACTCAAAGCGCCGCCCGAACGCCTGATCGCTTACTATCTCAATTTTCAATTCACCTCGACCGGCTCGCACCTCGCGCCCGCGGAAGGGCCTTGGAAAATGGCGGCCAATTACCGAATCGTCGACCGCACCGGCGCACAGCCGCTCGCATTTACCGTGGTAAACGCGGGCAACAATCGCGAGCACCTCGCCGAACTCTCCGCCAACACCGACATGATGTGGCGGTTCAAGGAATTCGACGCCGACAATTTTCTTCAGGAATTTTGCGCGCGGTATTTTGGAGCCGAGCGCGCGGCGGACCTCGCCCGGCTTTATCGCGACTACTACCAGGCCTACTGGACGCAAAAGCGGCCCGACATCCCGGGCTTCGATCGACAGTATATTTTTCAGGACATGCGCTACGCGCGCGCGGCCGAAATGTTGCTCAAGGACATGGCCGCGAACGTCAGCCGGCCCAATCCGCTCGACGGTCACCCGCTCGACGATCCGAGCAAGGGAAGCGTCGGCTATTTCCGCGTCGAACCGCAGCCGGGGGACTCCAACCAGATCGACGCACTGTTGCGTGGCACCGCGGAGTCCGGGCGGAAATTCGCGGCGGTTGTCGCCCGCGCCAACTCCTTCCTGCCATCGACGGGACTGGGACGGCTGCTCTTCAACGACAATCTCTTGGTGCGTGCGAAGATCATGGTGGCTCTCAACACCCTTCTCCATGAGACCACCCTGGCCTATCGAGCGCAGGGTAGCCCCAGTGAACGGAAGCAACATCTCGCGGCCGCCATCGTCGCTGCGGACGCCGTCAAAGCCGCACTCGACGAGACGAAGCACGGCACCTTTGGCGAATGGTATGATGGAGATCAAAAGTTTGGCCTGCAGGCTCTCCGCGCAACCTTGAAAACCACATTGGAACGCGCGCAATAAACGAGGGCGAGCTTCAGAGCGTGGCGATTGCCGCGTGGCCCATCGATCAGATGGACGGTAGGCGTGTGCGGAACCGCGGTAATTGCTGCCGCTGGAGGGCGAATGGAAAATCGCCATTCCGCGTGGACCGCCGACCCGGGGATTCGCCCTCCGAGATCGGGCGTTGCAATCAGGGTTGGACGACGAAACGGAATCGGCCACGTTGCGTGCACTCAGATTTACGCCATGAAGACGTTTCAGCTTTTGTTTTTGGTCGGTGCACTGGTGATCGGCGCGCCGGCAGCCGAGAGCATCGGTGGCAAGGGCCCGGCCCGCGCGGCGCGGTCGGTGCATTTGCAATGGGCGGCGCCGGAAGCCGAGGCGTTCTACGTCGAGGCGAAGGTCGAGCAATCGACGCCCGGCAGCTACTTCATGGCGTGCGGCTGGAGCGGCGGTTACTTCGGGATTCAAGAGGTGCGGGACGGAAACAAGGTCGCGATCTTCTCCGTGTGGGATCCGACGAAGGGCGACGACCCGAAGGCGGTGCGCGTGGAGGATCGCGTGGAGCTGCTGCACGAGGGCGAGGACGTGCGGATCAAGCGCTTTGGCGGCGAAGGCACGGGTGGGCAGTGCATGGTGGATTTTCCGTGGACGGTGGGCGAGACGGTGCGGCTTCTGGTGCGCGCGGAGGCGCATGAGGTGATGGGCGCGGCGGGCGAGAAGGAGAAAAAATCCGCCTACTCCGGGTGGATCTTCGATCCGCAGCGGAAGGCGTGGCGGCATCTCGTGACCTTTCGCACGCGCAATGGCGGCAAGCTGCTGCGCGGCATCTATTCTTTCGTGGAGGATTTCCGCCGCGACACCAAGAGTGTCGACGACGTGCGCCGTGCGCGGTTTGCCAATGCGTGGGTGAAGCTGCCGGCTGGCGAGTGGCAACCGGTGGCGCAGGCGAAGTTCACCGCGTCGCGCGCCGACTGGGAGGCGCGGGACAACATCAACGCCGGCGCGACCGCGGCGGGATTTTTCCTCGCGACGGGCGGCGATACGAAACGCGAGTCGGAGCTCAACGCCGCGATCAAGGCGGTCGCGCCGGCGGGGCGTCCGCCGGCGGATTTGCCGGCCGCGATGTTTGCGTCGAGCGCGGGCCTCGCACCGAAGTAGCCGGCCATGCGTCTTGTCGGTGACGGAAAGCTTCCGTCACCCCATGAACTCTTCGCGCCCGCTGCCTCGCCTGATTCGATTTCAATTCGCCGCGCTCCTCGGCGCGCTGGCCGTTCTGACGGCGTTCGCCGATCCGCTGCGCTGCGACCTGACGAACTACAAGGCGGCCACGGGTCTCACCGCCTCGGTTGCGGGTGATGTGCTCACGGTTACCTGGGCCGGCGCGGCCGGCTCGGAACTGCGCGCGCGCTACGCGATTGAGCGCGGGCAGCCGCTCGTGCGCGAGCTGGCGGTGCGCGCGGCGGGCGGTGCGTGGGCCGTGCTCGGAGAAAATCTCTCGCCCGACTTCGCCGTGCAGACGGGCCGGCGCCGGATCGATTTCAACGGGCTCACTCCCCTCAAGGCGCTCGGCATCGACATCGAGTCGCGTCAGGTGATCGAGCAGCAGGGGTGGGTGGCGTTTTGGGATGCGCCGTTTGTGATTCCGGGCGAGGCGCGGCGCAACGTGGACATCCCGCGGAAGCCGGAGGAAATCGAGCGCGGCACGGCGGTGTTCAACGTGACCGCGTGCGACGTGAAGACCGACGGCGCGCGGCTGGAGGTGAATTTCCCCGGACTCACGCTGGGGATTTTTTCCGGCGGCATCCGCTTCACGCACTACCGCGGCACGGGCCTCCTGCGACTCGAAGCGATCGCGAAGACGGAGAAAAATCTCGTCGCCTACAAATACAATGCGGGGCTCAACGGCCTCTCGACCGCGCGGCTCCCGCGCGTGCGCTGGACCGACACCGGCGGCAACGCGCAGCAGTATCAGTTCGGCGGCGCCCGCCACGATGGTCCCGTGACGACGCGCGCGAAAAACCGCGTGCTCGTCGCCGAGGGCGCCGGCGGTTCCCTTGCGGTGTTTCCGCCGCCGACGGTTTTCTTCCCCGCCCGCGAGGTCGATACCAACCTCGGCTACGTCTGGTATCGGAAGGACGCCGAGACCGCCTACGGCATCGGCGTGAAGCAGGCGGACCACGAGGACGATGTGCGCTACCTGCAGAATTTCGCGCTCTACAACGCGCCGCCGGGGACGCTGCAGCGCATGGCGACGTATTTCTTCATCGGCGCCGGCGATGCGGCCGCGACCCGCGCGGCGGTCATGGCCTTCACGCGCGGCGACACTTTCGCGCCGATCCCCGGCTATAAGACGCTCGTGAACCACTTCCACCTGCAGTTTGTCGACCGCCTGCGCGAGTCGGGCTCGCTCGACACGCAGATGCCGGACCTCGCGGCGATGAAGGCGCTCGGGTTAAACATCATCGGCCTGAGCGATTTTCACGCCGACAAACTCAAGCTCAACGATCCCGGCGCGCTGCGATTCGCGGACCAGCGCGATTATTTCGAGGCGACCCGGCGCGCGACGGACAAGGATTTCCTCGTCGTGCCGTGGGAGGAGCCGAACCCTTATTTCGGCGGCCACGTGAACCTGATTAACCCGCGGCCGTTTTTTTGGTCGAAGGTCCGCCGCGAGGGGCAGCCGCTCACGGAGCAGGACACGAAGTTCGGGAAAGTTTACCACGCCGGCAGCGCGGAGGACATGCAGCGGATTTTGGACGCCGAAAACGCCTACTGGTATACGGCGCACCCGCGCACGAAGAGCTCCGCCGGCCAGCCCGACTCGTATTGGGACCAGCCCTTCGCGAAGAGCGACCGCTACCTTGGTGTGGCGTTCAAGCCCGGCATGGGCATGGACCTCTCCGAGGATCGCCTGGCGGAGAAGCGCGGCTTCGGCTCGGTCGACGAGATGAACAACCGCAACGCCGGCTCCGGCCTGCGGCCCAAAGTCGTTATCGGCGACGTCGACACCTACCAGAAATGGCCGCACGACGACCTCTTCCCCGGCTTCACGGTGAACTACTTGAAAATCGACCGGGACCAGTCGAACGGGGTCTGGCTTTGGGGTTTGGGGTTGAGCCGACTTGGTTCAGCCGCTCGATGTTCGTTCGTGTGCTCGATGATTCGGCGAACCAGAAATCAGGTCGTCTATCGGTAGGTGAGGACGTCGCGGGGCTGGGATCAACGTCCCGTGTTGCGGATCTTGCTATTGTAGGTCCGCCCGTTGGGCGGGCAAACCCGGCCACCGGCCGGGCCTACAGGTTGATAACCACGGGGCGGTGGGACCAGCCGAACGGATCAATTAATTCGAACAGGTTCTCGATCCTCGACGCAGACATGAATTTGCCCGCTCCGAAGAATCGCACGGAATTCCGGCTCCACGCAGGCCCTCACCTCGCACTCCGACGCCGAGTCAAAGACCGACCGCGCTTCTGTCGTTGCCGAATTGATTCCCGCTCCTTTGCTCTTCTTCACGCTGCTCGTCATCGGGCGCATCGTTGGATCAACTCGCTCGTCTATCCCCTCATGTCCAAGCCCATCACGAAAACCCCCGGCCGCCGCGACTTCCTCAAATCGACCGCCCTCTTGGGTGGCGCCGCGTTTGTGCTCCCCCGGTTCAGCATCGCCCAGTCCGGTGGTTCACCGAACAGCAAGGTGAACATCGCGATGATCGGTGCGGGCGGCATCGCCGGGATGGCCTACGGTTCCTGTTGCGATGAAAATGTGGTCGGCCTATGCGACGTCGATGAAGCGAAGTTTGGCCAATACAAGAAAACTTACCCGGCGCTCGCGGCCGCGAAAAAATTCGCGGATTTCCGCGTGATGCTCGACAAGATGGGCAAGGAGATTGACGCCGTCTGCATCAACACGCCGGACCACACCCACTTCGCCGCGACGCTGGAGTGCATGCAGCGCGGCAAGCACGTCATCACGCAGAAACCGCTGACGCACGATATTTGGCAGGCGCGCACGCTGCGACTCGCCGCCAAGAAATACAAAGTCGTCACGAACATGGGCAATCAGGGCCACACCTATGACGGCATTCGCAAGATGAAGGAATGGGTGGAGGCCGGTATTCTCGGTCAAGTCACCGAAATCCACTCGGGGATCGGTGGCCCAGAGTGGAAGGGCGGCTATTTTCGCAAACCCGCCAAACTGCCGCTGGACGTCGAGCCCGTGCCCGCGGGATTGAACTGGGATTTGTGGCAGGGCCCGGTGCCGGAGTCGGCTTACAGCGCATTTCTTCACCCGCGATTTTGGCGCGGATTCTGGCAATACGGCGGCGGCACGTTGGGCGATTGGTTCTGCCACATCGGCGACGGTCCGGTCTGGGTGCTGGATCTCTACGAGCCTACGGTCATCGAATGCGTCGAGCGAAACGCCAACGAATTGGGCGACTCGATGTGCCCGAACAGCTCTGTCGTGCGGTGGGATTTTCCGGCGCGCGGCAAGTTGGCTCGGTGCTCGCTCTACTGGAGCGATGGCCAGGCCAACGGAGGACGGCCGATCAAGACGTCCGCCGATTGGAACTGGTCCACCAAACATTCGGAGACGGGCAAAGTCACCGCGTCGCCGCCACCGAAAGCGGGTTCCTATTGGACTGGCAGCAAAGCCAACGCCTTTCTCGACAATCGCTCCAATAATCCACGGCTGGCCGACATGGATAAAAACAACGCCCTCCGCGACAGCGGTGCGTTGCCCGAGGCCAAGTATCGCCGGGTGAAAGGTGGGCCGCACCAAGAATGGATCGATGCGATTAAGGGACTGATTCCTGAAACGGGTGCGAATTTCGAGTATGCCACGCGGTTGACCGAGATCGATCTCCTCGGGGTTTTGGCCCAACGCTTTGGCGGGCGCATCGAGTGGGATGCCGCCAAGATGAAGATCACGAATCGTCCGGAGCTGAACGCCTATCTGAAAGAGCCGGTGCGACGCGGCTGGGAATACGGCGACGATTTGTGGAAGGCGTGAGGGTGCTCAGTAGAACTCTGTTTTTTTACTCGAAAAAAACGCCTTAAAAAAGTGTCACGTATTACGTGACACTGCCCATGAGAATTCGGCTTTTTTGGGCAAC
>Ga0209829_10002857_pt1 | contig 12893 bp, 13 predicted proteins | sample C_140205_EF_Meta_FD_187311 | JGI IMG/M metagenome (GOLD analysis project Ga0209829, IMG submission 187311) | Freshwater microbial communities from Lake Croche, Canada to study carbon cycling - C_140205_EF_MetaG (SPAdes) (version 2) | ecosystem: Environmental > Aquatic > Freshwater > Lake...
CCGGGCTCTTGGGCCTTGATCGCCGCCAGTTGCATGGCGTACATGAGGACCTCGATCGAGGACGCCCTGCCGTCGACGTGGGCGAACTCAGGGTCCTCATTTCCAGTCATCTCGTTGGTCCAGCGGAAGAGCTTGGCCCGCTCATCCTGCGGGACTCCGAGAAGACCGGCGATCACCTGCAGTGGCAGCTCGCAGGACACCTGCTCGACGAAATCGCCGGTGCCGTCAGCCGCGGCGGTCTTGACGATGTTCTCGGCGCGCTGTGTCAGTTCTTCGCGAAGCCGTTCGATCGCGCGCGGGGTGAAGCCCCGGGAGATGATCCGGCGCAGCCGATCGTGCCGCTCGCCGTCCATATTGAGCAGGACCACACTCTGCATGTCGATGTCTTCGCGCGCCATATCATCGGCGAACTGCGGCAGCGAGGTGTTCGGGCCGGAGTGGTAGATGTCGTTGCGCCGCGACACCTCCTTGACGTCCTTGTGCTTGGTGACGACCCAGTAGCCGCCATCGTTGAAGCCACCCTTGCCGATAGCCTGCTCGCACCACCAGACCGGCGCGGTCCTGCGCAACTCGGCCAACTCGTCGACCGGCAGCCGCACAACGTTGCGGTCCGGGTCCAGGAAATCGAACCCTGGAGGAAAATGCGGGCTGGGCCCGGGGGTGGTCATAGTCGACGAACTCCTCAATAAATATAACGTGTTCTAGTGTCAGTAAAACACGGCTCCACCGCATACGAAAGGCACGGGGGCATCCTCGCTTGTCAGGGTAATGAAACGTGTTCTAGCCTGACCGCATGGGTAATCCAGTCATCGTAGAAGCCACTCGAAGCCCAATCGGAAAGCGCGGTGGCTGGCTGTCAGGCCTGCACGCGACCGAGATTCTAGGTGGGGTGCAAAAGGCTCTGGTCGACAAGGCGGGAATCGATGCCGGGACCGTCGAGCAGGTGATCGGCGGCTGCGTGACGCAGTACGGCGAGCAGTCCAACAACATCACCCGGGTCGCATGGCTGACCGCCGGGCTCCCAGAACAAGTGGGCGCCACCACGGTCGACTGCCAGTGCGGCAGCGCTCAGCAGGCCAACCACCTGATTGCCGGCCTGATCGCCGCGGGCGCGATCGACATCGGCATCGCCTGCGGAATCGAGGCGATGAGCCGGGTCGGCCTGGGCGCGAACGCCGGACCGGACCGCGCCAAGATCCGTGCCGAATCGTGGGACCTTGACATGCCCGATCAGTTCACCGCCGCCGAGCGGATTGCCAAGCGCCGCGGCATAACCCGTGCCGATCTCGACCACCTCGGGTTGATCTCGCAGCAGAAGGCTAAGCGGGCGTGGGACGAGCACCGCTTCGACCGCGAGATCTCGGCGCTGGAGGCACCGGTGATCGACGAGAACAAGCAGCCCACCGCCGAGCGTCACATGGTCGGCCGGGATCAGGGTCTGCGGGACACCACGGCCGAGGGCCTGGCCGCACTCAAACCGGTGATGGAGGGCGGCCTGCACACCGCGGGCACGTCATCGCAGATCTCCGATGGCGCGGCCGCCGTGCTGTGGATGGATGAGGACAAGGCGAAGGCCCTCGGACTCAAGCCGCGCGCCCGAATCGTCAGCCAGGCGCTCGTCGGATCCGAGGTCTACTACCACCTCGACGGCCCCGTGCAGTCCACCGCCAAGGTTTTGGAAAAGGCCGGTATGACCATGGGCGATATCGACCTCGTCGAGATCAACGAAGCGTTCGCCTCGGTGGTGCTCAGTTGGGCCCAGGTCTACAACGCCGATTTGGACATGGTCAACGTCAACGGCGGTGCCATCGCCCTGGGCCATCCAGTCGGCAGCACCGGCAGCCGGCTGATCACCACTGCGCTGCATGAGCTGGAACGCACCGACAAATCCACCGCGCTGATTACGATGTGCGCAGGCGGGGCGTTGTCCACCGGCACCATCATCGAGCGGATCTGAGGGTGTGACGAAGCCAGCTCCGAAAGGTCTCAACAGTCCGCGCACCAAGACGATCATCAAGTGGATGTCCCGCGCGAACACCTGGGTGTACAAGAAGACCAACGGCCGCGTCGGCGGGAAGTTCCTGCAGGGTGCGCCCGTCGCGCTGCTGACTACCATCGGCCGCAAAACGGGTGAGCCGCGCATAAGCCCGCTGCTGTTCTTGCGCGAGGGAAACCGGATCGTGTTCATCGCATCGCAGGGCGGCGCGGCCACTAACCCGATGTGGTACCTCAATCTCAAAGCGAATCCAAAGGTTTCGGTGCAGGTCAAGGATGAGATCCTCAATCTGACCGCTCGGGAGGCCACCGAGGATGAGCGCGCGCATTATTGGCCGAAGATGTCGGAGATGTATTCCAGCTTCGACGACTACCAGTCCTGGACCGACCGGGTGATCCCGGTCATCATCTGCGACCCGTAGCGGGAGACTCAGGCGCCGTAGACCGGAACCGGCGGCCGGCCCTCGGCAAGCAGGCTTCGCACCACGGGGCCCAGCTCTGCTGGTTCCCAACGCGCGCCCTTGTCCACCTCGACCCCGTGCTGCCATCCTTCGGCAGCCCGGATGATGCCGCCCTCGACCTCGAACACCCGGCCGGTGACGTCGTGGGATTCGACGCTACCCAGCCAAACCACCAACGGCGAAATGTTCTCCGGCGCCATGGAATCGAAATCCTGGCCCTGCGTTGACATCATGTCGGCGAAGACGCCCTCGGTCATCCGGGTGCGCGCCGATGGCGCGATCGCGTTGACCGTCACGCCGTAGCGACCCATCTCGGTTGCGGCCACCAGAGTCAGTGCGGCGATACCGGCCTTGGCTGCGCTGTAGTTGCCCTGCCCGACGCTGCCCTGCAGGCCCGCGCCGGAACTGGTGTTGATGATGCGGGCGTCGACCTCTTTGCCCTCTTTGGCCAGTGCCCGCCAGTAGGCACCGGCGTGCCGGGTGGTCGCGAAGTGTCCCTTCAGGTGCACCGCGATGACGGCATCGAACTCGTCCTCACTGGTGTTGGCGATCATCCGGTCCCGCACGATGCCGGCATTGTTGACCAAAACGTCGAGTCCACCGAACTCATCGACCGCGGTCTGGATCAGCCCAGCCGCCTGGTCCCAGTCAGCCACGTTGGCACCGCTGGTGACGGCTTGCCCACCGGCAGAAACGATTTCGTCGACGACGCCCTGTGCGGCGCTACCACCGCCGGCCGGCGATCCGTCCAGTCCCACCCCGATGTCATTGACCACAACCTGTGCGCCTTCTGCGGCGAAGGCCAGCGCATGAGCTCGACCGATTCCACCACCGGCACCGGTGACGATGACAACCCGACCATCGAGCAATCCCATTTGTGTTCTCCTACTTGTTGGCACTGGACGCGGACAGATACGGCGGTGGTTCGCCACCGCCGTGCACCGCAAGTGTTGCACCGCTGACATATGATGCCGCATCCGAAGCCAAAAACGCTGCAGCCCAACCAATTTCTTCCGGTTTCGCCAGCCGGCCGAGCGGGACGGTAGCAGCCACTGCGGCTTGGGAATCGCTATCGCCGTAGAACAGCTCAGCCTGTTCGGTGGCGACCATGCCGACCACGACGGCGTTAACCCGGACCTTCGGCGCCCACTCGACGGCGAGTGTGGTGGTGAGACTGTCTACCCCCGCTTTCGCGGCGCCGTAGGCGGCGGTACCCGGCGACGGACGGCGACCGCTGACGCTGGAGATCGAGACGATTGATCCCCCATGCGGTTGCTGCTGCATCACGGCGTTGGCGGCCTGCGATACGTGCAGCATGCCGAGCAGATTGAGTTCGATGATCTTCTGGTGGAACCGCGGGGAGGCATCGGCGGCCAGCGCGAAGGGCGATCCCCCGGCATTGTTGACCACCACATCCAACCGACCGTGCTTGCCGACGATCACGTCAATGAGTGCCGCGACCGCCTCGGCGTCGCGCACATCGCAGCTGTGGAACTCATAGGGCAGACCCTCCACGGGCCGGCGGGCACACGTGACGACGGTGGCGCCCTGGTCGGCGAAGACGGCGCTGATTCCTGCGCCGACACCGCGTACGCCGCCGGTCACCAGAACGACGCGACCGGCCAGACCCAGTTTGAACCGGGAACTGTCATGCACGAGGGTCACTGTGCTAGCGTACCAAGCAAGTGCTTGCTTAGGTACTTCTGGTAGCCGTCCATCAGGAAGTTCCCCATGACGATCAGCTCCCGCACCATCGAACCCGGCATCGTCGCGGTCACCGTCGACTACCCGCCGGTCAACGCGATCCCCTCACGCGGCTGGTTCGAACTGGCCGACACCATCACCGCGGCCGGTCGCGATAAGGCCACCCACGTTGTAATCCTGCGTGCCGAGGGCCGTGGCTTCAACGCCGGCGTCGACATCAAAGAGATGCAGCAGACCGAGGGATTCAGCGCACTGATCGACGCCAACCGCGGCTGCTTCGCAGCGTTCAAGGCTGTCTATGAGTGCGAGGTCCCAGTAGTGACGGCAGTCAACGGATTCTGCGTCGGCGGCGGCATCGGACTGGTCGGCAATTCCGATGTGATCGTGGCCTCTGATGACGCAGTATTCGGGCTTCCCGAGGTGGAGCGGGGAGCTCTCGGCGCGGCAACCCATCTGTCTCGCCTTGTCCCGCAACACATGATGCGGCGACTGTTCTTCACCGCCGCCACCGTGGACGCCGCCACCCTGCACCACTTCGGTTCGGTGCACGAAGTGGTCCCGCGGGCCGACCTTGACGAGGCCGCGTTGCGAGTGGCCCGCGACATCGCCATCAAGGACACCCGAGTGATCCGCGCCGCGAAGGAGGCGCTGAACCTCATCGACGTGCAGCGGGTGAACTCGAGTTACCGGATGGAGCAGGGCTTCACGTTCGAACTCAACCTGTCCGGTGTCTCCGACGAGCACCGCGATGCCTTCGCCGGCACCAAGAAGGCGACGTAGTGAAAGACAAACGCACCACACTCGAAGATGCTGTATCGCAGATCGAGTCCGGGATGACGATCGGGATCGGCGGCTGGGGATCACGACGCAAACCGATGGCATTCGTCCGGGCGCTTTTGCGGACCAACGTCACCGACCTGACCGTGGTCAGCTATGGCGGTCCCGATGTCGGCCTGCTGTGCTCGGCCGGCAAGCTGGCAAAGCTGTACTACGGCTTCGTCTCTTTAGACTCGCCCCCGTTCTATGACCCGTGGTTCGCGCGTGCCCGGACCACCGGGGCGATCGTCGCCCGCGAGATGGACGAGGGCATGTTGCGCTGCGGCCTGCAGGCGGCAGCTCAGCGGCTGCCGTTCCTTCCGATCAGGGCCGGCCTGGGGAGTTCGGTGCCCGATTTCTGGGACGGCGAACTCAAAACCGTGACATCGCCGTACCCCTGCGGCAAGCCGGCGGGCTCGGGCCACGAAGAACTCATCGCCATGCCCGCCCTGCGACTGGATGCGGCGTTCGTCCACCTCAATGTCGGCGACAAGCACGGCAACGCGGCCTACACCGGTATCGACCCCTACTTTGACGACCTGTTCCTGATGGCTGCCGATCGGCGCTACCTCTCGGTTGAGCGCGTGGTGGGGACTGACGAATTGATCAAATCAGTTGCCCCGCAGGCACTTCTGGTGAACCGCATGATGGTCGACCAGGTTGTCGAAGCACCCGGCGGCGCACATTTCACCACCGCCGAACCGGATTACGGCCGCGACGAGAAATTCCAGCAGCACTACGCGAAGGCTGCCGCTGAGGATGACACCTGGGCGCGGTTCGTCGCCACCTACCTGTCCGGTAACGAAGCTGACTACCAGACCGCAGTGCGTCGATTCACTCAAGACCCGGAGGCATCGTGATCCAGGTGAGCCGAGCGGAAGTGTGCGTCATCGCCTGCGCAGAATTGTTCCGCGACGCAGGCGAGATCATGGTCAGCCCGATGACCACCATCGTCTCGATCGGTGCCCGACTGGCCCGGCTGACCTTTTCCCCCGACATTCTGCTGACCGACGGTGAGGCGCGCCTGCTGGCCGACACTCCGGCCATCGGCGCCACGGGCGCCATCGAGGGCTGGATGCCATTCGGCCGCGTTTTCGAGACCCTGGCCTGGGGACGCAGACATGTCGTGATGGGCGCCAACCAGATCGACCGCTACGGCAACCAGAACCTCTCGGCCTTCGGACCGCTGCAACATCCGACCCGACAGATGTTCGGTGTTCGGGGTGCGCCCGGCAACACCATCAACCATGCCACCAGCTACTGGGTGGGTAACCACACCAAGCGGGTCTTCTGCGATTCCGTCGACATTGTGTCCGGGATCGGTTGGGACAAAGTCGATCCGGACAACCCCGCCTACCGCTTCGCCAATGTCTACCGGGTGGTGAGCAACCTCGGGGTGTTTGACTTCAATGGACCGGACCACACCATGCGGGCGGTATCCCTGCACCCGGGAGTGGATCCTGAAGACGTCGCGGCCAACACCTCCTTCGAGGTTCACAACCTCAACGATGCCCCGGCAACGCGGCTCGCCTCCGGCGATGAACTGGAGTTGATCCGAGACCGTATCGACCCGAGAGCATTGCGCGATAAAGAAGTTACGATGCCAGCTGACAAGGGGAGTAAGGCATGAGAATCCAGACTGCGCTGACCCGGATGGTCGGCATCGAACACCCGGTGGTTCAGACCGGAATGGGTTGGGTGGCCGGAGCCCGGTTGGTATCGGCGACCGCGAACGCCGGCGGACTCGGCATCCTCGCAGCCGCCACGATGACCATCGACGAACTGGCAACTGCGATCACCAAGGTGAAAGCCGCGACGGACCGGCCCTTCGGCGTCAATATCCGGGCTGATGCCGCCGACGCCGGAGACCGGGTCGAACTGATGATCCGCGAGGGTGTGAAGGTGGCCTCGTTCGCGCTGGCACCCAACCAGGAACTCATCGCACGTCTCAAAGAGGCCGGGTCCGTGGTGATTCCGTCCATCGGAGCCGCGAAACACGCCCGCAAGGTGGCGGCCTGGGGGGCCGACGCGGTGATCGTGCAGGGCGGCGAAGGCGGCGGCCATACCGGCCCGGTCGCCACCACGCTGCTTCTGCCATCGGTGCTGGATGTGTTGGACGGCACCGACGTTGCGGTGGTGGCCGCTGGAGGGTTCTTCGACGGTCGTGGCCTCGCCGCCGCGCTGTCCTACGGAGCGGCCGGGGTGGCGATGGGAACCCGGTTCCTGCTGACCTCGGACTCGACCGTTCCAGAAGCAGTCAAACAGCGTTACCTGGAGACCGGATTGGACGGCACGGTCGTGTCTACCCGGGTGGACGGCATGCCGCACCGGGTGTTGCGGACCGGACTTGTGGAAAAACTCGAAAGCGGTTCGCCGGTTAGAGGTTTCACTGCTGCGGTCCTGAATGCGGCCAAGTTCAAGAAGATGTCACAGATGTCGTGGATATCAATGCTCCGGGATGGGTTGACCATGCGCCAGGCCAAGGATCTGACCTGGTCCCAGGTGATCATGGCGGCCAATACCCCGATGCTGCTCAAGGCCGGACTGGTCGACGGCAACAACGATGCGGGTGTGCTGGCCTCGGGTCAGGCGACCGGGATCATCGAAGATTTGCCGTCCTGCGCGCAACTCATCGACGGCATCGTCGCCGAGGCGATCAAGCACCTTCAGTCAGCGACGGCTCTGATTGACTGACGCGTGGCGCGGGAAGTGGCCGATTTCGGCTCTCCCAGGAGTGGGTGACGCGCGGTCGGTGCAGATTCAGTTCGCGCGGTCACCGAGGCGGCGATCGGAAGCCGTTGGGCCGCGGCGCGTCGTGCGCGCGTGGGTCTTTCCACAGCGGAACGGCCGGGATTCGGTGAGACCACCGCAGCGGTAACCGGCGCCGGCGGCGGCGTCATACCGACATCGCGAGCCGCGGCATGGATTCCCTGACCGATCGCGTTGACCAGGTCGACGGTGAGCGTGATCGGATTGACCATCGGGATGAGACGAAACGGCGCCGGCTGACCGTAGGGCAGCGACCGGTCATATCCGGTCTCGATGAGTACCCGCAGTGCAGGCTGGATCAGGTCGATCAGCGGTGTGGTCAGAAACTCGGTATGAGTGAAAGCTCCGAATTCGCGAAGCGGTTGCAACAGCGGCAGATTCGGGGTCGGGATGAGGACGTAGGTGGTGTCGCTGCCCGCCAGATGCTGCTGGTTGGCCGGGTCGGCGATCGCTGCCGCCAACTCGTCGGGGGTGAGTCCGTTCGGCAGCTCGTCAGGATTGCGGCCATCCGGTGCCAGGTAGCTGCCATGGATGTACCAGAAGCCGAGCGTCGCGTTGAGGTCGGCGAGCAGGTTGATCGGGTACAGCGGAAAGTCGGCGACCCCGTCGTACTGGAAGGAAATGTCGACTGTCGACATGGCGGTGTCGGTCGGGGTTGGTTGCCCGAACGTCGCGTCCAGGATCGGCACGGTGCCGAACGCGGCCAGGCGTTCGAACAGACCTCCGTTGGGCCGGTTCGGATTACCGATCAGGACGAAGTTGATAGTGGCCTGATCTTCCGGCGAGAGCATGCTCAACTGTGACTTCTCAATGCTGGCGACCGTCGCGCCCTGCGAGTAGCCGAAGATCACCACCGGATCCTGTGCGCTGGGGTTGTGGGCACCGACCAGATCGCTGGTGAGTTGGGCCACACCGCTGGCCACCGACTCATCGAGTTTGGCTCCGGTCAGCCCGCCCCACCCCTCCCAGGGGAACGGCCAGAACTGTGCGAGATAGGGCACCGGCTCGGGAGTGCATGCACTCGCACACGATGCCGTTGTCGGGCTGATGTAGTAGCCGACCGCGTTTTCCATGTAGCCGGGCACAACCGCGGGGTTCGGAACAGCCGTGCCGGGCACGATCAGTGCCGTCGCCGTGAGCGTGACGGCTGTGGTGACAGCGCCACTGACCGCGGTAACGACCGCGCCGAGCGCGGCTGCAAGCGCGACAATCATGGCTCGCGCTAGAGATCCGATGGGAATCCTCACGAGACGAATCCTGACATGCGATTGCCGTGTTGGGACTGGAAGTCGCTAGAGCCGCTCGATGATTGTCACGTTCGCCGTGCCGCCGCCCTCGCACATAGTCTGCAGGCCGTAACGGCCGCCGGTGCGCTCGAGTTCATTGAGCATGGTGGCGAACAGTTTGGCTCCCGTCGCGCCGAGTGGATGGCCGAGCGCGATGGCCCCGCCGTTGGGATTGACCTTCGCCGGGTCGGCCTTGGTCTCCTTAATCCAGGCCAGCACGACCGGTGCGAACGCCTCGTTGATCTCCACGACGTCGATATCGTCGATCGACAAACCGGTCTTCTCCAGGGCGTATCGGGTGGCCGGAATGGGTCCGGTCAGCATTAGCACCGGGTCGGCGCCACGGCAACTGATGTGGTGGATGCGAGCCCGCGGAGTGAGGTTGTGGTCTTTGACGGCTTGTTCGGAAGCGAGCAGGACCGCGCTAGCACCGTCGCAGATCTGGCTGGCGACCGCGGCGGTCATCCGTCCGCCCTCGGAAAGTGTGGGCAGGCCGGCCATCTTCTCCAGGGTGGTCTCGCGCGGTGTCTCGTCGACCCCGAATCCATCGACGGTAACGATCTCGTTGTCGAAGTGACCGCCGCGGATCGCGGCGAAGGCCCGCTCGTGGCTGGCCAGCGCGAAGCGTTCCATATCGTCGCGAGAAATATCCCAGCGCTCGGCGATCATCTCCGCGCCGCGGAACTGGGAGATCTCCTCGTCGCCATAGCGCTCGAGCCAGAACTTCGACTCATTGGTCGGCGTGGTGAATCCGAACTCCTTTCCGACGATCATCGCCGCGGAGATCGGGATCTGGCTCATGTTCTGCATGCCACCGGCCAGGATAAGGTCCGCGGTGCCCGCCATGATGGCTTGTGCACCAAAGGAAATCGCCTGTTGGCTGGAACCGCACTGGCGGTCGACGGTGACTCCGGGTACCTCCTCCGGGAACCCGGCGGCCAACCACGTCAGTCGGCCGATATTGCCGGCCTGTCCGCCGATGGCATCCACACAGCCGACGACGGCGTCGTCGACAGCAGCCGGGTCGACGTCGTTGCGCTCGAAGATCCCCCGGAATGCATGCACCCCGAGGTCGATGGGGTGAACACCCGCCAGCGAGCCGTTGCGCTTGCCGACCGGGGTTCGCACCGCGTCGATGACGTACGCCTCAGACATGGCCATGGGAATTCTCCTTCAGTGGTTCGACAGCGTCAGCCGGCGGCGGCAATGCCGCCGAGAACGATTGCGAGGTACTGCTTGCCAACCTGCTCGGCAGTCAGCGGACCACCGGGTTGATACCAGCGCACCGACACCCAGGTGGTATCGCGAATGAACCGGTACACCAGGTCCACGTCCATGCCCGGCTCGAAGTAGCCCTGAGCGATGCCCTCATTGAGGACGTCGACCCACATCGCGCGGTGGCGCTGATTGAGTTCCTCGACGTAGGAGAAGCGCGGCTGCGATGACAGTCGCTTGGCCTCGTCCTGATAGATGACCACCTCAGCATGGCGGTGTTCGATGGCGTCGAACGAAGCCATGAACAAGCCCTTGAGTCGTGCCAGCGGATTCGGTTCGGTATCGACGATGTGCTGATAGCGGTCGAACAACCAACTCAGGAAGGTACGCAGCACCTCGTCGACCATCTCCTCTTTCGAGGAGAAGTGGTGGTAGAGGCTGCCGGACAGGATGCCCGCGGAGTCGGCAATATCCCGCACGGTGGTGGCCCGAAGTCCTCGTTCCGCGAACATCGCCGCGGCGAGTTCCAGTAACTCGTCTCGACGCGTTGCAGGCTGCGGGGTGGGGCGTGTCGCGGGCGGCGGGGTGGGGCGTGTCATGCGTGCTGGCTCGACACCGAGATCACTTCGCCGGTCAGGTAACTGGAGTAGTCGCTGGCGAGGAACGCGATCGTGGCGGCGATCTCCCACGGCTCAGCAGCCCTGCCGAATGCCTCGCCCTCGGAGAGCCGGTCAAGTAACTCGGTCGAACTGGTCTTCTCGAGGAACCGATGCCGGGCGATACTGGGCGACACCGCATTAATCCGCACCCCGTATTCGGCGGCTTCGATTGCGCTGCAGCGGGTCAGCGCCATCACACCGGCCTTCGCCGCGGCGTAATGCGACTGTGAATGCTGCGCACGCCAACCCAGCACGCTGGCATTGTTGACGATCACGCCACCGTGGCCGGCCTCGCGAAAGTACACCAGCGCCGCTCGCGTCGCCCGCATCACTGACGTCAGCGAGACGTTGAGTACGCGATCCCACTCCTCGTCGGTCATGTCGATCACCGGCGTCTGCCCACCCAGTCCGGCGTTGTTCACCAGAACATCGAGTCGGCCCAAGCGTGCGGTGGTCGATGAAACCAACGCGTCAATCTGCGCCGTGGAGGTGACGTCACACACCACGGCCTCCACCCGGCCCAGCCCCAACCCCGCCAATTCATCCCGGGTCTCACCGAGTCGGCGCTCGTGATGATCGGAGATCATCACATCCGCGCCCTCAGCCAGCGCCCGCCGTGCGGTGGCGGAGCCGATCCCGGTGCCGGCCGCCGCTGTGACTACAACGACTTTGCCGCTGAGCAGACCGTGACCCTTGATCTCCTCGGGCGCAGCCGTCAATGACGCCACTAGCCTCTCGCCTCCCGCGGCAGACCGAGCACCCGCTCGGCGATCACGTTGCGCTGGATCTCGTTTGATCCGCCGTAGATGGTGTCGGCCCGGGAGAACAGGAATAGCCTCTGCCACTCGTCGAATTCGTTGTCCGCCAGGATAAGTCCCGCTTTGCCCCTAACTTCCATGGCGAGTTCGCCCAGGTCGCGGTGCCAGGTGGCCCACAGCAGTTTGGAGACGTTGTCCTGGCCGGGGAGCTCATCATCCATGGTCGCCAGGGCGAATGACCGCATGGTTTGCAAGCCGGCCCAGGCCCGGGTGAGCCGCTCGCGGATCAGCGGATCGTCGATGGCCCCGGTGTTCTTGGCCAGTTCCACCAGACCGGAAAGCTCACGGGCGTAACGGATCTGCTGGCCGAGCGTGGACACCCCGCGCTCGTACATCAGCGTGCCCATCGCGACCCGCCAGCCGTCGCCAGGTTCGCCCACGACCAGGTCGGCATCGGTGCGGGCATCGGTGAAGAACACCTCGTTGAACTCCGAGTCCCCAGTCAGCTGGACGATCGGGCGGATCTCGATGCCCGGCTGGTCAAGGGGGACAAGGAGATACGCCAAGCCGGCGTGACGCTTGGAGCCCTTTTCCGAACGCGCCAGTACGAAACACCACTGCGCCCAGTGCGCCAGCGATGTCCACACCTTCTGTCCGTTGATGACCCAGTGCTGCTTCTCGGGGTCGCCGTCGAGAACCGCCGATGTAGCCACGTTCGCCAGGTCGCTGCCTGCACCCGGCTCGGAGTAGCCCTGGCACCACAATTCGGTGACATCTCGGATGGCGGGCAGGAAGCGCTGCTGCTGCTCGGGTGTTCCGAAGTCGATGAGGGTCGGACCAACCAGTTCCTCACCCATGTGGTTGACCTTGTCCGGCGCGTCGGCCTTTGCATACTCCTCGTAGAAGGCCACCCGGTGGGCGACTGACAAGCCGCGCCCGCCGTGTTCGACGGGCCAGCCGAGACAGGTCAGCCCCGCGGCGGCCAGGTGCCGGTTCCAGGCCAGTCGCTCCTCGAAAGCCTCGTGCTCGCGACCCGGTCCGCCGAGACCCTTGAGCGCCGCGTAATCGCCGATCAGATTATCGGCGAGCCATTCCCGGACCTCCGCCCGGAACTCCTCGACTGTGATCACACCTGTAGGCTAACCTACCAAGCACTTGCTTGTCTGGCCGGTCGATCGGAATCAGAGGTGCATCGCAATGACGGGCCAACTCACCACTCCGGCGGTACTG
>Ga0209829_10002858_pt1 | contig 12892 bp, 4 predicted proteins | sample C_140205_EF_Meta_FD_187311 | JGI IMG/M metagenome (GOLD analysis project Ga0209829, IMG submission 187311) | Freshwater microbial communities from Lake Croche, Canada to study carbon cycling - C_140205_EF_MetaG (SPAdes) (version 2) | ecosystem: Environmental > Aquatic > Freshwater > Lake...
TTGCCTTGGTGGAATCATTGGAAAACCACCTCGTAGTAAATGGTCTTCTCCTTGCCGCTATCAATTTCAAAACGGTTGTGGTCCACCGGCAGCGTCCGGCCCGTGTGCTGGCCGTCCTGATCGAGGATGTTCACGGCGGCGACGGCGCGACCGCAAGTGATGGCGGCTTTCACCGGTTCAAGCAGGATCGGCGCTGTGCCGTTGTCCAGCATCCGATTGTCCACGCTGAGAATTTTGTAGCCGGTGTTGCTGTTGCGCGCCACGGCGGTGAGCAGCGCAGTTTTTGTTTCCGAAAGATTTTTGCCTTTCTCCAAGCTGGTGAGGAAGATGGAAGCATAGGGACTGCGCACGGTAAAATCATAGCCGCCCAATCCGAGCTTCTTGGCTTGCGCAAACCCCACCACGGCCTTCGTGCCCTCGGTGTTCACAGTGAAATAGCCCTTGTCCGCGTAATCCCAGGCCAACTGCTTCGTGGTGGAGACAATGGTTTTGTTCCGGTCAAATTTCGTCAGGTCGGGGAAAACCGACGGCTCATCTTGGTCGGTGAATTTCACGAGCAATCGCCCGGCGGCGAGCGCGGCGGGCGGAGTATTGCCGGTGAAGGTTTTCACATCGCCCTGCTGCACGACCCGGTCGGAAAAATCGAATTTGCCGGTGACGAGATTTGCCGGGCTGATTTTGCGCACGCCGATCACTTCGGCGGTCTTCACATCGCCGCGCATGATCATTCGCGCCAGCGCCGGATACTGCCCGACCTGGGTTGGCACATCGGCATTCCATACGCCGAAAGGCGGCTTGCCAACAATGTCGCTGTAGCTGCCCGGAATCACTGCCGACTGAAACTCATAGGAAGAACTCCAGCCCTGCAAGCCCATGCCATAGACGGCGAAGATAGCCGGGCCTTCCGCGCTATAAAGCGACGGATATTCATGAATCCACTCGGAAATCCCGAACGGCCGGCCTTCCACCTGTTGCAGGCCGGTGGACAAATTGCCGCCGCCCGGCTGGTGCATCATGGTGTCGTTGAGTTTTCCGCCGAAATAATTGTGCCGGTCAATGAAACCAACTTCGTAATCCGATTTCAGATTATAGTAATGCGGCAACCCAGACGGCGCTTGCCACGGCGAACCGCACAGCGGCCCGGCGTAACCGGTCGCGCGGATGGCCTTGACAAACTTGGCGTAAAACGCGTTCTGCACCGCGTGGAAAAACGCGGCGTTGTCCAGCAGGCGCTGCCGGATGGACGCCTTATCTTTCAATCCATCGTCACTCATCTCCCAAGTCTGCGAATGAATGCCGATGCTCTTCGCCACGAGCGTTTCATCCGGCTGCAACGCGTCGCCCCAGGCCGCCTTGAGGCCGGCTTGGTTATGATATTTTTCCTGCAGCCAGACGGCGTAGCGTTCCATCAGCTTCTTTTTGTAGGTGGGAAACTTGTCGAACAGACCGCCGGTCGTGTAGAAAAAGATGTCGTCCTCGTTTTGCAATTCGATGTAAGCCAGCGCCGGATCTTCCGCATAGGTTTTGCCCGTGTAGGGGTTCTTGTGCCGAAGCAGATTCACCACCGACTCAATCAGCAAATCCTGGCAGTCCTCGGCCCAGTTGATGAGGCCATAGGTGTCACCGCCGGAATTTTTCACGATCTCATCGTAGGCCAGCAGACGATCCTTGTTGCCGGGTTTCGGCCGGAAGTGGTAGGTATGCGACCAACCGTAATAAACGCCACGCTTCGCCAGTTCGCCGGCGAAATAATCCAGACGATCCAAGCCCGCCGGAGTCATTTTGGTCGCATCGTTTTCGTCGCCGATGCCTTCCCAGCCAGCCCCGGTGAACTTGTGGAGGCGGACGGCGTTGACGCCAAATTTGGCGAAGCGCGCGGCGGTGAATTCGGCCTGCGGTTTTTCCGGAGCGCACGCGGTGTTGGCCAGATTGACGCCCCAGAATTTCATGGGCGTTTGGTCGGCAAATTCAAAATGGTCGCCAACCATCCGCACGCCGCCGTGTTTGCCCGCCGGCTGGTCCAGCCAATCTTCAAAGCCGATGACGCTCGGCTTCACATCGCCAGTCGTCGTCACCGGAAACCAGTCTGCGCCGGGCAAGACTTTTGAAAACTGATCAATGTCCGACTGCTTCGCCAGCAACTTCACCGCGCCCGGCAAATGAAAAGTGATGGTGGCGGATTTTTTTCCGGCCTTGAACAAGTCGGCCGCGAGCTGGATGCGGAGTGTTTCGTGATAAGCCACCGGCAGCGGCGGGTTGATCGTCGCCGTGAAATCGCCGAGCGTCTTGGAGCGGAAGACCAGCGTTTTGGTTGCGGGCTGCTGGCCCGGTCCGCCAATGCTCAAGGGCAGCTTGCCCTCGCTGCCGTCCGCGTGCTGCAAAAGAATGTCGCCGTCCTGAAATTTCTGCTCAAAGCCGACATTCGCGATGATCATGGTCAGCGGCACATCGTTGGTGGCGGAAAGCTCGAATGCCATGGAAATATACTGGTCGCCGCTTTGCCAGACGCGCTGTTTGAGCTGGATGATTTGTCCGGCAGCCTGGTTGGCCACGAAGGGAGCTGCCAGCACCAACTCATCGCCGGTAGCCTTTTCAGTGGAACGAAAATCCGTCCAGCCCCAGTTTGGGCCCCAACCGCCCAGGGCGGTCGTGAACACTTTTTCCCCTCCGCGCAAAAACATAAAGGACAGCGAATTGTCCGGCGCGACCAGTGCACGCCAGTCGTTGACCGCATCGCGGGCACAGGCCGGGAAACACAAAAGACAGCCCAGAACAACAGCCGCGCACGCGACTCCCGACCACAAGCACCGCTGGGTTTGGCTAAATATTTTCATGATGAGAGACTTAATGATTGGACTCGTAACGTTTGTTGCGCTCATTGGCCAAGGTTCACGCACGTTGGCTTGGGTTTAGCCTTGGATTATTCATAGTGGCATTGTTGGCTGTGTTTTACTTTCCTTCGTCCACAACTTCAGTTTTTAGACGCGCCGTCCCCAGACTTTTGCAGGAAAAAGAGTCTGCTGGAACGAGGTTCGGGCAGTTCGACACGGATTCCCCGCTGCATGAGAGTTTTCCCAGTTTCGCTCCAACTGCGCTTGGAGTCGAAGTCTTGGATTGTGTAACTCGCCCCCGGCTCCAGCCCCTGCAGCCTGATCGAGGCAGACAAATAATCTGCTTCCGGCCGGCGAAAGACAAACACGGCACCCCGACCGATATCCGGTCGGTAATATTCCGAACTGCTCCAGACCTTGGAAGAAAGAGAGACTTCCCCGGACAGTTGGTAGAAATCACCAGACATGCAATCTTTGCCCTTGTGAAATTCTTCCAGACATTCTCTTAACCATTCATCCGGATAATCGACACCGGGCAACGGCCAACTACCCGGAGTAGTTGCGGCGGCGAGTCCGCCGGACGGCACAGTAATCCCGGCGGCCATGGCGCTGCGGAATGTGTATAGGTCCGCCCCCTTTTCGTTCTGGGTTCCAAATGCGAAGAACGGAATCCAATGCGCGAGCCCGGAGACCTGTGTCTGGTTGTAATCCGGATTGAATTCTTGGCATTGCATGTCGCTGGCCCAGAGTGGAACGCTCAGGCGCAGCAGTTCGATGTCGATCCGCCGCCCGCCGCTGGCGCAGTTATCAATGATCAGCTTAGGGAAACGCCTCCTGAGCTCGCCCCAAAATTGATACAGCCCCTCGATATGCTTGATCTCGGTGATCCCCTGGCGGTCAGGCGCGTCATTGGCACGCCAGTAGGAAAGCGGTTCCAGGTTGAAATCCTGACGATATACATCGAGCCGCTCTTTTTCGATCATCCCGGAGACTAATTGGATCGCCCAGTTGCGCGCTTCGGGATTGCCGAGATTGAGGAGCAGCGTCGCGCCCGGCTTTTTCTCGCCGAGATACCAGTCCGGATGTTCCTCAGGCAACCGGGTGCCATACATGGCGCGCTCGGGTTCCACCCAGAGCAGCATTTTCATCGGGGTCTGGTGCACCGCGGCGGAAACTTTGCCCAATCCGTTGGGCCAGCGCTTGGGATGAAAATTCCAATTCCCGGCATTGGGCCCCCAATCGAGCATCACGTCTTCCGGCTCGCCCGGCTTCTCGACACCGAACCAACCGGCGTCAATCCAATAGACGTCAAAGGGTATTTTCTTTTCGACGATGTGTGCGATGCGTTCGAGATGCTGCGGCTCGGGCATGCCACCCCAATATCCAGCCGACGCCGGCGGGACGATCGGCTTGCCGTCGTATTGCGGAGCGATTCTCTCCCGCAAAAATCGGCGCAGAATATTATTGCCCCGCATCAGCTCGCCACCCGCATACCGGATCAGATAGATGGACGGCAGCGTGATGCTTTCGCCCGGTAGCAGCTTGGCATTCAACTGCTCCAGACCGGCCTCAATGCCGGTCTGCGTCACCCTCGCCCGCCATTGGCCGGACCAGCCGATGGCAAAGACAAATCCCCCGTCACCCGGCGGCTTCAAGTTAAAAAATGGCAGCCAAGGATCGGAACTGCGGCCGCCGCTTGAGCCGAATACGATGTCACTGCTCCTGACCACATCATCCCGAACCGGCAGAAAGCTATAACGGAAAATTTCACCAATAAACGGATAGGAATCCAAGTTGCATGCGCCCCGTCCCCGCAGGAGAATCGAATCGCCCCGATTTTCGCGGCCGAGAGAAAGCGATTTGACCTCATGCAGGACCGGCGTCGGCGTCTTGCCTTCATTTTTGAAACGAATGCGCCATTCGCAGACAGGAAAATCCTGCTCCTTTTTCAAGGTGAACTCCAAGGCCAATCCCGTTTTAGAATCGCGGGAACTGAAGAGGACTTCCCCGCCGCTTTCGCGCCGCTCCAGTCCGCAGCGCAGGATGAAATCCTGCATGGATTCATCGCCCACCTTGAAGTCCATGGGCAGAAAACCGGACAGGGAAAGTTCGCCCGATGCGCCAATCCGCACAACCTCGCCATCCATCGTCTCGGCGCAGAGTTCGCCCCAGTTAATATGCCCCTGCTTCGAGGGCGTGTCGGCAACGGCGCAAAGCGTCAGCTGTTTTTGACCGTCCAGTGCGACATCAAATTTCTGCGCGGACGAGTTGAGATCGAGTGGCTCGCTGGTCCAGAGTTTGCCAGCGGCGCTGACAATCGAAAAGATGGCTTTCGTCTTGGATTGGTGTTCCAGCGTGGCCGGGTTAGATTCGATGCCAACGAAGCCTAAAATCCGTTTCAATGGAACAGTCGAATTGAGTTGTATTTCACTGTCGGCGTGCCCAGCAAGCCCCCAGCCGAAAACTCGGTCCTTGATCTTGATCGATCCGCCCAAGAGTCCCTTGCCTTGAACCACGTGCCCCCAGCCCTGCTTGATATCGCGGACGCTGATCCTTCCGATCGCCTCCATGAAACGGTCAATGTCGTTGGTCTCCGATGACTGAATGTTATAGCCACTTGCGTTCATGGTTGTAGCTGGTTCGAGTTGTGAAAATCGTTGGCCATGACAGCCGGACCGGCCAGCACCAACGCGCAGAGCAACGCCATGCCGGCATGTTTGAAACCGACTAGGGCACGGTGATCAAAAGGCAAGGTATCTCTCATGCAATGATTGGATTCATAATGTTTAAAATGTATTCTCGGTAGTCACGGTTAATTTTCGAGTTGAACCGCGAGAACGGTCAACGTGAGCGGCAGTGGAGCGGCGGAGTCAAATCCCAGGCCGAGGCGAAATTCGCCCGGCTCGACTTCCCGGCGGCAGCGTGCTCCGTAAAATTCAAGTTCGGCGGCGGTGATCTTGAAGCTCACAACCTGGCTTGCGCCGGGCGCAAGGGCGACGCGCTGGAAACCTTTCAGCTCGCGCGCCGGTCGGGCCGTGGAAGCCACCGGATCGTTGATGTAAAGCTGCACCACCTCCGCACCCAGACGCGGGCCGGTGTTGGTGATGGTTGCGCGGAGCGTCACCTCGCCCTCCGCCGACATGGTCGCGGCGGAAAGGTGCTGATCGGCCAGCGTGAAAGTCGTGTAACCGAGGCCGTGGCCAAAGCGGTAGAGCGGAGTGAGAAGCTGGTCCTCGTATCCCCGGTAACGGTCGGCGAATGTGACGGTTTTGCCGACCGTTTTGCGGTTATAGTAAAGCGGAATCTGACCGGCCGAACGCGGGATGGTCATGGGCAACTTGCCGGACGGATAAGCCTGGCCGAGGAGGACGCGCGCGATGGCCGTGCCGGCCTCAGTGCCGAGGCTACCGGCATGAAGGATGGCGCGAGCGTGGGCTTCGGCGGCGGGCGACGGCAGGTAGCGTCCCGAGCAGTCCACGACCACCAGCGGCAATCCGAGATTTCCGAACGCGGCGATCAGTTGCTCCTGTCCCGGCGGCAGCGCAAGTTCGGCAATGGACTTGTTCTCACCGTTTCGCGCATAACTCTCACCGACGCATAAAATGACGCAATCAGCCTGGCGGGCGACATCAACGCAGGCGTCGCTGAAGGCGGCATTGGCGGTGCTAAACTCCATTTCCGGCGCGGCGGGGCGCAGTCCATCGAGGATGGAAGTGACATCCGCGGCGCGACCGTCCAGACACCACGAGCCGAGATGTTCGCGCCGGGCTTCGGCGTAAGGACCGAGCACGGCGATTTTTTTCAGGGTAGGCGCGAGCGGGAGAAAGTTGTTAACGTTTTTGAGCAGAACGATGGACTGCGTGGCCAGTTCAACGGCAAGTGCAATGTGGTCGGGATGACGCAAAGTAGCTGCGGCGCGGGACGGGTCGGTATAGGGATGCTCAAAAAGACCCGCGCGGAATTTGGCGAGCAGGATGCGCGAGATGGCGTTATCCAGCCAAGCAGCGGGCAATTCGCCGGAATCAATCAATGCCCCGATGTTCCGTTCGAAGATTCCGGCAATCATCTCCATGTCAATCCCGGCGGTGAAAGCCTGCAAAGCCGCCGCGCGTTCATCAGCCGCGACGCCGTGGCCGATGAGGTCGAAAACCGAGCCCCAATCGGAGACGATGAAGCCATCCCATCCTAATTCGCTTTTGAGCCAGTCGCGCATGAGGGCGCGGCTCGAACTGACGGGCGTGCCGCCGAGATCGTTGAACGCGGCCATCATGGAAGCCACGCCCGCTTTTGCGGCGGCGCGAAACGGCGGCAGGACCATGTTGTGAAGCGTGTTGTCGGTCCACTCGGTAGTGTCGTAATCGCGCCCACCTTCAGCGCCGCCGTAGCCGGCAAAATGCTTGGCGCAGGCAAGGAGTGATTTGTCGCCGCCGAATTGTTCGCCTTGAAAGCCGCGGACTGCGGCCACGGCCATGCGGGAGGCGAGGTAAGGATCTTCGCCGGGACTTTCGATGACGCGCCCCCAGCGCGGGTCGCGCACCAAATCGAGCATCGGCGCAAAAGTCCAGTGGACGCCTTCGCTCGAAGCCTCAGCCGCGACGGCACTCAAAGCCCGCTGAACCAAATCGGGATTGAAGCTGGCGGCGTAACTGTGCGGGACGGGAAAGACGGTGCGATGGCCGTAGATGACATCGCGGCCATAAAGAATCGGGATGCCCAAGCGGGATTCCTCGACGGCGACACGCTGAATCTCGTTCAGTTGCTCAACCTTGAGCGCCGAAGCGCCACCGTCGCCAGCCCAGGCGGTCTCAGCAAGAATGCGTGAACCCCACTTACCTTTGCGAACGCCGTCGAGGTAGGCACTACGATTTTTCTCGTAGTCGGACATGCAGACCTGGCCGAGCTGGCCGATTTTTTCTTCACGGGTCATACGGGACAGGAGATCGGCAACCCGCTCGGCCAGCGGGCGCGAGGTGTCCCGGAAAATGCCCGTGGTCATTTCGCAAATTCCGGTTGAAAAAGTCCCTCAAGATCCGCCCAGTCAGCGTCTGGGTCGGCGTTAAAGCGTTCTATTTTCTTTGCGAAGGCCTGCCAATCGGCCTCGGTGACCAACTCGTAGCTGTGTCCCCAGAAGTAGAAGACGCTCGCCTTGGCCGCTTTGGCCTTCGCGTAACGCTCCCAGAAATCCGGCGCGGCGAAATGACAGTCGGCCGCGAACTGCATCGGATCGGCGGGCGGAAAACAGGGCGTGGCAAACTGGCCATCGCGGGCATAGACATGACCGGCGGCGCGGACGACTTCAGCGATTTCCGGATTGGTGACGCAATACGGATAAACGAAACCGAGAATCTCCTGGCCGAAAATGTCCTGCAACGCCTTGCGCCCATCCACCACTTCTCTTTCCCATTGCTCAATCGGGATTTGGTTCGCCCACGGATGCGAGTAGGAATGGTTGGCGATGGTGAAGCCGTCATAGACCGACAGGAGTTCCGACTTAGCAAGACGCAGCACCTCCTTGCAATCCTGATAGCGCCAGCGCGAGCCGCGTTGCGCGCCATGCAGACCGGCATTGAGGTTGAACGATGCCTTTGCGCCCTTTTCCCGCAATAGTTCACATAGGCGGATGTCGTCCACCACTCCGTCATCCCAGCATTGAACGATTTTGATCATGGAAACAGAAAATGTCGGGGTTACTGGACACGGATGCGGTAGAACATCCGGCTATTTGTCGGCGACACAAGGTAAGGCGAGGTCGCGGCGCTGTTAGTCACCCACGGGCCGGGCAGATTGGTCGCTTGTAGCAAGGCGCCGCCGCCCGGCCAACTCAATTGCAGATTTGCGCCGCTCATCTGCAAGGTGATGTTGACGGGCTGCGAACCGTTGATGGCGTAGCTCGCGCTGGCCACGGCGCTGTCAATAAAGTTGGTCTGATAAGCAATGGCCTGAAGGGTGGTGTTCGCGCTGACGGTCACCGGCCCGGTGTAAATCGTGCCGTAGCTCGAAGTGGGAGTCGAACCATCGGTGGTATAACGAATGGCAGATCCCGCCGTGGTTGTCGAGATGGTCACAGACTGACTGCTGGAATAGGTGCCGCCAGACGGGCTGAATGTCGGTGTCGCGACAGGATAATAGATCGCGCCGACCACGGCCACATCCGGATTGTTGCCAGAAACTTGTCCTAGGCCTTTGTCCTCAAAACCCGTAAATCCATAGCCATAAATGCGGAAAATGACATTGCTGGCATTTTGCAAGGCGCTGATACCGGAGAGCGACACGGTATTGGTCGCACCTGTCCAATTGTAATTGACCGGATTGTTGGTCGCCACCGCTACGTAGGGAGAATTGTTGGCGCTGTATTCAAGCACGGTGGTGGCTGTGGCATGCGAGTTCTGCTGATAGGTCACATAGGAAACCTGAGAAATGGAAAAGCGATTGCCGCTGACCGGCCTGACGGCGAATTGGAAATAGCTGCCAGCCGTCACTGCGGCTGCAAGGTTGGCGGCGGTCCAACTGGTTGAAGAATTCAGGTTCATGCAGCCCCAGCCAGATGAATTCTGAATAGCGCCCGCTGGTGATCCGGCACCCCGGGTAATAGTGCTGGCCAGCATCCCACTGGCCGTAATGGTGCACCCAACAGAACTCACGTTGCCATCGGAGGCGGCATTCCCACCCGCAGTCAGGAAATCCCAAACAAGCAAGTTCTGGACTTGGCCCGGTGCCACCGGCGTCGCATTGAGTTCGTTGGAGGGCAAGCTGTAGCCGGAAGCATTGGTGGCCACGACGGCGAAGTAGGCCGTAACGCCGTTGGAAAGACCCGTGACGGTGTAATTCGTCACATTGCCAACCGCCAGTGGAGCGCCGTAACTTCCGGAAGCCGTGCCGTAATAAACCAGGTAACCTTGCGCGGCAGGTCCACTGGCTGCGGGCGACCAGGAAAGTGTCACAAGTGCGTTGTTGCCGACGCCAGCGACCGCAGATTGAAGAGTGGGCGCATTCGGGGCGCCAACCTGCGATACCGTCACGTTGGTCACCGTGAATGACCCGCTGGTGGAACGCAACTTGATGACATGCAACCCTTGGGTCAGAAAATTCGTTACCGTTGTGCCGGAACTGACGACACTGCCATCCACTTCCAGCACAGCCGAGGCTCCGGACTGGAATGCAGGGGTAATCAAAAAATTTCCACTCACCGGTGTCAGGATATTCCAGTCAAACCAGCCGCCGGTGGCATTGATAACACCGGAGCCAGCGCTGGCGTTGATCAGCCATTTGTTATTCACCGGCTTCAGGACATTGGGAACGTTGAGGCCGTTGAGCGGCGCGACGGACAACGCGTTGTTGTTGGTGTCCACGGCATAAGCCAGCGGATAAGTGCCGGCATTGGGGGTGTCGTATTGAGGCCAGTCCTCATAAGTGCCGCTGCAATAATAGCGGCCACCGCTTTGGGCAAAGGTGTTGATGGAACTTAGCTGGGCCGTCGCCGCCCGCGGGTCATAATATTTGCACCAGTTCTGAAAGGGGTTCGCCCCAAAATCGCCGCCGAGCGACCAGCCGCCCTCGTAGGCCACCACCTGCAACCCGTAAGCCTGAACATAGCGCGCCTGGGAATAGAGTTGCGCGGAGTAATTGGCGGAGGCGACCTGACCGAACGCCTGACCCGCACCGGGAATGCCGCCGGCAAAAAGCGCATCGGCGCTGGCGATTTGGAGATTGTCAAAATAGATCAGGGGATTGGGACCCGCCGGCGCTCCGCCAAATTGACCCTGACCGGTGCCTTTGATGGTGAGGGTGTGCGTCCCGGGGGTGGCTACCTGAAACACATAGGTGGCGTAAGAATTGAAGGCGGTGGAACTGACTCCAAAGCTGCCCGGCCACCATCCGGTAGAATTTGTTCTCGGGCCGGTGGCGAGGCTGCCGTTGCCGGTGATTTCAGTGTTGTCGAAGTAAAAGCGGGCGCCGTTGCCCACGCTCGCCGAGACCGCGGACTGGAAACTCAGAGCATAGGTGCCAGTGTTGGTGAAGTTCACCACTTGACTGACCGTGCCGTTGGTTTGAATGAAAAGCGCCTGCGAACCGGACGGCGGATTGGGTGGATAACCCAGAGTCCCCCCCGAAGCCGTAGCGTAAAGCAAGTTCACGGGACCAAACGGCGAACCACTCCAGCTATTGTCGAAGGTCCAGAGCGTCGAGTTCCAACTCGGGTTGCCGTAAGTCACCGTGACCGCATTGTTGACCGTGAGACCGGCGACCGGCGTCACGGTTGCGGAGTTGTCGAGGCATTGATCGCTGTTTTCCTCGCTGACGAGGTAATAAGTGGTATTGGCGGCCAACACCAACGGAGTAGTCGAAAGCTGGCCATAGACATATTTATTTGTGGCTGCGCCTTGGGTGCTTACGCTCGTCTGCGCAATCGTGTTGCCGTTCGTGTCCAAAATCCAAAGATTGTGCGACTGGTAGTTGCCGGGGACCACCCAGCGGCCAAGTTGATAAACAGCAATCGGACTGCTGCCCACGGTAAACCGGCAGCCGACCGCATTCCCGAGCGTGTTTCCCGCTCCCGCCAAACCGGCGGTGCCAAGATTCCACGCATTGGTCGTTGCCACCGCCGAGTAAATGCCCGCCGTGCCGGTGAAGGTCCAGGACGAACCGGGCGGATTGGTTTGCACCTGACCCGATGCCAAGGCGGGCGTCTCAAAGCCGCTGTTGGCGAAAACAATGTTCGTCTGCGTGCCGGAGGAATTGCCGCTGGCATAATACACCGCCGCGCCACCGCCCCAGAAAAAGTGGTTCACCGGATACGGCGTGGCCACGTGGGCCGTGCCATCGGCGTTGTTGAAGTAATTGTCCACGAACGGCAGCGCGCCGGAGGCCGTGCCGTTGGCGTCGTCATATTGATATTCGTAAATCGGGCGCACCCGCGCACCCATCGCGGCGTCGCCGAACACCGAGCGGAAAATATCGGAGGCGCGCAGTCCGCGCAGGATGTGCCAGCGCAGCCAGGCTCCGGACGGGTCGCTGCTGTATGCGCCGTCATAATTAACAATCTGCCAGTCCGGTGTGTTGTTGGTGTAAGCCTGCAGCAGCATGTTCATGTTGTTCCCATAGTTGGGAAAACCGAAGTTCCACACTTCGTTTTCATGTTCGATAATCACGCGCAGGTTGGGGTTCAACGGCGGATAAACCGGGTTGGCCTGCGCCGAGGTGTAGGGATTGACGCCATCCGAGCCATAGCGGATGAGGTTGGCCACATTGGTGAGATAATCATCCGACGCCTGCACCGGCAGGCACACGTAGAGATCCTTGCCGCATTCGTTGGCCAGCATCACCATCTGTTCCCAGTAACGCTGGTTGCCAATGTTGAGATGGGTGGAATAGGATGGCTTCTCGGTAGGCCGATTGTTCCATTCAGTATCGGTGTCAGCGTTCAGGATGAACCGCAGAAGGGTGTAACGCTGGAGGGCCGTCTCGATCGGCGGGTAGAAATAGGAACCCAACGGACAAGAATTGGTGCTGCCGGGACTGACGGGCCGCATGAGCTTCACATTCGTAACGCCGGAGTTGGTGGTGTCCGTGGAATTGCGGCGTGAATTATAAAATCCCAAATACAGGATGCCACCCGGGGCATTCGAATAAAGCGTTAGCGTGGCGGTGGTCAGGTTACTCGTCGCATTGTAACCGGTGCCGAACGGCAGATTGCCGCCGTAACTCGTCCCATTCACCGACAAAGAACAATTGTTGAAATCATAGGCATAGACCGCCGCCTTGCCCTGAAACTGGAGGAAATAAGAGCCAGCACCCTGATTAGGTTGATACCCTTCAAAGACAATGTTGGTGGCATCGGTCATGGGCCAGCCATTCGTGTCACGCGGCACGAGCGTGCCGGCGTTATAAACCGCCCATTCGTCGCGGCCACCGTCCATGGCATTGGCCCAGAGCGACGTTTCGTAAACATCCATGTTCCGGCCCATCACCGTCGCGGTGTCCAAAACCTCCTCGGGCGTGCTGGCGCTGGACCACAACAACCGGCAAACGGGCGTGCCCGTGGTTTGCGAATACTCCAATTT
>Ga0209829_10002862_pt1 | contig 12878 bp, 13 predicted proteins | sample C_140205_EF_Meta_FD_187311 | JGI IMG/M metagenome (GOLD analysis project Ga0209829, IMG submission 187311) | Freshwater microbial communities from Lake Croche, Canada to study carbon cycling - C_140205_EF_MetaG (SPAdes) (version 2) | ecosystem: Environmental > Aquatic > Freshwater > Lake...
CGATCATGCATACATTCATCAAGCGAGACGGAGTGTTGCAGCGGATGCTCCCGGGGGGACGCGGTTAAGGCGCTGCAAACACATCCATATGGCCGATCTCGCAGGTCTGCGCGACGCGACGCGAGGCAAGCCATGAGGCCAGATCGGCGGGCGGCACGAGGCCGGTCTCCGCCACCGCTCCTGCAGCGCCTTGCGCCAAAGCCGCTATCAGCTGGGCCTCAGCCTCAGCCTCAGCGCTCAGGCGCCAGGGGCTCTCGCCCGCGCTCACCCGCCAGCCCGCTTGCCTGAAGGCGCGGTCCATCAGGGCGAAAGCGCCGGGGCCAGCGGCCTGGCCGAAGCCCTTGTCGCTGGTCTGGTGGGCGTGGAAGGCGGCCAGAACCGCCGCATCGGCGTCATGGGGCGGGCTCCAGCGCTCATTGCCGTCATAGGTCAACACCGTGAAGAGCGGCAGGCGGCGGGCGACGAGCCCGGCGCAGAACTGGGCCAGCCAATCGGGCGCGACCAGATCGAAGAAGGCCGCCGCCGTGATGAGATCGGCGGGGCGGTCGAGCACGGCGTCTAGGTCGCGCGCCAGATCCGCCTCCTCGAAATGAACCTCGATGCGCTTGCCACCCTGCCAGAGGATCAGGGCGTCCCCCTCCCCCGGCTCGGCGCGATCCGCCCAGGCGCACAGCGCCACGCGGGCGGCTTGCAGCAGGATCGGGTCGGCGTCCACGAGGCGCCAGATCTGCCCATCGGGGAGAAGGGGGGCGAGCGCCCGCAGGTTGGAGCCCGAGCCGCAGCCCAGATCCACGAGGCGCGGGGCGGGCTTGCCCTTGAGATGCGCGAGGGCGGCGTCGCGCGCCGCTTCGTTGCGGGCGCGGTGATCGGCGGGCTCGCGCAGGGCGAGCCATTCGGGGGAAAATCCGCTCATGAGGCTGCTCCGGCGATGGAATGAAGGACTTTCGCGATCACCATGGCGGCCTCGCGCCAGCGCGGCAGGCCCTGCCCCGCAAGCCAGGAGGCCTCGGCGAGGCGGGCGCGCAGGGAAGCGTCGGCGATGGCCGCGCCCAGCGCCTCGCGCAGGGCTGGCGCATCGCCGGGCGGGACCTTGAGGGCGGCGGCGTCGGGCACGGTCTGCGCGGCGGCGCCGCCGGTGGTGGTGACGATGGGCAGGCCCCGCGCCATGGCCTCGCCCAGCACCATGCCATAACCCTCATATAAAGAGGGCAGAACGAAGAGGTCCGCGCCCGCATAGGCCGCGCCAAGGGCGGCCTCGGACTCTTCGCCCGCAAGGGTCACGCGCGCACCCAGGCCATGGGCTGCGATGGCGGCCCGCAGGTGCGCCGCGCAAGCGGGGTCGCGGTCGGGGCTGCCGATGATTGTGAGGGTCCAGGGCAGATGCTGGAGCTCCGCCAGCGCCTCGACCAATACACCATGCCCCTTGCGCGGGGTGATGGAGCCGATGGCCAGAAGCGCCAAGGCCTCGGCCCCCGAGCCCTGAAAGCGGGGGGCGGGGTCCGTGCCGGGCTCGGCTACGGCAATGCGCTGCGCCGCCACGCCGAAATCGGCGATGAGGGTGTCGCGGGTGGTCGGGCTGGTGACGATGACGTGACGCACATGGGCCAGCGCCGCGCGCTCGTTTTCGATGAGGGCGCGGGCGGTGGCGGGCGCGAGCCCGCTCTCCAGACCCAGCGGATGATGCACCAGCGCCACCAAGGGCGCCGCAAGCCCCGCCAGAGCCGCAGGCGGCAAGGCGCCCAGCGCGAGCCCATCGACCAGCAGCACATGGTCGGCGGGCGCCTGCGCCAGAAGCCGCAGGGTCTGCGTCACCGCATCGGCGTCCGGGAAGGGAAACCCGCCCGGCAGGGGCAGATGCGTGGCGGCCACCCCGCAGGCGGTCAGCTCGCCCAGCACGCGCCGGTCATAGCCATAGCCCCCCGTGAGGGTGGCGAGATCGCCGGGGATCGCGAAGAGGGCTGGAGTCACGGGTTAGACCGCGCCCTCGTACCAGGCCCGGGCCACATGGGATTCATGCAGATTGACGCGAATCTTGCAGATGCCCTCGCCGCCCGGCCCCAGAGCGCCCGAACGCGCCGCGTCGGCCATGGCGTCGAAGATATATTTGGAGAGATATTCGGTGGTGGTCTGCTTGCCCGCGAACTGGGGGAGCTCGTCGAGGTTCTGGTAGTTCAGCGGGCCGAGCGTCGCCTTGAGGGCGTCATGGGCGCGGCCAATGTCGACCACGACGCCGTCGGCGGTGATCTCCTCGCGAAAAAACGCGACATCGACCACGAAGGTCGCTCCATGAAGCTTCTGGGCGGGGCCGAACAACTCCCCCTTGAAACTATGCGCAATCATGATGTGGTCGCGCACTTCAACGGCGAACATGGGCAGCTCCTGGCTGGGTTGGGATGGGGACAGTGTAGAGGAATTTGGCGGGAAAGCTATGGTGGGGGGGACGACCTCACCTCCACAAACACGACAGCGGCGCCGCAGCCAACTTATCGCCAAACGGCACGACGTCCTTGCTGTCATACAGCACCACGCCAAAGGCGAACCGGTCCCCGCAAGCGGCGGCCAGCGTCTTAATGCCCGCGAAATCCGCAGGCCTGACCGTGGCGCTCGCCTTCACCTCGATCCCCACGATCATGCCGTCATCGCGCTCGAGCACGATATCCACCTCGCGCATGTCGCCATCGCGGAAATGCCAGGGTGTGAGGCGAAGGTCTGAGTCCGTCATGAGTTTCAGCACTTCCGAGTAGACGAAGCTCTCCAGGATCGCGCCGAAGGCCGCGCGATCCGCCTTGACCCTGGCAAAGGTGAGCCCGCGCGCCATGGCCAGCAACCCCGAATCGAGAAAATGCAGCTTCGGCGTCTTGACGATGCGTTTCAGCGCATTGGTGAACCAGGGCTGCAAGGTCGCGATGAGAAAGACCTGCTCGAGCAGCCCCACATAGCGCTGCCCGGTCTTGTAGCTGACGTTGACGCCCGTCCCCAGCTGGGAAAAATTGACCAACTGCCCGGAATGCTCAGCCAAAAGCTGAACGAATTTTGGAAGCTCGGTCATCCTGTCGATATCGGCGATATCCCGGAGATCGCGGGTGAGAATGGAGGAGAGATAGGACCGCAACCAGTCCTGTCGCCGCCGCTCGTTGTCGCGCTTGATCGCCTCGGGAAAGCCCCCCAGCAAAACGCGCTGCACCAGCTCATCGCCGACGATGGCGCTGGGCTGGCTTTGCAGCTTTCCTTCGAAGAGGCGCTCCAGAAAGCTTGGCGTCTGGCCGTCGATTTCGGCCCGCGCCAGCGGAAGCATCTGGACGGTTTCGATCCGGCCAGCCAGGCTATCGGCGACACGGGGCAGGGTCATGACATTGGCGGAGCCGGTAAGGAGAAAGCGACCGGGCCGACCATCCTCGTCAACGGTCTTCTTCACCGCCAACAGCAGCTCGGGCGCACGCTGGATCTCGTCAATGATCGCCAGATCCAGCCCGCGGATGAACCCGCCGGGATCGGACTGCGCGGACTCGAGAATCGTCTGATCATCAAGCGTGACGTAGCGTCGCCCGGCTTGCTCCAGATTGCGCGCAAGCGTCGTCTTGCCACACCTTCGGGGTCCGACGATCAGCACCACAGGGGTGTCAGAAAGGGCCTCCGCCACCCGCCGCTGCGCTAACCGCGTGTACATGACGCCCAAAAACCTCCGTTAATTAGAAGTCTAGGCATCCGCTAATTAGAAGTCAATGATCCGCTAATTAGAAGTTAGGTGTCCGCTAATTAGAAGTGAAAGTTCCGCTAATTAGAAGTTAGAGCTCCGTTAATTAGAAGTCGAATGACCGCTGACCAGAAGTCAAGCCGCTCTAAAACCAGCATAATCTACCACCGTCGCCAGCCCCTTCGCCCCCGGCGCCAGCAACCTGGGCAGCGCCTGCGGCAGGTCCCCGAAGGCCACGTCCTGCGTGATCAGCGCCTCCAGCCGGGCGTCGCCCAGAAGCTCCAGCGCCTTGCCCAGCCGCCGCGCATAGGTCCAGCGCGGACGGCGCGAGGGGGCGACATGGCCGACTTGCGAGGAGACGAGGGTGAGGCGGCGGCTGTGGAAGGCGCCGCCCAACGGGGCGGGGACATCCCCTTCCCCGTACCAGCTCAGCTCCACCACCCGAGCCTCAAGCCCCGCCGCGCCCAGCGCCACGCCAAGCCCCGGCGCCGAGGCGCTGGCGTGGAAGACCACATCGGCGTCGCCGGGCGCGCCGAAATCCGCAGGGGTCGCGAAACGCGCGCCGAAGCTCTCCGCAATGGGCTGGCGGCTGGCGTCGAGGTCCACCACCGTCACATCGGCCCCCGGCAGGCCCGCCGCGAGATAGGCCACCAGCAGGCCCACCAGCCCCGCGCCCACCACCACGATCCGGTCCCCCGGGCCTGCGCCGGAATCCCAGAGGGCGTTGAGGGCGGTCTCCATATTGGCGGCCAGCACGGCGCGGCGGGGCGGCAGATGGGCTGGCAGGGGCGTCAGCATGGACAAGGGCGCATGAAAGCGCGTCTGGTGGGGATGCAGGCAAAAGACGGTTTGTCCCACAAGATCAGTTGCTTCCGCCGATTCCACCACGCCCACCGCGCAATAGCCATATTTGACGGGGAAAGGAAAAGCGCCTTCCTGAAGGGGCGCGCGCATGCGCTCATATTCTGACGCTGGAACGAGGCCGTTGAACACCAGCCGCTCCGTGCCCCGGCTCACGCCCGACCAGAGCATCCGCACCAAAGCCTGCCCCGGGGCCGGGGCGAGGGTGACCGGGCGCAGGTCCGCGACGCCAGCTTCAGCGTACCAGAGGGCCAGGTCTTGTTCCCCGGCCGGGGTTTTGATCTCGACCACGCGCGCAGCTCCCACTATGTTCCCGCCTCGCTACGCTATCCGCCGTCTCAATTCCAGCCAGAAGCGCCCATGACCCACCCCGCACACGCCGCCCCGGCCGACGAGCCGCTGACGCCGACCGGCCTGCAAAGCGCGGGGGCGCTGGCTGATCGCCGCCGTATTTCGCTGGGGGCCAGCGGCGTGGTCTATCTCGGCCTGCTGATCTGGCTGGCGCAGATTCTGGGCGCGGGCGGGTGGAGCGTGATCGACGTGCTGATCTTCGCCTGTTTCGCGCTGGCCGCGCCCTGGAGCGTACTGGGGGTGTGGAACGCCCTGCTGGGCCTCTGGCTGCTGCGGCGCGGCGACGCCATGGAGGCGGTGGCGCCCTTCGCAAGCGCGGGCGATCTGCCGACCCCCATCGCCGTCAGCACCGCCATTCTGATGACCCTGCGCAACGAGGACCCCGCCCGCGCCTTCGCGCGGCTGGAGACCGTGAAGGCGAGCGTGGACGCCACAGGCGAGGGCGCGCTGTTCAGCTATTATGTCCTCAGCGACACCAACGACGAGGAGGTCGGCGCGCAGGAGCAAGCCGCCTTCGCAGCCTTTGGCCTGCGCGCGGGCGCGGACGCAGCACGACTCTTCTATCGCCGCCGCACCACGAACGAGGGTTTCAAGGCGGGCAATCTGCGCGATTTCTGCACGCGCTGGGGGCAGGATCACGAATTCATGATCCCGCTCGACGCCGACAGCCTCATGTCCGGCGAGACGATCCTGCGGCTCGTGCGAATCGGGCAGGCGCATCCGAAGATCGGGATCCTGCAGAGCCTTGTGGTGGGCGCGCCCTCGCAGGCGGCTTTCGCGCGATTGTTCCAGTTCGGAATGCGCCATGGCATGCGGCCCTATACGATGGGCAGCGCCTGGTGGGCGGGCGATTGCGGCCCCTTCTGGGGCCACAATGCGCTGGTGCGCATCGCGCCCTTCGCCAATGAGTGCCATCTGCCGGAACTGCCGGGCAAGCCGCCGCTGGGCGGGCAGATCCTGAGCCACGATCAGGTCGAGGCCGTGCTGATGCGCCGCGCGGGTTTCGAGGCGCGCGTGCTGCCCTGCGAATGCGGCAGCTATGAAGACAATCCCCCCACCCTGCTCGAATTCACCCGCCGCGATCTGCGCTGGTGCCAGGGCAATATGCAATATCTGAAACTGCTTGATCTGAAGGACATCCTGCCCATGAGCCGGTTCCAGCTCATCTGGGCCATCATGATGTTCATGGGCGTGCCCGCATGGACCGCGATCATCCTGCTCAGCGCGCTCAAACCCTTCGATGGCGAGGACATGGCGCTGTTTCCCGCCGCCTCCGCCGCCGGGCTCTACTGCACGTTTTTGCTGATGTATCTCGCGCCAAAGCTCGCGGGCTTCCTCGACATCGCGCTGACGCGCGGCGAGATGAAGCGCTATGGGGGCGCGTTGCGATTCAGCGCGGGCTGCCTGGTCGAACTCGCTTTCTCTTTCCTGCTGGGCGCGGCGACGACCCTGCGCACGAGCCTGTTCATGATCGGCCTCTTGTTTGGCCGCTCCGTGATCTGGAACGGACAGGCGCGCGACGCCCATGCGCTGTCTTACGCCACCGCTTTGGCGGGCCTGTGGCCGCAGACCCTGTTCGGCCTCGCGCTGTTTCTTGTGGTGGGCGCAACGGCGCCGACCCTGCTGCTCTGGTCGCTGCCGCTCACTCTGGGCTATGTGCTGGCCGTTCCCTTCGCTGTCATGACAGCGTCACCAAAGCTCGGGCGTTTCCTCGCATGGCTCAAACTCTGCGCCCTGCCCGAGGAAATCGACCAGCCCGAAATCCTGACAGCCCTCGAGGCGACCATTGCGCAACGCGCCAGCGATGATGCGCCCGTCTTTCCAACTCCAGCAAGGATCTCCGCATGATGCGCCCTCTCCTCGCCTCGCTTCTTCTGGCCGCCTGCGCCGCCCTGCCAGCCGCCGCGCAGACCAAGGCGCCGCCAGCCTCGACGCTCACAACCATCGACAAGCCCTTCGTGCCCGCCAATGGCATCGACCCCAATGAAGTGGCCGTGGATGTCGTGAACAAGACCGTCCCCGTGCTCTGCGCGGAGAAGGACAATGTGCAGATCGATTTCATCTCGCCGGTCGTGCGCCAGTTCCGCATTCAGGCGGTGCATCCGGCCTATATCAACACGATCAACTCCGATCGCTTCGCGCCCGATTTCTCCGCCTGCGACATGACGCGCGATCCCTCCTTCAAGGCCGACAATTCGCGCCGCGTCACCTTCTGGGAGACGCCGGAATTCTGGTTGACGGGCTACACGTTCCCCTCGTTCTGGCGCCCGGCCAATGTGCCCGTGCGCGTCGGCGACAAGGTGGAGAACGGCTTGCATCTGGTGCAATTGTGGATGCGCTATCGCGAGCGCGCCGAAGAGATCCTCGTGTTCTATCCCGCCGACGGCTACTGGCGCGTGCGCCCCCTGCCCTTCGGCGACATGCGCTGGACGGCCTATGGCTCATCCTTCCTGCTTGGGCCGGTGGAGATTCAGGAGCGCCCCATCGTGGCGCTGAAGGATGTGGCCTTCGACCCGAAGACCAAGACCTTTACGCTGAATTTCATGCGTGGCGGATCGGCGACGATCAAGCTCGACACCGTTGATCAGGAGCGTGTGGTGCTGGACGTCGCCCTGTCCGACGCCATGCCCGCAGGCGCGCCTTTCGTGACCCTGCGCTCCATGTACGCCACCGAGAGCAATGCCGATGTGGCGAAATTCGCTTGGCGCACCAAGGGCGGCGAAGGCTGGGGCGAGGCGCCGATCACCACCTTCAAACAGGCGCAGGCGACGGAGCTATGGGCGGGCCGCACGACGCCCTCGATCCATAACCTTTCGGCGCCAGACATGGTGTTCAGCCACTTCTCGGCCAAGCCCGCCCAGTGACGCCAAAAACCCCCTCGCAGCGCTTCGACGCCATCGACGCGCTGCGCGGCGTGGCGCTGCTGGGGATGTTCGCGTTTCATCTGATCTGGGACCTCGGCTATTTCCGCCTCGTCTCGCCGGACCTGCCATATGAGCCCGCGATCATGGGCTTTGGCCATGGGGTGGCGGGGAGCTTTCTGTTTCTGGCGGGCGCGGGCCTCGCACTGGCGGCGCGCGATGGCTTGAAGAGCCACGCCTTCTGGCGGCGGTTGTGGATGATCAGCGCTGCGGCGGCGGGGGTGAGCGGCGCGACTTATCTGCTGTTTCCCGACAATTTCATCTTCTTCGGCATTCTGCATTGCATCGCGCTGTCGAGCCTGCTGGCGGCGCCCTTGTTGCGCGCGCAGCTGTGGCTGGCGGCGCTGGTGGCGGCGGCCGCATTGGTTGCGCCGCTGCTGATCGAATCGCCCCTGTTCGACGCGCCCGCCTTCTGGTGGCTGGGGCTTGGAACGCGCGAGCCCGTGAGCAACGACTGGCGCCCGCTGCTGCCTTATTTCGGCGTGGTTCTGATGGGAATCATCTCGACGCGATTGCTGCTGGCGCGCGGCCTGCCAGCATGGTTGACGCAGTGGCGCGCGCAGGCGTCAGCAAGCCGCGCACTGGTCTGGGGCGGGCGCCATTCGCTGCTGGTCTATCTGGTCCATCAGCCGGTGTTTCTCGCGGTGCTCTTCATGGTGGCGCGCGCGGTGAGCGGGCCGCAAGCCGCGATGGCGCCGCAGGACGAAGCCTTCGTGACGAGCTGCGCGACGCAATGCGTGACGAGCGGCGGCGGGCCGCAGATGTGCCGCAACGTCTGCCTCTGCATCTCCGGCGAGATCCACAAGGAGCCGCCGATCTGGGAGCGCTTGCTGCGCGCGGATCTGTCCCCGGCGGACCGCGCGGCCATGGATGGCTTTACGCGCCAGTGCATCGCCAGGGGACAATGATCAGGGCTGCGGCGACAGCATGAATTCGGGCCGCACCAGCGCATCAAAGTCTTCAGGACTGACAAGCGCCAGCCGCAAGGCCTCCTCGCGCAGGGTGGTGCCATTGGCGTGGGCGGCCTTGGCGATCTCCGCCGCATGGTCATAACCGATGCGCGGCGCCAGCGCGGTGACCAGCATGAGCGAGCGCTGCATCAACTCGTCCATGCGCCCGCGATCGGGTTGCAGACCCTCGATGCAGTTGACGCGAAAGCTCACGGCGGCGTCGCCCAGCAACTGGATGGATTGCAACACGCAAGCGGCGATGACGGGCTTGAAGACGTTCAATTCCAGATGGCCCTGCGAGCCGGAAAAAGACACCGTCGTCTGATTGCCGAAGACGCGGGCGCAAACCATGGTCATGGCCTCCGCCTGGGTGGGGTTGACCTTGCCTGGCATTATGGAGGAGCCCGGCTCATTCTCCGGCAGGCGCAATTCCCCAAAGCCGCTGCGCGGCCCGCTGCCCAGCAGGCGCAGATCGCTGGCGATCTTGAAAAGCCCTGCGGCGCAGGCCTCAAGCGCGCCATGCACGAAAACAAGCGCGTCATGGCAGGCCAGCGCCTCGAACTTGTTGCGCGCGGTGACGAAGGGCAGGCCCGTCAGTTCTCCCATGCGCGCTGCGAAAGCCTCGGCGAAGCCCGTGCGCGTGTTGAGGCCGGTGCCGACCGCCGTTCCGCCCTGCGCCAGCGCATACAGATCCGGCATGGTCTGGCGAATCCGCGCGGCGGCGAGATTCACCTGCGCCCCATAGCCCGAAAACTCCTGCCCCAGCGTGATCGGCGTGGCGTCCTGCAAATGGGTGCGGCCGATCTTGACGATGTCGGCGAATTCCTGCGCGCGCGCCATGAGGGCCGCCTGCAAGGCGTCAAGCGCAGGCAAAAGCGCGCCATGGATCGCCAGGCTTGCGGCCACATGCATGGCGGTGGGAAAACTGTCGTTGGAGGATTGGCCCAGATTTACGTGATCGTTGGGGTGGACCGGCTCCCTTGCGCCAAGCGCCGCGCCCATGAGTTCGTTGGCGCGATTGGCGATGACCTCATTGACGTTCATGTTGCTCTGGGTGCCGGAACCCGTCTGCCAGATCACCAGGGGAAAGTGTTCGTCAAGGCGCCCATCGGCCACCTCCTGCGCAGCGACGACGACGGCGTGGGCGCGCGGCGCGTCAAGATCGCCCAGATCGCGATTGACCTCGGCGGCGACGCGCTTGACCAGCGCCAGCGCATGAATGAGCCCGCGCGGCATCAACTCCCCGCCGATGCGGAAATTGCGCCGGGCGCGCTCGGTTTGCGCGCCCCAATAACGATCAGCCGCAACCTCCATGGCGCCGAAGCTGTCGGTCTCGATGCGCGGGCCGGTTTGCGTGTTTTGGGTCATTGCGTTCAATCGCTGCCGGTGCGCGAGAATCTTTGACCCATGATCAGGGAATCGATGCCCGAGCGCCAGTCGGCGCCCGCCGCATAGTCAGTGCTGGAGACGATGGCCAGCAATTCGACCAGGCGATTGCGCGCGCGGTTGACTCGGCTTTTCATGGTGCCGACCGCGCAGTTGCAAACCCCCGCCGCCTCCTCGTAGGACAGGCCCGAAGCGCCGATGAGAATGAGCGCCTCGCGCTGGTCCGCTGGCAATTTCTGCAAGGCGGCGCGGAAGTCCAGAAAGTCCATATGGCCGGACTGCGCGGGGGCGGTCGCGAGGCGCGCCGCGATGGCGCCGTCGGAATCGGCGACCTCGCGCCGACGTTTGCGATATTCCGAATAATAGATATTGCGCAGAATGGTGAAGAGCCATGCGGCGAGGTTGGTGCCCTCCGCGAAGCTTGACAGATTGCTCCAGGCCTTGACCAGCGTCTCCTGCACGAGATCGTCGGCGCGATCAGGATTGCCGCACAACGACACCGCAAAGGCGCGCAGGTTCGGAATGGTCCCGATCAGATCGCCTCTGAGTTTCTGGCTGACCATTGTTACGCATCCTCGCATTAGGCGCCCTAATCCCTCGATGGCTCATCGCCCAGCTGGTTGATGAGTTCGAGAAACCTTGCTGGAATGGGCTGTTGCAGCACATCGTCATATATAGCCTTGAGATGGCGGCCGATGTGTTCATCAATCGGCACATCAGGCGCATCATTGGGCGTAGGCGCCTTCATGTCTTGTCTTGCGCTATCCAATTTGATGATCTCCGCGACGCCATGCTTGCGCCCTGGCGGCTCGAATTCATCGACCGCCGCAGGAAAGGTCTTCTTCACATTCGCCTCGTCCATCTTCACCCCCCGTCCGCATCAGCACATACGGGATCCGATCAATCCCGCATTCCAACATATGTAGCGGCTTACCCACCGTCATCAACGCAGCTCGGCGCAAAGAGTTCCAAAGGCGGATGGAACTTTTGCGCGCGCTGGCGGTTGTCCCCTCAAGCTCGACAGCGATCTCGACAGCGTTCATGGCAGGGGACCACAGCAGCATGTCCGTATCCCAGGAAATTTCCACACATATTCCCTATCTGCGGCGCTTTGGCCGCGCCTTGTCCGGGAGCCAGAGCGGCGGCGACGCCTATGTTCTGGCCACGCTGGAGGCCATCGTCGCGGACCCCGAAGCCTTCCAGGCGGGCGGCGAGACGCGCACCTCGCTCTACCGTACTTTTCTGGCTCTCTGGGGCTCGATGCCCGTGAACGAACATGTGGACCCCAACATGCTGTCCGCCGACGAGCGCGGCGCGCGGCGCAATCTGGACGCCATTTCGCTGCGGCCAAGGGTGGCCTTTCTTCTGGCGTCGCTGGAGGGATTCGACACCAAACAGGTCGCCTCCATTCTGGGCGTGCCCCCCCAGGACGCCACCCGCCTGATTGATCAGGCGGGCAAGGAGATCGCCAATCAGATCCGCACGGATGTGCTCATCATCGAGGACGAGCCTTTCATTGCGCTCGACATACAGACCCTCGTCGAGGATCTGGGCCATCGTGTGGTGGGCGTCGCGCGCACCCACAAGGAGGCGGTGCAGGCGGTGCGGCTTCACAAGCCCGGGCTCATCCTCGCCGACATCCAGCTCGCCGATGGCAGTTCGGGGCTGGAGGCGGTGAACCAGATTCTGGAAGAATTCGAAGTGCCGGTGATCTTCATCACCGCCTATCCCGAACGCTTCCTCACCGGACGTCCGCCCGAGCCCGCCTTTCTCATCACCAAGCCGTTCGGCGTCGACAGCCTGAAGGCGGTGATCAGTCAGGCCCTGTTCTTTGACCGTCGTTCGCAGCGGCGCAATGGGCGCGAGGCGGTCGGCGTGTGAAGCCAGTAAGAAAAACCCGCGTCGGCCGGGGGAGCCAACGCGGGTCGATGCGCACGCCGGACGTGTGGGAGGGGATCAATATCCGGCGCGCGGTAGATCAATGCGCCGCCCTCCCACAGGTTCCATCAGGCCTCAATAACGCTGGCACACCCGGCCATAATACGGATCGTTCCAGCAACGCACGGGCGCGGCCGAAGCGCCGACCACTGCGCCGGTGGCGGCCCCGATGGCCGCGCCTGCAAGCGCGCCGCCCGCCTGGCCCGTCGCAGCCCCGCCAATCACCGCACCCGCCAGACCGCCCACCGCCGCGCCTGTAAAGGCGTTGTCGCTACGCGTCGGACCACAGCCGCCCAGAGCCAAAGCCATGGCGCCGATCAAAAGCATTTTCTTCATGGGCTCACTCCTCAACACGCGCACAGCCGCGCTGAAAATAAACGCTGCCGTTGCAGGCTGGTTCCTGCGCTCCCCCACACAAATGTCGCAAGCGCCGAGCCTTTTGGGAGCGTGAGGGGAACCACGGCGCCAAGGCTGCGTTCAGGTCAGGTCTCGACCGCAGCATTGGACAGGAGATCACCCATGCCAACCTCGACCCGCGGCTTCGCTTCCATGGATCCGGAGAAGCAACGCGCCATCGCCCGCAAGGGCGGCGAAAGCGTGCCGAATGAGAAGCGCAGCTTTTCCCAGAACCCCGCCCTGGCGGCCGCCGCCGGACGCAAGGGCGGTCAGAGCGTCAGCCCCTCCAAGCGCAGCTTTTCGCAAAACCACGAACTCGCCTCGCTCGCCGGCCGCAAGGGCGGCCACGCCTCCCACGGCGGCGCCCGCAAGAAGGTGGAG
>Ga0209829_10002863_pt1 | contig 12873 bp, 11 predicted proteins | sample C_140205_EF_Meta_FD_187311 | JGI IMG/M metagenome (GOLD analysis project Ga0209829, IMG submission 187311) | Freshwater microbial communities from Lake Croche, Canada to study carbon cycling - C_140205_EF_MetaG (SPAdes) (version 2) | ecosystem: Environmental > Aquatic > Freshwater > Lake...
CAGTGCGCGTTTTTGCATCCGGTGGTCAAAGTGTTAATCACCTTGATGAAAAATATGATGGCAAGCAAGCCAACATGTTAGATAACGCGTACGTTGTTTTGGAATACGCAAATGGTGCCCGCGGAATGTTAGATCTATGCATGTTTGGTGAAGGTTCATTTGATAAAGAGATCCTGACAATTATTGGTGATGAAGGAAAGATCGAATCGTTCTTGCCGTCACAGGTTGTTCGGGCATCTCGCCGCGATTCAATTGGGAAGCTATCTGGTTGGAAGACAGGTGCAGCACGCACACCTGGTAGCGAACAAAAAATTGTTCATAACTACGATGTTAAATACATGGGCCATCATTACGGTGCTTCATATATCGAACACACAAAGTTCCGTGATGCAATTCTGAACTCAACACCTGCCGAAGTAACTTTAAAAGATGGCGTAACTAGCGTGGTTACTGGACTTGCTGCACATAAGAGTATTAATGAAGGCCGAGTAGTCGAAATCAAAGAGCTTTGGGCTTAGCGCTCAACACGAGCACTCCCGCCTTTAGCTAGCTTTTCAACTTCAGCCAACGATGCCATTGTTGTATCACCAGGTGTTGTCATTGCTAATCCACCATGTGCGACGCCTAGTTCTAGCGATTCTTGCAAAGATCGGCCATCTAATAAGCCGAAAATCAATCCCGAAGCAAAGCTATCTCCGCTACCAACTCGATCCAATACCTCTATTTTTTCATAAAGCTTTGACTTTAGTAATCCTGTTTCCTTAGACCAAACAATTGCACTCCAGTCGTTTGTGGATGCGGTGTGCACTTTTCTTAAGGTCGTGGCAATAACTTCCAGGTTTGGAAAACTCTTAACAACTTCTTGAACCATTGAACCAAAAGCGGTGTGGTCAATCTCGGTGAAATTAGATGATAAACCTTCAACTTTAAATCCAAGAGATTCGGTGAAGTCCTCTTCATTTCCAATCATTACATCTACATATGGTGCTAATTTTCTATTTACTTCTTGTGCCTTTACCTGACCGCCGATGGCACTCCATAAACTTGGACGATAATTTAAATCGTAAGAAATTTTGGTTCCGTGCTTCTTCGCACTCTTCATTGCCGCTTCAATCACACCTGGTGTGGACTCTGATAAACCAGCATAGATTCCACCAGTGTGAAACCAGCGCACGCCTTGAGAAAAAATAGCGTCCCAATCAACAGATGTTGCTGTTAGTAGAGATGCGGCGGTATTACCTCGATCTGATACTCCGACCGCACCGCGCAAGCCAAATCCTCTTTCGGTGAAATTCAAACCATTTCGGGTTGTGCGGCCTATGCCGTCATATTTTTTCCACTGAATAAACTGTGTATCTACTCCACCTTGTAAAATAAGGTCTTCGACAAGTCTGCCTATGTCATTTTCTGCAAAAGCTGTTACAACCGCTGTGCGAAGTCCAAAGCAACGGCGCAATCCACGCGCAACGTTGTACTCACCGCCACCTTCCCATGCATCAAAAGTTCTAGTTGTCTTAATACGTCCCTGACCTGGGTCAAGTCGCAACATGACTTCACCTAATGAGATCTGATCAAATGCACATTCACTCTTTGGCTTCAGATTCACTTAGCGCACACCTCCACAGCTTCTTTTGTCAGAGTAACGATTGATTCAAAGTCTCCATCATCAATGAGCTTTGATGCAACCATCCATGATCCGCCAACGGCTACTACTGCGCCTAATGCTAAATATTCCTTTGCATTGCTTGCGCTTATTCCACCAGTTGGCATGAAGGAGATCCCTGGGAAAGGTGCGGTCATTGCCTTTAGGGCATTAACGCCACCAAGAGTTTCGGCAGGAAAAAACTTTAGAGTTGTAATGCCTACATTAATCGCTTGAAGCATTTCAGTTGGTGTTGAAACGCCTGGAAAATATGGAATACCAAGTTCCGCAGCTTCAACTGCCACAGAAGGTGAGAAACCAGCAGATACAGCAAACTTTGCCCCTGCATCATGTGCACGCTTTAGATCCTCTGCATTGCGCAGTGAACCGACGCCAACTAATAATTCTTTGTTGTTTGCAGCAATCTTTATGGAATCAAGACTTGCAGGTGTGCGTAAAGTTATTTCAGCAATTGGTAATCCACCTGCAACTAGCGCCGATGCCAAATCCGCAGCTTTAGAGGAGTCATTGATGGCAACAACTGGAACGATTCTTTTCTCATTTATTAGGTGAATCATCGTCCCATCCAACCGCCATCAACGGTTAGAACTTCACCATTTATATAGCGAGCAGCAGGTGAAGCTAAGAAAACCGCGACCGATGCAATGTCATCAGGATTACCCCAGCGCCCAATTGGAATTCGAGCCAAGATGGATGCGTTTCTATCTGCGTCTGCGCGCAATGCTGCTGTGTTATCTGTCGAAATATATCCGGGAGCAATTGCATTTACTGTTACTCCGCGACTTCCCCACTCGTTCGCAAGTGCCTTAGTAACTCCAGCAACACCATGTTTGCTAGCGGTATAGGCGGGAACATTGATTCCACCCTGGAAAGAAAGCAGCGATGCAATATTAATGATCGTGCCAGAGCCCTTAGCAATCATTGCCCGACCGCAAGCCTGAGATATTTGAAAGACTGAATTCAAATTTGTATCGATTATTCGATGCCAGTCGTCTATTTCAGTTTCTGCAGCCGGAGCTCTTGATATAGAGCCAGCATTGTTAATGAGAATATCTACATTCATTTCAGCAATATTTGCGAATACTTCCTTGATTGCTTCAGGAGAAGAAACATCACACAGGACTATTTCAACTTTTCGGCCAATATTCACAATTGAAGACTTAGTTGCTTCTAGTGATTCCGCCGTGCGCCCTAACAAAACAATGTCGGCACCTGCATATGCCAATGCTTGAGCAATTGCCGCGCCAATTCCTTTACTTGAACCTGTAACTAGCGCTTTCTTCCCAGCAAGAGAGAATTGAGATTCAAGCCAGCTTGTCATTACTTAAGATTCTTTGTTTCAACGAGATTGAAATCTGTATAAGTGATGTTCTCTCCAGCCGTGGACCAGACAAATTTATAGTTCTTTGTCCCTGCACCTGTATGAATTGACCAAGCAGGGCTTATAACAGCTTCCTTGTTACTCAGAACAAAGTTACGTGACTGATCTGGCTTACCGAAGAGATGAATGACTTTTTCATTCTCGTCTAAGTCAAAGTAGAGATAAGCCTCGGTGCGGCGTTCGTGCACATGGCATGGCATGGTGTTCCAAACACTTCCTTCATGAATAGTTGTTATTCCCATTGCCATCGATGAGGAAGGAACCCCTTGATCATGAATGTATTTGCGCAAAGTTCGCTCGCTTGCAAACTTTTTATCGCCAATCACAACTGAATCTGCATCAGCTTTCTTAATTAAAGTTGTTGGGTGATCTGCATGACACATGCTAGATGTGAAATAAATTTCAGCAGTACCTTCAAGCGAAATATTCTTGGAACCACGTCCAATATAAATAATGTCTTCGGCTTGCAAGCTGTGGGTATGGCTATCAATAACCACTGTGACATTTCCGGATAAGCAAACAAGTCCTAGTTCACGGCGCTCTAATAAATATTCAGCACTTAGCTCGGCAGGTACATCTAAAGAAACTTTTGAACCCTGAAGCGAAACTCCACCAATTAAAATGCGGTCATGATGTGACTGAACGTAGGTAACGATGTTTTTTTGAAACAGGTTATTAATAACCAATTTCCCACGCAAGTAATCAGCATCTTTACTCTGGACCTCTTCAGGGGTGATGGGGGCACGTAATTCCATGTCTAAAGTCTAAAGCACCTACCTTGTATAAAGAAATGTTATTAACTGAGACATATAACGAATTTGTGACCAGATCGTGCTTGCAAATGAAGTGCCTACATAATTGAATAGAGCCACTGGCGGCCGGCTTATTTAATGGCCGCTCCTAACTCAGAGAGGTACTAACAATCAATGAAGATTCAAAAACTTCGTTCTAAGTTGGCAATCACACTTTCTCTCGTGCTCACAGCAGGTCTTGTTGCAACAGGCCTACCAGCAGCGCACGCGGATACGGTGGGATTGAAGCCAACTGCAGCTCAACTAACTGCATGGAAGGGTAAGGAAATTACTTACTACTTCTATAACGATAGCCAAGCAGAACTCGATACAACAAAGGCGCAGATTGCTGATTTCGAAAAGCTAACTGGTGCAAAAGTAAAGCTTGATGTAATTCCTTACACAAGCTTGGATACACAGTTGCAAGCACGTTTGGCTGCCGGAAATGTTCCAGATGTTGCTCGTCTGAACAATCCTGGCCTTTATATCAAGGATTCGCTTGACCTAGAGCAGTACTTCTCACGTAAGTACGCTGCTGAGTTCATTAAGGGATCAACACTTCAGGTAACAGACCCAACAACAAAGAAGCTAATTGGTGTTCCTTACGATCTTTCAATGAATGGTCCAATCATCAACGTGGATCAATTCAAGAAGGCCGGCGTTGCTGTACCTACTTCATGGAACTGGGCAGAATTAATTGCCGCAGCCAAAAAAGTAAGAACTGCAAACGGAACTGAATACGCATTCGCTATGGACAAGTCAGGTCACCGTTTCTCAACAGTCATGAGTCAATTTGGCGCATTTATGGTTGATAAGAACCAAAAGAATGTTCTACCAACTTCTAAGTTCCGTGCCGAAAAGTCACTCAAGATGATCACTGATCTATATAAGGCAGATCTAGCTCCTCGCGATCTATGGATTGGTACTGGAACAAAGTACGCATCGCCAATTGCAGTATTCATTGGCCAGCAAGTTCCTGTTTTCTTCTCAGGAAACTTCAACCTTGCAACACTCGTTAAGGATGCAAAGTTCAACTTCCAAGTAGTTCCAAATCCAAAGGAACTCAATGGTGGCGGATGGCCTGGCGGAAAGTTCTTGGTTGCTTTCAAGGCAAGCAAGACTCCGGACCTAGCAGCGTACTTCTTGCACTATTTGGCTGATGCAGCCCAAATGGATCAGATGGATAAGAACTGTTTCTGGTTGCCAACACGTAATGATGTTGTCGCAGCAGGCGTTACTTACCCATCTCGTCAACTAGACATGAGTGTCTACTTGGCAGATACAGCTAAGACTCCAGCAGCGGCATTTGGAATCCAATCAGTTCCTACGCTTACTGGACTTATCTACAACAAGCTGCGTGATTTGATGACCGAAGTTATGGCCGGAAAAATCACAGCTAAGCAGGCAATCCAAACTCAAACAGAGTTTATTGATGCTCAATTAGCAACACTACGTAAGTAATTAGGTATAACTACTTCTAGTGACTAGTTCAAGTAATACGGTTAACCGCCGGCGTTCAGTTATAAACTGGCGCCGGCGGTTAATGCCGTACCTCTTTGTAGCTCCAAATATGTTTATCTTTTTCACCTTCATTATTTGGCCAGCTATTCGAGGATTTCGGATTTCATTTTTTGACAGCATTGATGGTCGTACTTTTACCCCAGTAGGTGCAGGAAATTACCGAACAATCTTTGGTGACCCTACGGTCGCATCAGTTGCTAAGAACACTGCTACTTATGTCATTTTCTATGTATTGATCTCAACTTTCTTAGCAACAGCGTTAGCTTTAGTCGTTAACGAGCAAAAATTTGCAAAAGGGTTTTTTAGGGCAATTATTTTCTTACCCGTAATGCTTTCACCTATTGTTGTGGGCCTCATTTGGAATGATGTTCTTGACAGAAAGGTCGGTCCTCTCAATTCGCTTCTTCAAGCTTTAGGTGGTGGAAGCCCAGGTTGGTTAGTTGAGCCAAAACTTGGAATGATCGCGGTCATTTTTGTTGGAGTGTGGGTTCACATAGGTTTTTATTCAATAATTTTACTTGCAGGACTTCAAGGAATTGATAGAAGTTTGCTCGAGGCCGCATCAATGGATGGTGCAACACGAGCACAAATAATTCGTACAATTATTCTTCCTTTGTTAAAACCAACGACTTTAGTAATTATCATTCTTTCAACAATTCATGGTTTCCAGTCTTTCGATTTTATTTATACATTGACTGGTGGCGGTCCCCTAGGTGCGACCACTTTAATCGTTCAATATATTTACGACAGCGCCTTCCAGACACCTATTCAGTACGGGCTAGGTAGCGCTGCAGGAGTAGTGCTTTTCATGATTATCTTTGCTTTCACGGCGCTGAATTTCTTGGTTGGAAAGAAGCGTGAAGCAATATGAGCAAACTTCAAGAGCGCGCGACTGCTAACAAGTGGAGCTCGATGAGTGGCAAGAAGCCACCTTCCATGGGAGATATTTTTCGAACTACTTTTTTGATTGTAATTTCATTGATTATTTTGGCTCCTGTACTTTGGTTTGTACTTTCTTCATTTAAAGATGTAACTGACCTAAGTGCAAGGCCACCAAAGATTTTGCCAACGCATTGGGCTTTTTCGAATTACACAGAAGCTTTCAAGATGTATAACTATAAGCGCTATTTCACCAATAGCGTATTTGTTACCTCGGTTGCTACCGTTTTAACACTCACAATTAATTCCATGGCCGCTTATGCCTTTGCTAAATATAACTTCCGTGGACGCGATGGACTTTTTGTATTGACTCTAGCAATGATTATGATTCCCCTACAGGTGATCTTAATTCCCATTTATTTGGTTGTAGCAAATCTAGGTTTAGTAAATACTTATTGGGGAATGATTATTCCGGCGGCGGCGACCCCCACTGGTGTATTCATTTTGCGTCAATACATGTTGACTATTCCTGATGAACTTATTGAGGCAGCTCGTATAGACGGAGCAGGAGAATTTAGAATCTTTGCCAGAATCGTCTTGCCCCTTTGTCGTCCGGCATTGGCTGTTGTTGCAATCTTCTCGATTTTGTGGCGTTGGAATGACTTCCTTTGGCCGTTATTGATTGCGCAGAAGGAGGAGCTGTACACCCTGCCAGTAGCTTTAGCCCTCTTGAATGGACAACTAGTTGTTCCATACAACATTGTTCTGGCCATGTCAGTGATGTCAATTATTCCGGTGCTCTTTATGTTCGTATTTATGCAGCGCCAAATTATTCAAGGAATTGCTCAAACTGGAATTAAGTAATTCGTGATTGTTGTAAGCACATTCGATACAGAGAGAGGTCAAGCTAATTCCACGGTTCACTGATAACTTCGATCGCACCATTCATTTGCTCGATGACAATGGTTTTATTCGTGATTGGCTTGTTACAAAGGCATGGATTTGTCCTGCAGACGATTTAGGAAAACTACTTAAGGATTCAGGGGATCCATTCGGTAGCGATGGACGCTGGGTGCTTACAAATGGGCCAGATATTGCTCCACTTAAAGGCAAGATATTTAAGAATCGACCTTTTACGGCTAAGCAAACGATGCCGGTTGTTATTGAAGGTGGAAATGTTGAATGGAAAGCGCCGGGTACGGCCAAAGTTGATTCAGGTGTCTGGACCCGCATTCATACTGGCCACGACGGATATGCAGACTGGAGTCACTTCTCATACACCCCTGAATACCGCCACTCATTAATGGCGTCTCAAATTGAAGTTGATCAACCAGAGTGGCGAAACATTGTTGTGCAAAGCCAAGGTCCTGTTCAGGTTTGGTTAAATGGAGATTTGGTACTCAGCACTGAAACATTTGGATACATGCAACCGCTCAGTAATTCAATTACAACATTACTTCCATCAGGAATCAGTACTTTAATTATTTCTCAATGGCAGATTTCGTTGCGAGAAGTACGTCATGCAATCAGAGTAAAAATTGAAGGACTTCCTGTAAGAATCGTTATTCCGTCTACTAATGCAGATGAATATGAATCAGAGATCGCAGAACGTGAGTTAGAAAATATTGCTTTGGAACGTTGGGCCAGAACAACAGATACAGTTGAATTTTCCGGCTCGGTTGGTTTGAAGCTTCGAGTCAAGGAACGAAACACTTTAGGAGATGGTGTCCCATTTACTCTGACAAAAGGTAAGGCAAAGGTATCGGTCACTGAAATTCGTAACGCTGCTAAAAAAGCAGAAAAGGGTAAGAATGGATCAATTGATGGTGATGTAACCGCAACCATGTTAGATACCGGTGAAATCTTCCTTGAGCTCCGAGTTGACTCACCGAAGACTCCTGTTTTCCGGACATTTAGAACTGCGTATGTCCCAGAACGTGTCCGCACCTCTGTTCCAAAGAGTGCCCCTGCAGTCTGGCGTAATGAGGTTATCGATCATGTTGCTGAAAGTTATCCATCATCAGCTAGAGCACTAGCCCGTCAGGACAAAAACGCTAAGTACGTTGTAACCCATGAAGACTTAAAGCCAGCAATTTCAATGATCACTTCTCGCGCAGATTGTGCAGACTTTGAAGCAGTCGGCTTAGTGCACATTCTTAATCGTTTTCCAGAGAAGATGTGGGAAAAGGGTTTGCGCGAGGAAGTAACGAACGCACTTATTTCCTTCAAGTACTGGATTGAACAGCCTGGCCTTGATGCAATGTGTTACTTCACCGAAAACCATCAATTTGTTTGGCACACTGCAGAGCATCTAATTGGCACATTCTTTGAGAAAGAAAATTTCCCTAATGCCAACTTAAAGGGTTCAGAACACTCTGAACATGGGCGCCAAATGGCACTTGAGTGGCTTAAGCGCAAACTTGAAGGTGGATTTAGCGAATACGATTCGAATGCATATTTAGCGATTGATACCTTGGCTCTTGTTTCACTTATTGAATACTCCCCTAACAAAGAGATACGCCAATATTCAGAAGCGCTTCTTGATAAATTAATGCTTTCTCTTGCAAGCAATTCTTGGCGCGGAATTCATGGCGCTGCACATGGTCGCAGCTATACAACAACATTACGCTCATCTCGATTTGAAGAGACTGCACCAATTATGTGGGCGCTATGGGGAATGGGCGCACTTAATTTAGCTGTTCTACCGGTAGCTACATTAATTACCTCTAAGAAATATGTACTTCCTCCAATGATTGTTAAGGTCGCACACTCTCTAACAAAAACTTGGCACGGTCGCCAGGTCTACCGCGGAAAGTATCGATTCACGAGCGATCTACTAGAGCGTCCATACGCCTCTGACCTACATGTCTGGCGAACAGGAGATGGAATGCTCTCGTCTGTTCAAGATTACAGAGCAGGTCTGCCGGGACTTCAAGAACATGTATGGGGAGCAACTCTTTCCACAGAAGTACAGGTTTTTGCTAGCTATCCAGCAGCTTTTAGCCATGCAACTTCAGTCCGACCAAATGCTTGGGCGGGCCACTTAGTTCTACCTCGCGTTAGACAGCATGAAAATGTTGCATTAGCTATCTATGCATTAAACGATCAATTGCTCCCTGATTTCACACATCTATGGTTTCCAACACCGTGGATGAATGAGTTTGTGCAAAAGGGTTCATGGATTGCCGGACGTGTTGGTGATGGTTATATCGCCGTTGCTTCACCAGGAGGCTTCACACCATTAAAGAGTGGTGATACCGCACAGCAAGAATGGATTCCGAATGGAAACGGCGCACTCTACGTAACCATCTTGGGTGATAAAAAAGAGTACAAAGATTTCAAAACATTTGTTCGCAAACTCAATGAACCAACATTTGATGAGAAGAATCTTTCTATCTCTTGGAAGCACAAGAAGCGTTTTGATCTGTCATGGAGTGGACCATTCCATGTTGATGGTAAGAGCGAGCAACTTGTGGGCGGGCTTCCTGAAGTTCCACCACGTCTTGATAATCCAGCAGTCACACTTAAGGCTGATGGAGATATCCTTGATGCGTCATTTGGAAAAGAAAAGTTAAAGATTGATGTAATCAAGGGTAAGCGCATCGAACCGAAGTCACAGGCTTGAAATGGCCGGAGAAGATACAACTTCTAGTTTTCTAGAAGCACCCGCCTTAACTCCACTATCCCCTGCTTCATTAACTAACGAATTCCTGAAGCAAACTGCGCAACGAATTATTGATGCGACCTGGGCTGCTGGGCTTCCACAATGGTCGTGGGGTGAAGGTGTTTACCTGCTAGCTGAAGTTCGGTATCACGAAACAGTTGGACAAAAGATTCCAGCTCGATTAATCGATTGGTACTCCGGTCGTGGAGCAATCACTTCAGGCCACATTAATAATGTTGCTCCAGGTGCGGCCGCCTCAAGAGTCCATGCACTTGGATTTATGGATTCATCTGAAATAAATAGTTCTCTTGAAAAGTGGATCATGGACCCAAATTCTGCCACCAGAGCTGCAAATGGCGCTGTGGAGCACTGGCCTGGTGGTGTGTGGGCTGATACCTGTTACATGATGGGAACTTTCCTTCTTAACCATGGTGTCGGAACTAAAAACGTTTCTTATCTGGAATTTATTGGTGATCAATTAGTCGCACACATTGAGTTGCTTCAAAATCCAACAACAAAACTATTTGCTCATGGTTCACATAAAGGTGAAACGCTTTGGAACTACTGGGGTCGGGGTAATGCATGGATGTCTTTGTCAGCAGTTGAATTTCTAGATGCTTGTGAAGTTTTAGGGATTAAGCCTAAGTCTCTTGAAGTCGTAAAGAAGGCTCTGAGAGAACAATTGCTTGCGCTTATTCCCCTTCTTCCTGAGTATGGGATTTGGGATGTTCTTGTTGATCATCAAGTTGAGAACAAGGGAGTTCTTGAAACCTCTGCGACTGCCGGCTTTGGTGCAGCAATGATCCGTGCGATCCGACATTTTCCTGATCTGAAGAACGATTTCAATAAAGTGGGATCAAAAGCAATTGCCGCTTCACTCACCTATGTTAATAGTTTAGGCGCATTAACACGTACGAGTGCAGGAACAGTCCTACAGCTCATACCTTTTGGCTACAGCGTTATTCGCAGCGATCGTATGCAATTGTGGGGACAAGGACTGGCTTTGAACGCGATTTCAGTAATGCTTAATCCAGAAAAGAACTTTGTTGCAATAAATAACTAGTTCCAACTGCTCCAAGGCTTTGCATGAGTGTCAACAATCTCAGCTAACTGTTCTAGGCGAGGAATTGAAACTTCGCGAAGTGCCTTAGGAATATCTGGTGAACCAACGATGTCGGCCCAGACTGCCCGTCCTGCGAGGAATCCACTTGCACCGCCCATGGCACATGCCTTAACTGCATCATTAAAGAATGGTTGCTTAACACCATTTGAAAGAACTACCCAAGGTGAGCCAATTGCTTCTGAAATTCTTTCGGCATTCTTTGTGACCAAGTTCAAATCACCCTCACCATGAAATGGAACTTCAGCTTTATAGAGATCTGGCTTCCATGCAGCCGCCTCACGAGCAGCAATTATTAGCTCTTCTTCGCGATTAAAGCTTCGGGACGTGTCTGTAGGTGGCTTAACAATGATTTCGATAATTGAGGGCAGCCCTGAGACCTGACACATCTTGTTGAAATCTTCAACTAACTTTGCTCGCACATCTGGTGATTCATCATTGCGCCACAAAACAAGAAACTTTAATCCGACGCTTCCGATATCGCGCATCCGGATTGGATCTACATCTGGATCGACGGCCGTTTCTGTTGCTGCTCCACCTGCTGGCCCAACAAGCAAATCTGCAGCTGCAATCAAGCCACATGAGCCCTGCAACGCTTTCTGATCAATGATTGCATCAATACCAAACTCTTGATCTACTAATAAAGCCGATGCAAATGGTGAAAGTTCGCGTGCAACATCAACTTTAAATTGAGTTAATTGTGAATCCGGTACCGGCGTACTTTGATGCGCCGCAAACATTCCTCGGAGAGCTTCACGTTGATCAACAGCCACCATTGCAAGAGCACCAGATGGTCTTGCTAATTTAGTTAGTGGTGCTCTCATTTGTGTGCCTCCAGGTATGTATCAAGCTCGGTTATTGTTGGAATTTTTGACTGTCCATCAAGTCCTGTGCAAGAAAGTGCTGCGACAGCATTTGCACGGAACATTGCTTCTTGTAGTGGGAACCCTTGAATCAATTGTGCAACTAATGCACCATGAAAAACGTCACCGGCACCTAATGTGCTCATTACATCGACAACAAAGCCTGGCGCTGTTACTAAACCTGTTTCAGGAGAAAATCCTGAACTACCAGCCGAACCCTGCGTTGCCACAACTGTGTTCCCCGCTTTCATTGAATCATTTTCCAACGCGACGGCTAAATCAATTCCTGGATAGCGAAGAACCATCTGGCGATCGGTTGGAACAAACAAATCAACTGTTATCGGATCAAAAGTTTCAACTCCATACCCAGCATCAAAAGAAATGAGCGGGCCATTCCCACGTGAAATGCCAAGCTCTGTCAAACTAGTAATACCAACATGATCAACATGCACCCACTGCGCCTGTGCAATTAGTTTCTTAGCGGCTTCATTAATCGGTGCCTGAACCATAGGCTGGCGTGTACTTATCGCACGCTCGCTATGTTCTTTTGAAGCAACTATTACGCTGCCAGCAGTTGCAGATGTCCCGATTGAAATACCAGATGTGTCCACACCTTCTTGTTCAAATATTCGCAGGACTTCCTTGCCATCAGCATCATCACCAATTGTTCCAACTATCGCACTCTTGATTCCTAGTCGGCTTAGGGCTACTGCAGCAACTGCAGCCGGTCCTCCCCCTGCACGTGAGATTTCTTGAGCAATGACACGTTCATCTGCTGATGGATATTGATCAACTAAAGCGATCGTATCTACTGTAATTACACCGATACAGACAGCTTGAACAGAACTCAATTGCTGGCTTTCTTTTTTGCATCAGCCAAGGCTGTTGCACGGGCTCCAGTAATGTGTTGCAACGTTAATTTTGAAGCGAGTTCACCATTACCACTTTCGATCGCATCAAATATTGCATTGTGTTCAGTCCGTGAAATGTC